>Ga0315900_10002985_pt1 | contig 25176 bp, 22 predicted proteins | sample LakEriMetagenome_FD_203521 | JGI IMG/M metagenome (GOLD analysis project Ga0315900, IMG submission 203521) | Freshwater fungal communities from buoy surface, Lake Erie, Ohio, United States - Buoy 12 MA114 | ecosystem: Environmental > Aquatic > Freshwater > Lake > Lake biofilm | place: USA: Lake...
TCCACCAGGCTGCTGACGCGATCCGCCTGTTCCGCCGCACCGCGCGCGGTCTGCGCCACGGCAGTTACGCGGTTGGATACTTCGGAAATCGCAACCGTCAGTTCCTCAGCTGCGGCGGAGACGGATTGGATGCCGTGATTGGCTTCCGTTCCCTCATTCGCGGCAGAGCGTGCCTGTGCAAGGGTGGCATCCGTGGCCGAGGCGACCTTGGTACCTTCCTGCACCAGCATTGAGGTGCTTTCGGAAAGCGTGCTGACCGATTGGCCAACAGCGCGGTCCAGATCGCCCGCAATGCTTTGGATGGCAGCGCGGCGACCCGCTTCCATTTCCGCCCCACGGGTCGCTTCCGCAGCGCGCAGCTTTTCAGCTTCGATCAGACCTTCGCGGAAGACAGTGGCGGCACGCGCCATCTCACCCACTTCATCCTGACGATCCGTGCCCTGAAATTCCTTGGAAAGATCGCCCTTCGACATGTTTTCCATGCCGGAGGCCAGCGTCCCAAGCGGGCGTGTCACACGGGCCACAACAACCCAGCCGGCTGCAACCAGCGCAGCGAGCGAGAAAAGCCCCAGCAGCGCAATGATCAGCGTTATCTGGGTGACGGAAGTCACTTCATTGGCAACCTTTTCGTTCGTTTCGGCCACGATGGTGTCCATCATGCCGCCGATCGATTCCGTGAAGGGGTCAATCGCCTGATAGAGCCGTTCCTTGATCAGCTGTTCAAGCTGCGCGCTGTTCTTGGCTGCCGCGATACGCACCAAATCCTGCGTGACCTGTTCAGCCGGGGCGCGGCGTTCGCGCGCCTGGATAAAGGCTTCCTGCACGCTTGGCGGCAACTGGGCCTGGGTCAGTGCAGACCAGGCGCGGTTGATGTTCTTCACCGCATCGGCAAGGCTTGTTGCACCTTCTTCCCAGGTGAAATTGCCATTGCGCATCTTATGGGATGCATCCACAACAAAAACCGCATAGGCATCGGACAGTGCCTTGAGATCAATCAGCGGTGCTACAGCATTCGCCTTGATTTCAGTGAAAGTCTGCGCATCGTGGCGCATGGACACCCAGGCATAGACCGCCGCGCCGGCATTCACCGCGCCGATCATGGCAAGAATGGTAAGCAATAGGGGGGCAATTCTGATACGCATCGTTTGGCGTACTCCTTTCGTGGAACTCCGCGATTGTGCGGTTGGTGTTCTTGCTGAAAGGTGACCAAGGATCTTTATGCAGAGGCGCCGCTTGCCGCATCAGGTTAATGCGCACCTTGCTGATGCCCGGCTTTAGTACTGCTTTTTGCAGCTTTAGACGGCGCGGGGTTTCCGAAGTCCTAATTCAAAGGCGAATTAGCGCGCGTTACTGCTTCGGGCTGCCTCAGATTTCAACACAAAATGCGCTTTTGGTGCTGGTGTGGCGCTCTCGTTTGCAGAACCCTCCGCAGAAAAGTTAAGCGCTAAAACTGGCCCGAAATTCGATTAAATTATTGTCATTCAAAGGAAATGTGGATTGGACCAGGCGCGCTTGCCCGCCGCATCTGCCACCACTATGCGCGCAAAGCCACCATCGCGCAGCTTTGCAAGCGGTAGCACCGCCTTTGTCTGCAAGGGTGCCACGGATTGCGCCGCTGACGATCCGCGCCCGAGTACCATAATGCTGGATGCGGGGCTGCAATGCACCTCAACGCTGTCATCGCCCCACAAAATACCCTCAATCCGTGGGCCTTGGCTTGCGTAGAAATGCCCAGCCTTGAGCGCGGCCAGCAGCGCTTCCGGTTCATTTTCGGTGGCCTTCACCATGACCCAGCCGCCGAACCAATCTTCACAGGCGAAATGCGCGTCATCCACCGCAATCAGGGAAACGCGCCGCCCATCGGTCAGCAGCCGATCCGCAAGGAAAGCACCGCCGCCGCGATCGGTACGCACCTGGCTGGTATGGTTGTAGATCTCAACGGCGTGCGCGGCCGCGATGCTATGCCCGTCAGCCGGCGTCAGCCCATACCAGCCGGGATGGGCAATGGCGACAAAAGCGCCGGCATCTGCGCAGCGTTGCGCCAGCGCTGCGCCATTTTCCCCAGGCGGTGTTGGCGCGAAATCAAGCGGCAGGCCCACCGCCAATATGTGCCAAATCTCCCCGAGGGAGGTCGCGGGCGCATGCACCTCAGCCCCCAGCAGCGTAGTGAAGCCAGGGGCGCGGAAGCGACGCGTGTCGGCGATGGGGAAATTATAGCGCGCCATGAAATGGTCCGTCAGCGCCATGAAATCATAGCCACCACGACGATAGGTCTCCACCACATCCTCTGGCGCGCGTTGGCCGTCAGAAAGGGTGGAATGGGTGTGGATATTGCCCTTGAGGAAGCGCCCCGGCGCGGCAAAGACAGGATCAAGCTGCATCGAGGACCTCGGCCACCAAATGGTTTTCTTCACTTCCTTACTAAAGCCTAGCCGCGGATCACGGAATTGCGCCCGCAGCTTGGGGATAGGGTATCTCTCAGACGCACAGCATGGGGCAGGAAATTTCGTCAAGTAATCGCCAAAGAAAAAGAAAATCTTTCTTTTTTCAGGCCCTTGCGCTGGCTTCAGTATAAGCTTTTTTCTCGTGAAGATTTGGAGAAACCGCATGTCAAAGGTCTTTGTCATTCACGAAAATGATGCCTGGGTGGAACCGCTGCGCGCGGCCTTCGCCCGCCTTGGCACGCCTTATGAGGAATGGTTCCTCAATGAAGGCGTGCTTGACCTGACCGCGCCGCCGCCGAAGGGCGTTTTCTATAATCGCATGAGTGCTTCATCCCACACGCGCGGCCATATCTATGCGCCGGAATATGCCGGCGCAGTGATTGAGCATTTGGAACGCCATGGCAGGCCTGTCGTGAATGGCCGGCGCGCGTTGCAGTTGGAACTGTCAAAGGTTGCGCAATATGCGGCGCTGGCAGGTTTCGATATCCCAACGCCGCCAACCATTGCCGTGGTGGGAACGCAGCATATTGCCGCGGCGGCTGAGAAGCTCGGCTTTCCGGTGATTTTGAAACATAACCGCGCCGGCAAGGGGCTTGGCGTGCAGTTGATCTTGAGCGCGGCGGCTTTGCGTGAAGCGGTGGCGAAAATCGCCGCCGATCCCGACCCCTTCGCCGCGCCGCGCGATGGGGTTTGGCTAGTGCAGCGCTACATCGAGGCGCCAGAGCCCTTCATCACGCGGGCTGAATTCATCAATGGCAAATTCCTTTACGCCGTGCGCGTGGATACGTCTGAAGGGTTTGAGCTTTGCCCGGCGGATGTCTGTGCCATTGAACCCGGCGCGGTATGCCCCGCCGTGGCGCCTGGCGAGAAGTTCCGTATCATTGAAAACTTCTCCCACCCCTTGCTGCCGCGCATGGAAGCCTTCTTGCGCACCAATGGCGTTGGCGTGGGCGCGATTGAATTCATCACGGATCGCGCCGGAAATACCTTCGCCTATGATGTGAACACCAATACCAATTACAACAGCGATGCCGAAGCCCGCGCCGGGCAATCAGGCATGGGCGCCATTGCGCAATTCCTGACGGGCTTGCTGCAACAGCGACAAGCCAAGGCGGCCTGAAGGCTGATTTCCATTACCCTGGCGGGATTTCCGCCAGGGTATGGAAAACGGGCTTACCCGCCTGCCTGAAGCGCATGACTTCCTGATCCGCGCCATGGCTTGGCCCGCCGAGGCGCAGCACGGCATCGCAGCGGTCAGCCAGCGCGAGTGAGATCGGCATCATCACTTCGTCAAACACATCGCCCTCAGCCGCGGCGATGATCGGCAGTGCCATGTTCACGCCAATCACCGGCACATGACCAAGTCTGAGGATGGCGAGTGCGGCCTGGTTCATCTCAGCCAGGCGTGCGGCGCGGAGCGCAGCATCCGCACCGCCGCTGGTATAGGGCGCGGCAATCATGATCCACATGGGTCAGCCGAAGGTGTTCAGCAAATCATCAACCTGCGTGGGCGTCAGGCTGCGCGCGCCAGCGCCACGCAGCAGCAGTGCCAGGCGGGCGGCTTCTTCCAATTCTTCCGCCGCGTGCACGGCATCTTCCAAAGTCCGGCCTGAGACCACCGGGCCGTGATTGGCCAGCAGCACGGCCTTGGCGGTTTTGGCTGCCTCGTGAATGTCGTTTTCCATCGCGCCATCGCCGGGGCGGTAATAGCGGATCACCGGCAAAAGCCGCCCGACGCGCATGACAAAATAGGGTGTGAGCGGCGGGATGGGCGCGAATTCCCCCGGTTCGGCCAGACAGGCAATGGCGGTGGCGTGCGTCGAATGCAAATGCACCACCGCGCCCGCATCCGGCCGCGCCGTCAGCACCGCGCGATGCATGAAGACTTCCTTGGATGGCTTATCGCCCGAAACATACGAAAAATCGGGCGCGAGCTTCGAGATGCGCGCGGGATCAAGCCGGCCTAGGCAGGAATTGGTCGGCGTCATCAGAAACCCATCCGGCAGACGCACACTGATATTGCCCGCCGTCCCCACCGAATAGCCGCGCGCAAAAAGTGAGCCACCAAGCGCGGCGAGTTGCGCGCGCAGCGCAGCCTCATCCATGGTTGAACGCCTTCAGGAAGAAATCGCGCGCGCCAAAATTGCCGGATTTGAGCGCGAGGTGCAGCCCGCGCGGTTCGGCGAAAGTCCAGGGTACGCCAGGATCAATCTCGGGACCGATGCGCAGCGCCGTCACGCCAAGCCGCTGCACGACAGCGCCGGAAGTCTCACCCCCCGCCACAACAAGCCTGCCCACACCGCGCGCGACCAGCCCTTCGGCAATCGCGGCCATGGCGGCCTCGATCAAGGCGCCGGCGGCATCACGCCCAAGCTTCGCTTGCAATGCGGCAACCTTTTCAGGCGGCGCGCTGGCGGCAATCACCACCGGGCGATCGGCGGCCAATTTCCCGTCCACCCATTCCAGTGCCTGCGCCGTAAGTGCCGCTGCATCGGGCGTTGCCAGCGCATCCAATTCCAACACCGGCACGTGATCGCGCGCGAGGCCGATTTGCCCCAGCGTGGCCCGCGAACAGGAACCCGCCACCACCGCCGCCATGCCCTGCATGGGCGGTAGGCTTGCGGCATCGCCGCGCGCGGGCAGCAAGCCAGCGCGACGGAAATTTTCAGGCAGGCCCATCGCCACGCCGGAACCACCGGTGATGAGCGCGTGTTGCGCCGCCGCTTCACCAATCGCCAGCAAATGCTGATCCGTCACGGCATCCACAATCGCATAGCGCCGGCCTTGCTCGGCCAGGCGCATCATGGCCTGCCGCGTGGCGGCCGCACCTTGTTCCACGGTGGTGAAAGGCACCAGCCCCACCGCGCCATCGGTCTGCCGGCCAAGCACGCGTACAAGATTCGCATCCGTCATCGGCGTCAGCGGATGGTTTTCCATGCCGCTTTCATTCAGCAGCGCATTGCCCACAAAAAGATGGCCCAGATAGATCGTCCGACCATTGGTCGGAAAGGCCGGGCAGGCCAGCGCAAAGCCCGAACCCAGGCGCTTCAGCAGCGCATCCGCGACGGGGCCGATATTACCCTGATCCGTACTGTCAAAGGTCGAGCAATATTTCCAGAAAATCTGCTTCGCGCCCGCAGCAAGCAGCGCATCACAAGCGGCCAGTGATTGCGCCACCGCTTCCCCGACGGGCGCAGTGCGCGATTTCAGCGCAATGATCACGGCATCGGCTTCCGGCAGCGGCCCGGTCGGCACGCCAATCACCTGCACGGCTGTCATGCCGCCTTTGACCAACGTATTCGCGAGGTCCGTTGCCCCCGTGAAATCATCCGCGATGCAGCCAAGCAAAAGGGGCATAGTCGTCTACCTTGCAGGAGGAAGTGCCAGGAAATCCTGATGACCGATGCGCACGGCAAGCTGCCCGGCATCAGCCTGGTCGCGCCGCGCCTCAAGCCAATCCAGAATGGCGTCACTGCCGCGCTTTTCCCACCCGAGTGCGGCCATGGCGTGACCTTCAGCAATGGCGCGGGTGAAGGCGCGGGCGCGGCGGTCCACCACCCAATCACTCGGCGCGCGATGAATGGTATAGCCATGCGCGGCGAAGGCTTCCGCCATCACAGCGGGTGCCTGCGGCCCAAGTGATGCACCACCAAAACCCTTATCGCGCGCCTGATCACGGCGAAAGCCGCGCGCCACCAGCGCATCGGCGGGATAGGGAGGGCTGAAGCGTTCCCGCCCTGTCACATTCAAGGCCGCGTAGAAGGGTAGGCGCTGCGCGGCGCAAGCAGCGGCCATCGCTTCCACCCAACCGCGCGAAACCAGGTCGCAGAGCGCCGTGCTCACCACCGCATCCACGCGTTCCAAGGGTAGATTGGCCGGCGCGGCAGCAAGATCCGCCAGGATAGCTTCAATACGCCAGGCACCATGCGGCGCATGCACAAGTAATGCGCTACGCCCCGGATTGGTTGCCGGCCAGCCGACAGCCTCCGCCCTCTCAGCAATGGTATCAAAAGCGCGGGCGAGCAGTTCCGCATCGCTATCCACCAAGGTCCAGCTTTGCGCGCGGCCAATGAAATGGCCAAGCCAGCGGAGCAAGCTGCCGGTGCCCGCACCAAGATCCAGCAGGCGCGGCCGCGCAGGCAGGGATGCTGCGAGCATCGCGGCCAATTCAGCATTGCGTGCGCCGGCGTCGTAAGGCTCGCGCAGATCGAGCCAATCACCATCAAAGCTTTCAGCCATGGTCAAGTGCTTTCAGAAAAGCAGCCGCGCGGTCCGGCCAGCGCGGCAAAGCCTGCCCTGCGCGCCAGGAGGCTTCCGCCATATCGGCGCGCAAGGATGTATCGAAAATCGGCCGACGCATGGCGCGTGATAGCGCGTTATGGTCATCCACCGCCGCAACCACGGCAGCATCTTCCGGTACAATATCGGCAATCGCGCCGCCAGCGGTGATCGCCATGGGCAGGCCGCGCGCCATCGCTTCCGCGGCGGCCATGCCATAGCCTTCATAACGCGTGGCGAGGGCGAAAAGATCAGCGCGCGCATATTCTGCCTCCAAGGCGGCATCCGGCAGCGCACCCAGAAAGCGCACGCGTTGTGCAATGGCTAGCTCTGCCGCCAGGGCGCGCAACCCGTCGGCATGGACAGGATCACGCGTGGCATCGCCAGCGATAGCGAGGGACCATTCAAGATCGGTCAAGCGCGCGAGTGCGCGCAGCAGCACGTCATGCCCCTTGCGCGGCACGAGCATACCAACACTCAAAATGGCGCAGCCGGGGAGAGCGGAACCCACTGCGCGTGGCGCGGCATCCGTGCCTGGCTCGACCACGGTAATGCGCGCGGGGTCCACACCAAATCCTTCCGGCAAATCCCGCGCCGTGAGGGTTGAGGTGGTGATGATGCGCGGACAGGCGCTGAACAAGACGCGTTCGGCGGCCTTCAAGGCTTCGCGCTGACCTTCTGGGGCACCGGTTTCAAGCGCGGTTGGATGATGGATCAGCGCCGTTGCACCGCGGCGGGTCAGTTCATCGGCAAGCGGCAGGAAGGCAGGCAGGCCGAGCCCATCAATCACAATGCGCGCATCAGCGGGGATTTCGAACAAGGCAGTGCGCGCCGCTTCGGTCGCGGTTTCATCCGGGAAGGGGTGGCGCCCGCCCAGTTCCACCACAGTCACTTCCTGCCCCAGCGCGCTGAGCCCTTCGACCATGCGGCGATCATAGATATAGCCGCCGGAAATCGCGCTGAAGGGCGCGGGGACGAGAAGATGGATGCTCAAGCAGCCGGCTCCTCGCCCGGTGCGGCTTCATAGGCGGCCCAGGCAATATGGCTTTCGCGCAGCAGCACCTTAAGGCCCGTCACGGCCTGGCCGCCTGCGCCAAGCTTGCCCTCAGCCAGCGCCGCAGACAGGCAGCGATGGATATGCAGGCAAAGATATTCGGTCGTGGTGTTCTGCCCGGCAAAAATCGGTTCAGCATCCAGATTGCGATAATCGAAGCCATCCAGAATGTGGCGGAGTTCCACCTTGGCCGCCGCGATATCCACCAGCAGGTTCAGGGGATCGAGCTTCGGCGCGCGGAATTCCGCCTCCACAATGAAGGTCGCACCATGCAGGCGCTGGGCGGGGCCGAATTCCGCGCCGCGGAAGGAATGGGCGATCATGACGTGGTCAACAACGGTCAGGCTGAACATGGGCGGGTTTATCCTGTGCGGTTCGGCGCTTCATGCACCATAGGTGACAAGGGGGCAAAGCGGCGCGGGCGTGCCGGGGGCGGGGTTGAGCAAGCCAGGCATGGCTTGGGGCAACTCATCGAAGGAAGTGGCAGCGCCGATCAGGGCTTCCAGGGCAGGGTCCGCCAGCAGGCTGAGCGCCTGGGTCATTCGGTCGCCAAAGCTGCGTCTGGCGCGCATGGCGGGCGCGACGGCGCCAACCTGGCTTGAGATCAGGCGCAGGCGGCGGGAATGGAATGCCTCGCCCAACGGCAGCGCCACTTCCTGCGCGCCAAACCATGATGCTTCGATGATGCGCGCTTCAAACGCTGCGCATTGCAAGGCTTGGCGCAGCCCGGCGGGGTTGGCGCTGGCGTGGATAATCAATTCCTGATCGGCCGGCGCAGCTTCAGGGTGCGCGAAGGTGACACCGAATTTTTCCGCAATCGCGCGGCGCGATGGGTCGGGGTCAATGATCGTCACCGCCATGGCCGGGATACGCGCCAGCAAATAGGCGACCAGCAGTCCAACCACGCCGGCGCCGATCACAAGTGCGCGCTCTCCGGCCAGGGGTTGCGCGTCCCACAGTATATTCAGCGCGGTTTCCATATTGGCGCCAAGCACGGCGCGGTTATCGGGCACCGCATCCGGGATCGCGATGCACATGGCAGCAGGGGCAAGGAAAACATCCTGATGCGGATGCAGGCAGAATACGCGCTTCCCTTGCAACGCTGCGGGGCCTTCAATCACACGGGCCACGCCGCTGTAGCCATATTTGACCGGGAAGGGGAAATCGCCGGCCTGCAAGGGGCAGCGCATCACGCCCCATTGGTTTTCCGGCACCTTGCCCGATAGTACGAGGCGCTCCGTTCCGCGCGAAATGCCCGATGCCAGCATGCGCGCCAGCACCTGATCCGGCGTGCGCGCGGGCAGGGTTTCGGTGCGGAGTTCCGCTAGGTTTGGTGCAATCGTCCATAAGGCGCGCGCTTTGGTCATGCATGGCCCCCAGGCTTGGCGCGATCCAGCGCGGCATCAATCAGGATATCGGGCGCGATATCATGCACGCGCCAGGTAAAGCGCAGCCCATCGGCGATGCGTGCCACTTCCGGCAAGGTAAAGGCGGGAATGCCGGAGCCGAGCAGCACGGGCGCCACCGTGACATGCAGCCGATCAAGACAGCCGGCCGCCAGAAAGCGCGAAACCGTGAGCCCGCCGCCTTCAACAAAAATCCGGCTGGCCCCGCGCGCCTTGAGTGCAGCGAGCAAGGGTGGGATGGCGAGGCCGCCGCCAGCAACGCGCGGCAGGCGCAGCACTTCGGCCATGCCGTGACGCTCGGCCCCGCCGGCATCGGCGGCGCAGACCAGCAGGGTCGGCGGCCCGCCCTGGAAAATGCCGTAATCGGTGGAGAGTTTGCGGTCCGTATCCAGCACCACACGCAAGGGATCCGGCCCCGGCACTTCACGGGTGGTCAGCCGCGGATTGTCATGGCGCACCGTACCCGCGCCCACCACCACGGCATGGCAAAGGGCGCGCAGCCGATGCGTATGCAGAATATCGCCGGGACCGCCGATCCATTGGCTTGAACCGGCGGCAGTGGCGATCCGGCCATCCAGCGTTTGCGCGAGCCGCCCGATCACCCGGCAGCCATCTGGGGCCGAGGGCGGCGCCAGCACCGGGCCAAAGAGCGCAGCAAGTGGGCCATCCGGCAAAGCCACCCGCGCGCCATCGCGGTGCGCTAGCAGGGCTGACCAATCGGTGGCGGCGGTGGCGGGTTCCATCGGCGCCTAAATGCCTGAGCGCGGCGTGGTGCGCCAGAGTTGATTTCTTTCGTGCCGGCGCTGCATCACGGGAAAACTTGAACGCAGCTTGGCTGCGAGCCTAGGCTGTCATGGACAAATGTTTCACGCATGTAGAGGAGCCACGGCAGCATGCGGCGTTGGCTGAGCGACGAGAACAATAAGGATATTCTTCTGAGGGCTTTGGCCTTCGGCGTGCCGTGCATCCTGGTCCTTCGGTTTTTCAAGGATGAGCATCTTCTGGTCAGATTACTCCTGACTTCCTATGGCGTAGTCACCCTGACTCTTGTCAGCCAACACCTTGCGAAAACCATGCGGATCGCGACGGGCCAAATTTGCCCGTCCGATTCCGCCAAATGACTGAGGCGCTCCAATTCGTCGGTTTTAGGCGCTGAAGGCATTTGAAAGGAGGCCACAAGCCATGAATGATGGCAAATCCCAGTTTAACCTCCGGAATGGCATCGTGGCAGGGTTGTCCGCCTCTGCAGCGATGACGGTGGGGCACATATTTTTTGACGAGCAAACTGCCCTCATCAGAGGTTTGTTGAGTGTGGTGATGGGAGTGGTGATTGCCCTTTGTTTGAACTTCGTTCTCAAGGCACTCAGGAAATTCAAGGCCCAGGGCTAGATCCCGCGCTGCCGCCGCAACTTGGTACGAGGAATAGCTTCAAGGCGCCGCGAGATTAATCGCAAAAAACGGCAGCAGCGCCTGCATGATCAACCCCGCCAGCACTGGCAGGAAAAAGGACGACGCCAGGCGCATGGCCACAAAGCGCCAGCCGAGCACCGGGTATTCCCACGTCAAAATCCGGTGTAGCGCGTAGACAGACCAAGCCGTGAGCAGCGCGGTCATTTGCGCAACCCCCGCGCCCGCCTTGCTGAAGGTAATCACCAGCGGAAAGGTCACGAAAGGCCCGCCCGGCATGATCCCGCCTGCCAAGGACGCGATCATGATCCCCGAAAGCCCAGAATCATCGCCAAGCCAAGCGGTGGCGATATCGGCCGGCACAAGCTCCGACAAAAACGCCGCCATCGGCAGCGCCACGCAGAACATGGGCAGGATGCGCCAAAAGCCGCGATTGGTCTCCGCCACCGCGCGCCTTGCCTGGGGCATGCCGCGGCGGGCGCAAAGCGCCAATACCACCAGCGCTATCACCCAAAGGATGATCTGCGGCCCGCTCATTTCGGCGGTTCCCAGGCGATGGGCATGCGCCGCGCGATCCAGCCGGCGATCATCGGCATGGGGAAGGTGATCAACGTACGCAGCAACGCGAAATCAAGGCCAAGCAGCGGCGCTTCATAGACCAGCAGCTTTTGGAAGCCATTCAGCGACCACGCAAGGATGAAGGCGACCAGCGCGCCCCGATCCGCCCCGGCGCCGGCCAGCACCAGCACCAGCGGAAAGGCCGCCATGGGGCCGCCCGGCGAAAGTGTGCCGACCAGGGTTGCGATGAACAGGCCAAAAATCCCGCTTTCCGCCCCCATCAACCGCGCCAGCGCATCTGGGGAGAGCAATTGCCGCAGTGCTGCGGCCAGCAGCAGCCCCGCCACCAAGGACGGGACGATGAACAGGAACAAGTCCCAGGCATGCCAAAGCGCTGCCATGAAGGCCTCAGCGCCTCGCAATTGCAAGGTGGCAAACCCGGCGATGACGGCAATCAGGAAAATGACCACGAGCGAGGCGTGGCGGCGGAGCGCATGTAACACACGGGCAAACTGCAAGACTGGGGAGCAGCGCGCAAGAGAGGGCGGGGGGAGTGGTAAACTCCCCCCGAACTCACTGGGCTGGCGCGGCAAAATGGGGATCCGGCCGCGCCAAACAGGAACAAAATAAGAACTAGCAAACCTTTACGGAGTCTGACAAGCCCCTTATCGCCACCGGCCCATCCGGGGCTATAAGCGGCGCAGCATGAAAGATAATTCCACCCGCGGGCTGACGCTTCGGCTTTGGCGCGATTATGTCCGTCAGCATGGCAGGGGCATCCTGCTGGCGCTGCTCTGCACGCTTGGCGTCTCAGGCGCCACCGCGCTTTACCCTATTGTGATCCAGCAGGCCTTTGACCTGTTCACCTCGGGCGATCAGCGCGTGGTGTGGCTGATCCCGATTGTGATTGTGCTCGTCACCTCCTTCAAGGCTTTGGCGCAATTTGGTCAGGCGGTTACCATTCAATCCGTCGTGCTGCGCGTGGTGGAAAACCTGCAACGCGATTTGTTCAAAGCGCTCACGCGCGCTGATCTGGCGACCGTGGCGCGGGATGCGCCGGCGCGCCATGCCGCGCGCTTCACCACAGATGCCGGGCTGATCCGCGAAGCACTGCAGAAATCCATCAATGCCATCGCCGATGTGCTGACGCTGATTGGCTTGATCGGGTCCATGCTTTGGCTTGATTGGCAAATGTCCTTGATTGCGGCTCTACTATACCCGATTGCCGTGGTACCGATCCTGAAGCTTGGCAAGCGCATCCGCCGCGCATCAGGCGGCATGCAGGATCGCGTGGGGGATGCGGCAACCAGGCTCACGGAAAGCTTTGGCGCGGCACGGGTGGTGCGTGGCTATCGGCTGGAAGCGGCCGAGGAAGCGCGCGCCAATACCTTATTCACCCGGCTGCGGGAGAGTATTTTCACCATCCAGCGCACGCGCGCTTCGCTTGATCCCATGCTGGAAGTGCTGGGCGGCTTGGCCGTGGCGGCAGTGTTGGCCGTGGTTGGGTTTCGCGTTGCCAGCGGGCAGGGCACCATTGGCGAATTCACCGGCTTTGTCGCCGCCGTGCTGATTGCCGCGCGGCCAGTACGCGCCTTGGGATCCTTGAACTCAGCCTTGCAGGAAGGGCTTGCTGGCTTGGCGCGCGTGTTCGGCGTGATTGATACGCCGCGCCAGATCACCAGCCCCGCAAGCCCAGTGGCGCTGCCGGCGGGCGGTGGGCGCATAGCCTTTGATTCGGTCGGCTTCCGGTACGAAGATGTGCCGGATGCGGCACTTTCAGGCTTAAGTTTCGCTGCCGAACCTGGCCAGACAGTGGCGCTTGTCGGGCCATCCGGTGCAGGGAAATCCACCGCACTTGCCCTAGTGCCACGGCTTTATGATGTGACCGAAGGTCGTGTTTTGCTGGATGGCGTGGATATTCGCGCCATCAGCCTTGAAGCCTTGCGCGATTCGCTTGCCTATGTCGGGCAGGATGCGGTGATTTTCGAAGACACGGCCTTCGCCAATATCGCCTGCGGGCGACCTGGTGCCACAGCGGCAGAGGTTGAAGCGGCGGCGCGCGCTGCGGCGGCGCATGATTTCATCAGCGCCTTGCCCGCTGGCTATCAGACGGAACTCGGCCCCGGCGGTAATCGGCTTTCAGGCGGCCAGCGCCAACGTCTCGCGCTTGCGCGCGCGCTGCTGCGTGATCCGCGCGTGCTGTTGCTGGATGAAGCGACCAGCGCGCTTGATGCCGAAAACGAAGCCCTGGTGCAGGAAGCGCTGGCGCGGCTGCGTCAGGGTCGCACCACCCTGGTGATCGCGCATCGCCTCGCAACAGTGCGCGATGCGGACCGGATTGTCGTGATGGAAGCCGGCCGCGCGGTGGAACAAGGCAACCATCAGGAATTGATGGCCGCCGATGGCCTTTATGCGCGGCTGGTACGCACCCAGGCTTTCGCTGGGTAGCACCCTTCAAGCATCCAAGGCTTCGGCGGCAATGCGCCCGGCATTTTCCTGAATGAAGCGGAAGCGCAATTCCGGGCGCCTTCCCATCAATTCCTCCACTCTTTCACTGGTAAAAGACCGATCCTCGGGCGCTAGCATAACGCGGAGCAGCGTGCGCTTCTTCGGGTCCATGGTGGTTTCCTTGAGTGCCGCCGGCGGCATTTCGCCAAGCCCCTTGAAGCGGCTGACCTCCACCTTCTGGTTGGATTTGAAACGCGCCTTGAGCACGCGTTCGCGATCCGTATCATCCATCGCATAAACCGAAACACCGCCCGCCTGCAGGCGATAGAGCGGCGGCTGTGCCAAGAACACACGGCCCTGGCGGACCAATTCGGGCAATTCGCGATAGAAGAAGGTCAGCAGAAGTGCGGCGATATGCGCGCCATCCACATCCGCATCCGTCATGATCACAACGCGCCCGTAGCGCAGCTTGGCGATGTCAAACCGATCACCGACACCGCAGCCAAGGGCTTCGATCAGATCCTTCAATTCCTGATTTTGCCGCAGCTTTTCCACACTGGCGCTGGCGACATTCAGGATTTTTCCGCGCAGGGGCAATACGGCCTGAGTCTCACGATCCCGCGCTTGCTTGGCGGAACCGCCGGCGGAATCGCCCTCCACCAGGAAAAGCTCTGTCCCATCGGCGCTTTCGCGCGCGCAATCGGAAAGCTTGCCAGGCAGACGGAGCTTGCGCGTTGCGGTCTTGCGCGGCGTGTCCTTTTCCGCCCGCCGACGCAGCCTGTCTTCGGCACGTTCAATCGCGAAGGCGAGCAGATTATCGGCATTGGCCGGATCCCCCGCCAGCCAATGATCGAAATGATCGCGCAAGGCCAATTCAACCAAGCGCGCCGCTTCCGGACTTGTCAGCCGATCCTTCGTCTGGCCCTGGAATTGCGGTTCACGGATGAAGACCGAAAGCATCCCCGCAATCGGGCCGAGCAAATCCTCGGCGGTCACATTGGCGGCGCGCTTTTCCTTCTTGAGTTCGCCATAGGCGCGCAGACCCTTCACCAGCGCCGTACGAAACCCGGCTTCATGTGTGCCGCCCTGCGGCGTTGGGATGGTATTGGCATAGGTATTCAAAAAACCATCGCCGCGTTCCACCCAGCTTGCCGCCCATTCCACGCGCCCTGCGCCTTCGGGAAATTCCGCATCCCCAGACCAGGCGGCGGGCACTACGGTGGGCCGGCCTTCCAGCGCCGCGGTCAAAAAGTCAGAAAGCCCGCCCGGAAAATGCAGCACCGCTTGTGCGGGCGTTTCATCCTTGATCAGCGCGGGATCGCAAGACCAGCGGATTTCAACGCCGCGATACAAATACGCCTTGGACCGACAGAAGCGATACAGCCGTTCAGGGCGGAAGCTGTGCTTGGCGAAAATCTCTGGATCGGGTTTGAAGCGAATGGTGGTGCCGCGGCGGTTTTGCACCGCGCCCGCATCCTTCAGCTTCGTGATCGCCTTGCCGCGCGAATAGACCTGGGTGAACAGGGTGCGATCACGCGCGACCTCAACCTCCATCCTCTCAGACAGCGCATTCACCACCGATGAACCGACACCATGCAAGCCGCCCGAAGTGTCATAGGCCTTGCCGGAGAATTTGCCGCCCGAATGCAGCGTGGTCAGGATCACTTCCAGCGCGCTGAGCTTCGGGAATTTCGGGTGCGGGTCCACCGGAATGCCGCGTCCATTATCGCGCACCACCAGCCAATTATCGGCTTCCAGCGTTACCTCAATCCGGTCGGCATGGCCGGCCACCGCTTCATCCATCGCGTTGTCGATGATCTCAGACGCCAAATGATGCAGGGCGTTTTCATCCGTGCCGCCAATGTACATGCCGGGGCGACGCCGGACGGGCTCCAACCCCTCCAGCACTTCGATATCCTTGGCGGAATAGCCATCCTGCTGCCCGCCACCCCCCTTCCGAGGACCGCCGCGACCAAATAGATCGTTCATGTCTTGTTCCCTGATTCGGGGCGAACATACCGGGGCACGCGGCGGGAAACAACGCAGCCGTCGAGTCGCAAAAGGGCTTTCCGTTTGGCCAAGGACGGCGACGAGTGATAAACGGACATTTCAAGCTTCACGCCATTCAGGGATTCAACGTGCCGCATGCGGCAAAAGCCTCGCCCGGCCAAACCGGCCCCCTCACCGCTCCCGCCCGCTGATCAGGCGCGGCTGGAAGAAAGCCTGCGCGCGCGCCTGGCGGAACAGCCGACCAACGGCCCGACCTGGCAGCAACTGGCCGCCCTGCTGGCTGGCCGCGGGCGCCATGCCGAAGCCGCTGATGCCTTTGCCAAGGCGCTGACCCATGGCGTGCCGGTGGCGGCGATTTGTACGCCCTATGCCTTGGCTTTGTCTTCGGCTGGGCGCCATGCCGAGGCAGCGGAGCTGGTGGCCCCGGTGCAGGCCCGCAAGCCCAAGGATTTCGCGCTGACCAATCTGCTTGGCGTCATGCTGAAGCGCGCCGGACGTATTGATGAAGCTGTTGCCATGTTGAAAACGGCGCAGAAGCTAGACACCAAAAGCGCCTCCCCCTGGCAAAATCTTGGCAATGCAGAAGAAGCGCGCGGCAACTACGCCGCTGCCGCCGAAGCCTTTCAGGGCGCAGTGCGGCTAGACCCGCGCAATGGCGAATTATGGCGCCTGCTGGGGCGCATGCAGCGCGCCTTGAATGATAATGCGGGCGCGCGCGCCAGCTTCCTGAAAGCCTTTGAATTCCAGCCCAAGGATCAAAACACGCTCAATGATCTGATGGGGCTTTTGATTGATGCCGGCGATATCGAAGCCGCCATCCCCGTTGTGGCGCGCGCACGGCAATTTCGCCAGGGTGATCGTACGCTGGATGTCATGCATGCGCGCATGCTGCTGCGCCTTGGCCGGCGCGAAGAATCCCGCGCCGTGATTGATGGCATTCTGGCGCAGGACCCAGGCGACAGGCAGGCCAATCTCTTCCTCTCCCGCATGGCGGGCGATGGTGACCGCCGTTTGGCGAATGAAGCGCTGAAGCGCGCCCATGAAGCCAATCCTGATGCGGCCGATGTGCAATCCTCCTATATCGAAAGCCTATCGCGCAGCCGCTATGACAGTGAAGCAGCGCATTTGGAGGAATCCTATCGGCTTTCGCTCGATTTCATGAAGCGCCATCCGGACAAGGTTGCGCGCAATTCACGCTCGCTCCGTACGGTTTTCCAGCGCGTGATGGATATCGAAAATCTGGAAGCAACTGGTTCCATCCCCTCGCTGCTGCCCCATTGGCAGGCGGAAGGGCGTCATTCTTCGGTGCATTATGAATTGGGCCAGGTGCATAGTCTGGAAGAACGCATCGGCATTGTGGAATGGCACCGCAATTGGGGCCGTGGCGTGCAAAAGCGCATCAAGCCCCTGCCACCCGCCCCCGCGCTGCACATGCCGCGCAAATGGCGCATCGGTTTCCTTTCCAGCGATTTGCGCAACCATCCGGTCACCTATTTCTGCATGCCGCTGCTTGAAGCCTATGATCGTGATCGCTTCGAAGTGTTTTGCTATTCCTTCTATGAAGGCGAGCGTGACGTGATCCAGGCGGAGCTTGAAAAATCCACCAATTTCCGCTGGTGGCCGTATCGGCCCGATGATCAGGTGGCCGCCGATATCGCCAAGGATAATCTTGATCTGCTGTTTGAATTGGGCGGCAGCACGGCGATGAACAAGCTTGAAGTCATGGCCTATCGCCCCGCACGGCTGGGTGGCAGTTGGCTTGGCTATCCACATTCGGCAGGGCTTGAGACGATCGATTATATTCTCGTTGATCCCTATATCAAGCCGGAAGACCCGCGCCTGCTGATAGAAAAACCCTTTGAATTGCCGGAAACCTGGGTCACGGTGGGCGGGCGACTTGGTTTTTATGAAGTGCCAATTGATCTGGAAATCCCAGAAGATCGGCGTGGCTATGTCACCTTTGGCACTGCGAATAATCCCTACAAATACACGAAGCTTTGCATAGATACCTGGGCTGCCGTGCTGCGGCGCGTGCCCAATTCGCGCTTCATTTTCATCCGCCCGGAAGCGGGCGGGCCATCCTTTCTGGAAAACACGCGCGCTGCCTTTGCCGCGCGCAATGTGGACCCGGACCGGATCGAATTTGTCGGCGTGCGCGGCAAGCATTTGCCGCATTACAACAAGATGGATATCTCGCTTGATACGCTGCCGCATGTGGGTGGCACCACCACCTGCGAAAGCATTTGGATGGGTGTGCCCTGCGTATCGCTGGTGGGGCCAGGCTTCGCTGAGCGGCTTTCCTATTCCAACCTGTCCAATGCCGGCATTGGCGATCTCGCCGTCTTCACCGTTGAAGATTACATCGAAAAGGCCGCTGAATTGGCTGCCGATGCGCCGCGCCGGCGCGTGCTGCGCCACGGGCTGCGGGATATGATCCGCGCCATGCCGCTTGGCCAGCCCGCACGCTTTGGCAAGGCGTTCTACGATAAGGCGGCCGAGGTCTGCGCCTTGTGATTTTCACCGCAACCGCCATCCCCGGCATTATCAGCATCGAAGCAAGCCCCGCGCGCGATGAACGCGGCGCGTTTCTACGTAGCTGGTGTCGGGAAAGTTTTATCGCCGCCGGCATTGACTTCACGCCGATCCAGGCGAGCCTTTCGGAAAACACGCTGAAGCACACCTTGCGCGGGATGCATTTCCAGATCGCGCCTGCCGAAGAACAGAAACTGATCCGCTGCGTGCGCGGCGCGGTGTTTGATGTGCTGGTTGATCTGCGCGCCGATCAGCCAAGCTACCTCAGCCACATCGCCATCACGCTGGATAGCCGCACGAATAATGCAGTGTTTATCCCGCGTGGGATTGCGCATGGGTTTCTCAGCCTGACCGATGATGCCGTGGTGGAATATCTGATTGATACGCCCTATGCGCCCGCATTGGCGCGCGGGGTGCGCTGGAATGATCCCGCCTTCGGCATCGGCTGGCCAGCCGAGCCCAAGGTGATTTCCGCGCGCGACAATGCCTGGCCCTTGATCCATGCCTGAACGCGTACTGGTCACGGGCGCCACAGGCTTCATCGGGCGACATATCCCAGCGCTGCTGCACGCGCGCGGTTTTGAAACGCACATCACAGCGCGCGGCGACCTGCCCCAAGCTCCCGGCATCACCGCGCATGGCGTTGATCTGCTGCGCCAGGATGATGCGCAACGCCTGATCCGGGATATCCACCCCGATATCATCATCCACGGCGCCTGGTATGTCGCGCATGGGCGTTTCTGGACCGCGCCGGAAAACACCGATTGGCTGGAAGCTTCCACCGCACTTGCGGCCTATGCCGCGGAAGCCGGCGCACGGCGCTTCGTGGGAATTGGCACCTGCGCTGAATACGCGACCGAAGCGGGTGATGATGCCTTTCCCTGGCCCGAAACACGGCCCATTGCCCCCGCCACACCTTATGGCGAAGCCAAGGCAACACTCGCGCGGCGCCTCACGGAAATGGCGGAAGCCCGCGCGCACTTTGGCTTTGCCTGGGCGCGGCTTTTTCATCTGTTCGGCCCGGGCGAGAACCCCGCGCGCCTTGTCCCTTCCATCATGATCGCGCTGCGTGAAGGCCGCGAAGCGCAATGCGCGTCTGGCCGCCCGGTGCGTGATTTCATCAGCACACAGAACGCCGCCGCTGCCATTGCCGCGCTGGCCGTAAGCCAGGTTACCGGGCCTGTGAATATCGCCTCGGGCGCGCCGATCAGCATTGCTGCCATGGCGCGGCTGATCGCGGGCATCGCAGGTCGGGCCGATCTGCTGAAGCTGGGGGCGCTGCCTGATCGGCCAAATGAAGCGCCTTACATGGTGGCGCATATCGGCCGGCTCAGACGCGAAGTGGGCTTTACCGCGCCGGTTTCACTCGCGGCGGAGTTACGAAACCTTCAGATACGTTGATGCAACGCGCAAACCAGCGTGAACAACTGCCGCGCCGTGTCAAAATCAAGCGCCACACGCCCCGCAAGCCGCGCGCGCAACAATTCAGCACCTTCATTATGCAGGCCGCGCCTGCCCATATCTATGGCTTGCACACGGGACTCCGGCCCGCTTTCCGCCACCGCCTGTTCATGCGCTTCGACCACCATGTGGTAGTCCTTGATCAGCCGCCGGAAAGGGCCAAGGGCAAGGGCCAGCACATGCAGCGTTTCATTCGCTTCATTGCGGATATCAAATACCAGCCGACCTTCGCGGACGGCCAAGCCCAGCACATAAGGCCCGCGCGGCAGGCCTTCAGGGTCGAAGCGGTTATGATGCAGCAAATCCGTAATCGCCTGGCGCCGATCAGCCTCAGCATAGGCAGAAGGGGCCGGCGCTTCTTCGGGCAATTCAACGCGGATCAGGCGCTGTTCAGGCATCCGGCTTGCTACCCCGCAGCACCACGCCGCCTTCATCACCCGTCATGCCAAGGCGCATCATCCAACCAATTACCGCACCCTTGATGGGCCGCAGCAGCAGCGTACAGACAATGGCGAATAGCGGCAGCCAGATCACCATATGCAGCCAGATGGGCGGCATATAAGCCTTTTCGATCCACAAAACGGGCGGCACCAGCACATGCCCCGCGATCAGGATGGTAAAATAGGGCGGCGCATCATCCGCACGCAGCCGGCCAAGCGGCGCGTTACAGCTTTCGCAAGTATCTGCCACACGCAGAAACCCCGCGAAAAGCCGCCCCTGGCCGCAGACCGGGCAAAGCCCCTTCAGCCCACGCAACAACCCATCCCGCGCGCTGGGCGGCTGATATGGCATGGCGGGCGGCGTGCGATCCGGTTCCCAACGCATTATCGTTCCAATCCTCGCCAGTCTAACCTGGCGTTGTGCAGCGCAGCGATAGGCCCGAAGCGCCGCCCGATCAAGCGCGGCTTGCGGTGACGTTCCGCTTGGCGCCAGGATACCACACATGAATGAACGCATCCTGCTGATCAACCCGAATTGCAGCATAAGCTGCACCCAGGGCATTGCCGCCGCCGTGGCCCCCTTCGCCGCCCCCGGCCTGCCGCGGATTGATGTGACTCGCCTGGAAGAAGGCCCGCCCGCCATCATCACCTGGCGGGATTGGTATGGCGTGGCCGAGCCGCTTTGCCGCCGCGTCGCCGCCGAAGCGGCCGATGCTTACATAATTGGTTGCGTTTCCGACCCGGCGATTGAGGCGGTGCGGATGGTGACGGACAAGCCCGTTTTCGGCCCCTTGCGCTGTTCCATCGCCGCCGCGCTCAACCGGGGCGAGAATTTCGGCATGATCGCCTTCACGGACAAATCCAAGCCGCGCCAGCGCCGCGTGCTGCAAAGCATGGGGGTGGAGCAGCGGATGGTCGCTTCCATCGCGCTCAATCTGGATATGGAAGTGCTGACAGACCCGGTGGCACCGCGCGCGCGCATCCAAGAAGTGGCGCGGGAATTGGTGGCACTGGGCGCGGAGGCCGTGATTCTGGGCTGCGCCGGCATGGCGCATCATCGTGCGGCGGCTGAGGATGCCTGCGGCGTGCCGGTGATTGAACCAAGCCAGGCGGCGGCGGCGCAGGCGATTCTGGCGGTGGTGGCGGCGCGCGGTTAGGCGCCCGTGAAGGCCAAGTGGAAACACTCAGCGGCGCGGGAAACGCACTGAGGAAGGATCGCCCCGCCGGGAAGCTGGCAGCCGTTTCCCGGAATTGCGTTGAAAGCTGCCGATGATTGAACCAAGCCAGGCGGTAGCGCACGCGATGCTTTAGGTTGTCGCGTGAGAAGATATACGCGCATTACGTGCATAAAACACAATCTAAGGTTGTATTTACCTATTTAGTTATCAATCAGAATTTTATTCTTGGCGCGGGCGTAAGATATTGATTTACTTTATCATTCTCCATGTTATTTTCACTTGCTTATTAAACAAATATTTACGACTATACGGGCCGAAAAATTCGGTGTCCCACCTTGTTTGCTAGGCCTTCGGTAAGAACGGCTTGGCAAAATGGGCTGAGAAGTCACAGCCACGCTTTGGTTGTGCCTTCTGGCTCGGTTCCGGACGTTTGGGCAAAGCCGCCCCACCGCCAAATGACCTATGCGCTGAGCTTGCAGGAGAATTACCATGTCTGGCTTCAATGATACCCTGACCCCATTCGATGATGTTTGGCCGACTGGTTTTGGCCGCGATAACTCCGGCAATGATCGCGTATTCGGTGAGAACGGTAATGACAGCATTGATGGTGGTGCGGGCGATGATTTGATTGATGGCGGCAATGGCGCTGATAGTCTGATTGGCGGCGCGGGCAATGATACGGTGCTTGGTGGCAACGGCAATGATACGCTGGTTGGCGGTTCTGACACTAATGACTGGGTGAGTTATGCCGATGCGGGCGGTGCTGTTACGGTTAGACTTAACCTTAGCAGCTCTGGCGCTGATGGCAGTGATTCCCTGGCTGGTTTTGAAGCTGTCCTTGGCAGCAATTTTGACGATACCATTGTGGGGACAGGGGTTAACGATACGGTGCTTGGTGGCGCCGGTAATGACACCCTGTCGGGTATCCAGGGGAGTGACTCGCTGGATGGCGGTGCAGATTTTGACTGGGTAGATTATAGCTATGTTTCCAACCAAAACATGTCCATCAATTTGGAGGTGGGTGAGGCAACGCGGAACACGGCTGCGCAGCAAGATCGTGATACCATCAGCGGTTTCGAAGCTGTTCTTGGCGGCGGCGCCGATGACACTATTGTCGGGAATTCAGTCGCCAATATTCTTGTAGGCGGCAACGGCGAAGACACGCTCAGCGGCGCTGCAGGCAATGACACGCTGAATGGCGGCAATGGCAACGACACGCTCGATGGCGGAGAGGGCAGCGACAGCCTTCGGGGTGCCATTGGTAATGATCTGCTGCTGGGCGGTGGCGGTGACGACACCCTGGGCGGGACTGGTAGCGACGTCGAACCTGGCAATGATACTCTAGATGGCGGGGAGGGGAATGATTTTCTCCGATCCGAAGCCGACACCAATCTGTTCCTTGGCGGCAACGGCAACGACACGGTCTATGGTGCCGCTGGCAATGAAACCCTTGATGGCGGCGCCGACAATGACAGCATCTTTGGCGGGGGCGGCAACGACTTTGTTATCGGTGGGGCTGGCGCCGATACGCTCACTACCAACCTCGGGCTCAACGATGACACGCTTGTTGGCGGCGATGGCAATGATGTTTTCGCCAGCGGGGACGGCAACGACAGCCTCGACGGCGGAAACGACGACGACCGCATGGGCGACGGGGCCGGCAACGACACGATGCACGGCGGTATCGGCAATGACACCATGTCCGGGACCGCCGGCAACGACTCCATCGCGGGCGGCGATGGCATCGACCGTGTTGACTATGGGCTTCACACTAGCGCAATCCATGTGGACCTTATCGCTGGTACGGCGACGGGCGCGGGGAACGACCAACTCTCATCCATTGAACAGGTCATCGGCACCGGCCTGGCCGATACGCTCATTGGCGACGCAGTAGATAACCTGTTGGATGGCGGCGGTGGCAATGACAGCATCGATGGTGGCATCGGTGCCGATTCTATAAGTGCCGGGGACGGCGCCAACACCGTCATTGGCGGCCTTGGCGGTGACAGCATCACGGCAGGCACCGGCTCGGACAGCATCTATGCCGGCGATGGTGCCGACAGCGTGAACGCTGGCGGTGGCGCCAACACCGTGTATGGCGAGGACGGCAACGACCTCATCACGACCGATCTGTCCATCGGTACCGGTCAGCAGCTGTTCGGCGGTGCGGGTGCGGATACGATCACGAGCGGCGCCGGCTTTGATGTCATCGATGCCGGTGAGGGCGCTGACAGCGTCAACGCCGGCGAGGCGAGCAACACCATCTATGGCCAGGGTGGCAACGACACGCTGGTGGCCGGCGGCGGCGCCGACAGCATCCTGGCTGGCGTTGGCGATGACAGCGTGAACGCCGGCGCTGGCGCCAATACCGTGTATGGTGAGGACGGGAACGACGTCATCATCGTCGAGTCCAACACCTCCGGCGCGCAGCAGCTGTTCGGCGGCGCGGGTGCGGATACGATCGGTGGCGGCGGCGCCAATGACCTGATCGATGCCGGCGAGGGGTTGGACGCTGACAGCGTCAACGCCTACGCGGGGGCCAACACTGTCTATGGATGGGGCGGCAATGATACGCTGATCACCGGCAGCAGCGCGGACAGCATCTTGGCTGGCGACGGCGATGACAGCGTGGTTGCTGGCCAAGGTGGCGACACGGTTTATGGTGAGGCCGGCAACGACATCATCTCGGTCTCTGGCGGGGTCCGCACCGACCTGTTTGGCGGCGATGGGGCGGATACGATCACAGGCGCCAGCGGCGGTGACTGGATCGACGCGGGCGAGGGCTCGGACGCCGACAGCGTGAGCGCTGGCGAAGGCGCCAACACGATCCTTGGCTGGGGCGGTAACGATACCCTGGTTGCCGGCATCGCTTCGGATAGCATCCATGCTGGCGACGGCGATGACAGCGTGAACGCTAGCGCGGGCGAAAACACGGTTTATGGTGAGGCCGGGAACGACATCCTCGTCACCAGTTCTGGCGACGGATCTAGAAGCTGGGTGTTCGGCGGCGATGGCGCGGACACGATCACAGGCGGCAGCGGCCATGACTCGATGGACGCGGGTGAGGGCAATGACGCTGACAGCGTGAACGCTGGCCATGGCAACAACACGATTCTTGGCTGGGGCGGCAACGATACCCTGGTCGCCGCCCCGGGCAATGACAGCATCAATGCCGGCAGCGGCGACGACAGTGTTGACGCTGGAAATGGCAACAACACGATCCTTGGCTGGGAAGGCAATGATCGCCTGCTAGCCACCGCGGGCAATGACAGCCTGGATGGCGGCAACGACAACGATACCATTTCCGCCGGAGACGGCGCCAACACCGTCATCGGCGGCCTCGGCGCCGACACGATCACGGCCGGCATCGGCGCGGACAGCATCTTGGCGGGCGGTGGTGATGACAGCGTGAACGCTGGCGTTGGCCGCAACACGGTTTATGGTGAGGATGGTAACGACATCATCACCGCTGCGGCTACTAGCGGTACGGATGACAACCAGCTCTTCGGCGGCGCGGGCGCGGATACGATCACGGGCGGCGTCGGCGCGGATAGCATCAATGCCGGTAGCGGCGATGATATCGTCAACGCTAGCACTGGCCGCAACACGGTTTATGGCGAGGATGGTAACGACATAATCACCGCTGCCGCTACTGTCGGGACGGACAACAACCAGCTGTTCGGCGGCAATGGCGCGGATACCATCACGGGCGGCTTCGGCAATGACTTGATTGACGCGGGCGAGGGCGATGACGCTGACAGCGTGAACGGTGGCAATGGCAGCGACACGATCCTTGGCTGGGGCGGCAACGATACCCTAATCGCCGGTACGGGCGCGGACAGCATCAATGCCGGCAACGGCGATGACAGCGTGAACGCTGGCACTGGCCGCAACACGGTTTATGGTGAGGATGGTAACGACATCATCACCGCTGCCGCTACGGACGGGACGCACAACAAC
>Ga0315900_10002986_pt1 | contig 25171 bp, 21 predicted proteins | sample LakEriMetagenome_FD_203521 | JGI IMG/M metagenome (GOLD analysis project Ga0315900, IMG submission 203521) | Freshwater fungal communities from buoy surface, Lake Erie, Ohio, United States - Buoy 12 MA114 | ecosystem: Environmental > Aquatic > Freshwater > Lake > Lake biofilm | place: USA: Lake...
AACGGGCCGGATCCTTTAGCCATGATCTCTTCGGCAAGTTTCTTTGCCGTTTCCGAAGTGGCGACGATATCAAACGCCGGGAAAAGGGTGTTGACGGCCGTGCTTGTTCTTCCGTCTACGCTAAATGCTTTACAGTGGGGAGGGATCTGGATATTGTATTCGTGCACGAGTCGGGAGAGGGCCTCCACGGCATTAGTGCTGGTGAAAATAAGGGTAGCCCGTGCCGGGATTTCCTCAATGCTTGTGGCTTTTTCGGGCGAAAGGGATGGTTCTGTCCGGATGAATTCTTTTTGGTCAATATGTATGCCCGCATTCCCCGCCAGCTCTATGAGGGAATGCAGGATCAATCGCGTACTTAGTATATGGATGCCTTTCACAGGCTGTTTTTTTTGAGTAATTTTCTGATCCAGGGCTGTTCCATGTTCAGGAGTTTCACAGCCATATCGTGTCCAACTGAACCAATCAGATCAAGCGGTCTTCTTTCTTCGATCTCCTGGATCCGGGAACCATCATGGCTCGCAATATTGCCCTTGAAATTCAATTCATCGCGTTCGATCACCGCAAGCGCGCTGACCGGGGTAGAGCAACCGCCATGGAGGGTTTTCAGGAACTCCCTTTCAATGCGGGTACATATTGCGGTTTCGCTATGGTTCAGGGGCTGTGCGCATTGGAAAGTATCCTGGTCATTTTCACGGCAAACGATCATGATAGCGCCTTGTGCGGGTGCCGGCAGCATCCAGTCAAGATCGATGGAATTAGCGGGTCTGAGGTTGATCCGTTCAAGACCGGCAGCAGCGAATATGGCACCATTCCAGTGGTGTTCTTCGAGTTTTTTCAACCTTGTGTTTACATTGCCGCGGAGTGATACCATTTGGTGTCGTGGGAATCGGTGAAGCCATTGCGCGACGCGTCTCACGCTGCAGCTGGCAATCGTAGCGGGTTGATCCACGTCCATGAAAGAAGCATCCTCTTTGTAAACCAGGATATCGATATGTGAGGCCCTTTCCAGAACCGCTGCCTGTTTCAGTCCCCTTGCCAATATCACCGGTACGTCTTTCATGGAATGTACGGCCAAATCAATGGTATTGGAGAGTAGGGCGATATCCAGGGCTTTGGTAAAAATGCCTTCCACACCCATTTCGTACAGCGGTGTAATGGTGTTCAGGTCGCCTTCCGACTTGATATAAACCAGTTCTGAAGCAATGCCCCTTGCATGCAGCAATTGCTGCACATGTGTGGCCTGCCAAACAGCGAGCTGGCTGTCGCGGGTTCCGATCCTGAGTTTATTCGTCATTAATTCATGAACTGATTTATGGCCGAAATGTACTGACAACCCCTGAGGTCCTGTTCTTTTAATTTCCTGGCCGTATCGCTCAATACCTTCTTTATGCGTGCGTTGGTTGATTCATGGCTCGGACGTTCCCTGGAATGAAAGCAAGGTTGCGTATGCAATTGAAGAAGGGTGGTTTTCAGGTGGTTCAGGATGGGGGCGTGTTTCCTTCGCTCGTTCCAGATCCTGAAGTCCGCCATGTGTTCAGCAATGATGGCCTTTGCTTTTGGGATCTCAGCCCTTCTTTTTAAGAGGGTTTCATCTTTCATCTTCGAGAGTTCATCTACCCGTATCAATTCCATACCGTTTGTGTCTTCAGCGTCTGCTGCCACATTCAGGGGAACGGAAAGGTCGATGATGAGTTTCTCCCCATATCCTTCCAGTTGTTTTTTATAGATGATGGGCGTGGAGGAATTTGTAGCTACAATGATGATGTCCGCCTTTCTGACCTCCTCGTCCAATGCTTCTATCGGCGCACAGCGAAGCTGGTATTTCTTAGCCATGGATGCGGCTTTCTCCATAGACCTGTTCATCAGGGTTACATGGCGTGCCGTGGCATAGTCCACCAGGTTCTTACACGTATTGCTTCCGATCTTACCGGTTCCGAGCAGAAGTATCTGCTTTTTTGAAAGATCCGGAAATTTATTCCTGATCATTTGCACCGCTGCGAATGACACTGAAACGGTGCCGCCGCTCAGCGCGGTGGAGTTTTTGATCTGTTTTGAGGATTGTAGTACCGAACTGAATAATCGTTCCAGGAAACTGCCGGTCATGTTGCCTTGACGGGATAATGATAAGGCGGTTTTCAACTGTCCAACGATCTCATAATCGCCGAGGATCTGAGAATCCAGCCCTGCGGCCACCTGATACAGGTGTTCTACGGCTTTATTGTTTTTTTTGATGTAGGCAGCTTCTTTGAAGCGATCAACATTTCCTGATGTTTCGGCGCAGATCAGCGAGATGAGCTGCTCAGCTTCTTGTGCAAGTCCGTAGATCTCTGTCCTGTTACAGGTGGAAAGGATAAGAATTTCAGACAGGCCATCCTGCTTTGCTTGGGCCAAAACCCTGGCGATCATTTCTGCATTTAAGGCATATTGACCTCTGATGGCCGTATCACACTTTTTATAGTTGATGCCTGCAACAAAAAAATAATGTCCGTCCGTTCTGTTCATCATGATGGCATGACAAATTTAGTTTTTTCGTCATTAGTAGCAGGTTAAACATCGGGTTGGGGTCTGTCATTTTCATGTCATATTGATAAATAGTAGTTTATGAAAAGGGGTATATCAAATATTTATCGTAATATTGCGATATATAACTGATCCATGGGAGCTACAAAAGCAGAGGAATTTTCGGTAAAAGACAACAGGATAGCAGCCTATGCCAAGGCATTATCGCACCCAGCGCGGGTAGCGATCCTCAAGCTCCTGCTGAGGGAAAGGGCATGTATCTGCGGCGATATTGTAGATCAGCTTCCCTTGTCACAGAGCACTGTATCACAGCATTTAAAGGAATTGAAGCAGGTTGGCCTCATCAAAGGTGATATTGAGGGGGTAAAGATATGTTACTGCGTGGATGAGGAGGAATGGGAGAAAGCCAGGAAGATGCTCGCGGAGTTCTTCCAGCTGGACGCATCAGGCAGATCCTGCTGCTGATCATCGGGATAATACGATTAAAAATATCATTATATGCAAAACGAACAGGAACTTAAGGAGCTGGTAAAAGAGAAATACGGTCAGATCGCCATGCAGGAGAAGACTGCGAATATGTCGTCCTGCTGCGGGGCAGGCAACTGCTCAACCGAGGTCTATAATATCATGAGCGAGGACTATACGGAGCTTGGGGGTTACCATCCAGATGCTGATCTGGGACTTGGGTGCGGTCTGCCCACGCAGTTTGCCAAGATCAGGAAGGGGGATACCGTGATCGATCTGGGTTCAGGCGCGGGGAACGACTGCTTCATTGCCCGGCATGAGACAGGCGAGACAGGGAAGGTGATCGGTGTGGATTTTACTAAGGCCATGATCGAAAAAGCGAGGGCGAATGCAGAGAAGCTGGGATTCAACAACGTAGAGTTCCGCCAGGGAGATATAGAAAATATGCCGGTTGGTGGTAACGTGGCGGACGTGGTGGTCAGTAACTGCGTATTGAACCTGGTGCCTGATAAAGCGGCTGTGATCGCAGATATTTACAGGGTATTGAAACCCGGTGGGCATTTCAGCATTTCTGATATCGTGTTGTCCGGGCAGTTGCCCGATGCCCTGCAGAAGGACGCGGAAATGTATGCGGGCTGCGTGTCCGGCGCCATCCAGCGTGAGGATTACCTGAACATGATCCATTCAGCGGGGTTCAAGAATGTCACCATCCAGAAAGACAAGGCGATATTCATACCTGATGATATTTTGGAGAAGTACCTCGACAGGGATTCGCTGGTGGCATTCAGGAATGGGGATACAGGGATATTCAGCATCACGGTCTACGCCGAGAAACCCACTGCCCAAACAGATTGTAAGCCTGGCGGCGGTTGCTGCTAACGGCTGGCCCATGATCATAGCTGCGATCAGTCAGCATGTAACGGTACTCTGCTTAGAACTGTTTTTATACCAGAACCAAACCTGAACGTATGACTGCAAATGACTGTGCCCCGGCACATGAGCGTAAGAGACTTGGATTTCTCGATCGGTATCTGACGCTATGGATCTTTTTAGCAATGGCCGCCGGCGTGGCTATAGGGTACTTCTTTCCATCCTCATCGTCATTTATTAATTCTTTTTCGCATGGAACAACCAATATTCCGCTTGCCATTGGATTGATCCTGATGATGTATCCGCCATTCACGAAGGTGAAGTATGATAAACTAAAGGAGGTATTCAATAATACCCGCGTGCTGGGCGCTTCGCTTTTCCTGAATTGGGTAGTGGGTCCGATCCTGATGTTCCTGTTGGCGGTCGTTTTTCTAAAAGGCTATCCTGAGTATATGATCGGGCTCATCCTGATCGGCCTCGCCCGATGCATTGCGATGGTGATCGTCTGGAACGAACTCGCCGAGGGGAGTCGTGAGTACGCTGCGGGTTTGGTGGCACTGAACAGCATTTTCCAGGTGCTGTTGTACAGCGTATATGCATGGTTCTTCATCACGGTGCTGCCTCCGTATTTCGGTATAACGGGATCTGTGGTCAATATTACCATCGGCCAGATTGCGGAGTCTGTTGCCATCTACCTGGGAATCCCTTTCCTCGCTGGTTTTCTGACCCGGGTGATCTTACTGAAAATGAAAGGTGAGGCCTGGTATCAGTCCGTCTTCATTCCATTTGTATCTCCCATCACCCTCGTGGCGCTATTGTTTACCATTGTGATCATGTTCAGCCTGAAAGGTGAGTTGATCGTTCAGATCCCGCTGGATGTGATTCGCATTGCCATTCCGCTCGTGATCTATTTTGCCATCATGTTTTTGGTAAGTTTTCTCATAGGCAAAAAGTTGGGGGCCGATTATTCTACCAATGCCTCCATTGCATTCACTGCAGCCGGAAATAATTTCGAGCTTGCCATCGCTGTAGCGATAGGGGTATTTGGTATCAACAGTGGGCAGGCATTTGCCGGAGTGATCGGGCCTCTGGTAGAGGTGCCCGCGCTGATCGCCTTAGTGAACGTGGCCTTTTGGCTCAGAAACCGTTATTATTCATCTGAAGTCATTTTAAACAAGCATAGATCATGAAGAATGTTTTGGTATTATGTACAGGAAACAGTTGCAGGAGCCAGATCGCCGATGGCTACCTAAAGGCATTTGCCGGCAATAAAGCAAACATTTACAGCGCCGGCGTGGAAACCCATGGGGTTAACCCGAAGGCCATCGCGGTGATGAAGGAAGATGGCATAGATATCTCCGGCAATACCTCAAACAATGTGAACGAGTACCTGGGTATTCCCTTCGATCATGTGATCACGGTCTGCGATAACGCCCTGGAGCGCTGTCCTGTTTTTCCATCTGATAAGGCGGTAAAGCACCATTATAATTTCCCCGATCCTGCCAAGGCAACGGGAAGCGCTGAAGAAGTAATGGCTGAGTTCCGCCGGGTTCGTGATATGATCCGCGACTACTGTCGAAACTTTGTGGAGGAGCAACTGAATTAACGGGCATACTGAAAAGAAAAAAAAAGGGGCAACTGGAAGTTGCCCCTTGACATATATTCAGTTCAATATCCGCTGCTAACTGTAGATCCGCTCCACAGCAGAACGGTATTTCTCCATGATCACCTTGCGTTTCAGCTTAAGCGTAGGTGTTAGCTCACCTCCATCGATGGTCCATTCTGAATCCAGGAGTTCAAATTTCTTCACCTGCTCCACGTGGTTGAATTGCTGGTTGTATTCTTCCACGATGCTCTTATAAAGTTCGATCACCTTGGGGTCATTGAGCAGCTGGTGGATGGTGCCCTTATTATTGACATGGTTTTTTTGGCACCATTCGGTGAGGTTCGACATATTCGGTACAATCAGTGCTCCCGCAAATTTTTGGTCTGCCCCAACCACCATCATCTGTTCGATGAACGGCGACTCTTTCATTTTGTTTTCAATGGGTTGTGGAGCCACATACTTGCCGCCACTTGTTTTGAAGATCTCTTTTTTGCGGTCCGTGATCTTCAGGAATTTTCCTTCCACCCAAACGCCTATGTCACCGGTATGGAACCAGCCCCCTTCAGATATCACCTGGGCAGTCAATTCCGGCTGTTTAAAATAGCCCATCATCACATTGTCTCCCTTACAGGTGATTTCGCCGTCTTCTGCAAGTTTAACTTCAACCCCTTTGATCAATGGACCCACGGTACCGAAACGCCTGTTTTTATCGTCAAATCTGTTTACGCTGATCACCGGGGATGTTTCGGTAAGTCCATAGCCCTCCATGATCACCAGTTTGGCAGCGGAGAATACCCGAAGCAGGCGCACCTGGCAAGCGGCTGCACCGGTGACGATCGCCTTGACATTTCCCCCGAGGCCTTCGCGCCATTTCGAAAAGATCAGTTTATTGGCCAGTGCCAGTTGTGTATTGTACCACCAGCCCTGGTTTTTATCCACTTCAAAACGATCTCCGAGCTCCACGGCCCAGAAGAACAGTTTCTTTTTGATGCCGGTCAGTTCCTGGCCCTTGCCAATGATCCTGTCGTACACTTTTTCGAGTAGCCTGGGTACGGTAGCGAATACGATGGGCTTCACTTCTTTGAGGTTGTCTCCGATCTTCTCCAGGTTTTCGGCAAAATAGATGGAGCAGCCAAAGAACAGGTACTGGTAGCTGACCATCCTTTCAAAAATATGGTTCAGTGGAAGGAAGCTCAGTGCTCTGCTGTCTTTCCCTGATACGATGGGCCTGAACACTTCTTCCACATTCATCACATTGCTCAGGATATTCTTATGGCTGAGCATTACCCCTTTAGGTACACCGGTGGTTCCCGAGGTATAGATGATGGTGCAGAGATCTTCATAGCCGATGCCGTCGCGGATGGTTTTCACCCGTTCCATGTCGGCCGGTGTGGTTTTATTGAGGATCTCTTTCCAGTGTAACGACTGCTGGATGTAGTCGAAGGTGAATACCGCTTTTACGGTGGGTATCTTGCTGCGTATCGACTGTACCTTTTCGTACAGCGCGAGGTCGCTCACGAAGATCAGCTTCACAGACGCATCGTTCATTACATACTCGAGTTCGTTGACGCTGATGGTAGGATAGATGGGAGTGAGTACTGCGCCGATCTGTTGAACCGCCAGGTCAAGGAAGATCCATTCGGGTCTGTTATTGCTGATCACCGCAATTTTGTCGCGGCCCTCGATGGACATGTCGTTAGGTCCCATGCCGAGGTGAAGCAGGCCGGCGCTGAGGTTGTCAACGATCTGCCTTACTTCCGCGGTACTGTACTTTCTCCAGATGCCGCCTTCTTCTTTGGCGGCCAGCATGTCTTCCTTGGGATAATTTTCGTACTGATAGTCGATACAATCGAATAGTCGAGTAGGTTTCATAATGCAATCGTTGAGTCGTTAGATAACCCAAAAGTTAATGCAAATAAACAAAACAACAATGGGGCGAACTATTTATAGTATTGCCCGGCAGGCATCTTGAACACCCTGTTTTTTTGATAGTAGGAGAAGTCGCCGCTCTTTTTTGGATTCGCGGTGATCCACTGTTGGTATTGGACAACGTTAGCAGCGGCGCCGAACAACCACTGGTTGTAAGCTTCAAACATGCCTTCCCTCAGCAGGTACTGCAATTGATCGAATAACTTGAAGGGATATTTAGCATTATTTTTTGAAAACCAGTCGAGTAAAAAGCGTGTACGGATCATGGTTAGGGCCTCGGTGTTGATTCCCTGGCCGGTAAGATCGCGCTGTTTCAGCAGGGTTTCAGCAACCGCCTGTTGAAAAAGATTTACTTTTTTGCCGGAATAATTCACGTTGTCGGAGAAGATCATCTTGTAGGATTCCAGCAGCGCATTCTTCATTTCAGCGGTTCTTACCGTATAGCTTTCGCCGTTGACAAAGATCTCGCCGTAGACGATGGCGAGCACCGGGTTGGATTTGGTGTAGTAATAAAATTTCGATGCATGGTAGTAATTTCCCGGATAGGCTGGTTCTTTTTCAATCCCTTCTTCCCATTGTTTGATGGCTTCGGCAGCCTGCTGGTCAGACAACAGGATCTCCCCGAATTCAAAATGCAGAATACCGCTGTTGGGGAATTTCTTGAGTCCTTTGCGGTAGATCTTCTGGCACTCCTTGAGATCGCCTGCGCCCTTGAATACGTTACCTGCAATCTGGAAGGTTTGCACATCGGCGTCCTCCCGGTCGAGCAAAGGCATGATCACGTTGCGCGCCTCAGTTAAATCACCGGACAGGTATTGGGTGTATGCCAGTTCTTTTTGCAAGGCCAGGTCATTAGGCTTTACCTGCAATGCGCGATTCAATACCAGCTTGGCATTTGAATAGTCGCCCTGGCGGGTAAACACTTTTGCGGTCTCCAGCATTTGCTCCACTTCCTGCCCGTACAATGTGGATGAAAAAAGAATGAAAAAGACTACCAGTACATGCTTCATATAAACGCAAATGTGCAGCTATTTTCTGTATGGGCTGCGCCTTAATAAATCAAATGGGTTAACAGGCCGTCCCTGAGTTTAGGTTCAAACCATGTGCTTTTGGGGGGCATCACATTACCGCTGTCGGCGATGTCGAACAGTTGCTGGATGCTGACCGGGTAAAGGCTGAATGCGGCTGCCATTTCTCCGCTGTTCACCCTGTTTTCCAGTTCTTTCAGTCCCCGGATGCCGCCTACAAAATCTATTCTCTTGTCGGTCCGCTGGTCTTTGATGTTAAGCAGTTTATCCAGTACGTTATTGGAAAGTATGGTTACATCCAATACGCCGATCGGGTCTTCGGTCCAGGTGCCTTCACGTGCGGTCAGCCTGTACCATTGGTTATCGCAGAACAAGCCAAACTCGTGCAGGGCTGCAGGACTTACGGGTTCGGTACTGGCAGATACCGTGAAATCTTCGCGGAGGGCGCTGAGAAAGGTTTCCGGGGTATGGCCGTTCAGGTCTTTTACCAGCCTGTTGTAATCCATGATCTTCAGTTGTGAAGAAGGGAAGAGGGTGGTCAGGAAATAAGACGCTTCTTCCGGCGCTTCGCTGCCCAGGGCTTCCCTGACTTTGGCGGCGCTCGCCGCGCGGTGATGGCCATCCGCGATATAGGTGTAGTTGATCTTTGTTTCAAAGATGCCGGTGATCGCAGCAATGGTATCGTCATGATCCACGATCCAGATCGTATGGAGGATACCATCATCTGCCTTGAAATCATATACCGGGGAATGGGAGGATTTCCATGCGTCGATCAGATCGTCCAACGACTCATCATTCTTGTATGCAAGGAAAACGTTTCCGGTCTGCGCGCCCGATATTTTAATGTGGTTGATGCGGTCGTTTTCTTTTTCCGGCCTTGTGAATTCGTGTTTCTTGATGATGTTGTTATTATAATCATCCACGGAGGAAACGCAAACAAGTCCGGTCTGGCTTCTTTCTCCCATGACCAGCTGGTAGATGTAATAGCATTCCTTGGGTTCCCTGATCAGGGTACCTGAGCTGATCATGTTGTGCAGGTTTTCCTTAGCCTTATCGTACACCAGCCTTGAATAGGGGTGCATGTCACCCGGGAGGTCGATCTCCGACTTGGTAATATGAAGAAAAGAGTGGGGGTTGATCTTTACTTCAACACGGGCCTCATCACTGTTCAATACATCGTAGGGTCTGGATGCCACTGCAGCTGCAAGCGCCGGAGTGGGCCTTAGGGCTTTAAAGGGTGCTATATGCGCCATGTAAACATTTTATGATCAATGAAATGATTTAATGAGTTCGCAGAAGGCTTTGACACTGTCCAGTGGCAAGGCATTGTACAGGGAAGCCCTGAAGCCACCAACACTGCGGTGTCCCTTCACGCCGATCATGTTTTCTTTTTTGCAGAGAGCAAGGAAAGCCTTTTCTTTTTCTTCATCGTCCATCACAAACACAACATTCATTCGGCTGCGGTCTTCTTTTGCCACGGTGGGTCTGAAGACGGGGTTGGCTTCGAGGGCAGCATAGAGCAGATCAGCTTTTTCCTTATTGATCTTCTCAATGCCTGCAATGCCACCGATCTTTTTGAGCCACCTGAGGGTGAGCATGCACACGTATATGGCAAATACCGGTGGGGTATTCAACATCGATCCGTTGGCGATGTGCTGCCTGTAATCCATCATGGAAGGGAGTTTCCGGTCTGCCGCTATATAGTTTTTGTCGAGGATCACGAGGTTTACCCCGGCTGCGCCGATGTTCTTCTGGGCTCCGGCATAAATCAATGCGAATTTGTTGAAGTCCATCTGCTTCGACAGGATATCACTGCTCATGTCGGCTACCAATGGTACGTTGGTATCCGGTGTCCACCACATTTCAGTACCTTCTACGGTATTGTTGGTGGTATAATGAAAATAGGAGGCGTTGGCAGGAATTTGGAAATCTTTTGGGATGTAGGTGTAGCCTTTGTCTTTTGAACTGGCGACCACATCCACCTGTCCGAAAAGCTTTGCTTCTTTGATGGCCTTGGTTCCCCAGACACCGCAATCAAGATAGGCCGCGGATGCATGTTCGTTCAGCAGGTTCATGGGAACCTGGAAGAACTGTGTGCTGGCGCCGCCGTGCAGGAAGAGGATCTCTTTATCGTCATTCAGCTGCATCAGCTCCTTTACCAGCATCCTTGCTTCGTCCAGTACGGCTTCGAATATCGAAGTGCGGTGGCCGATCTCCAGGATAGACAATCCCGTGTTGTTAAAATTCAGGACCGCCTTTGATGCTTCTTCAAAAACTTCCTTCGGCAATATGCTCGGGCCTGCATTGAAATTGTGGATCAAGCTGATTTTTTTTGAACCGCAAACATAATCAATTTGAACAAGAGCTGCCGGGCATGCCGAGGTCTTTCCATTGCTTATTCAGCTGATCCCACTCGTCTAACTCCTGGTCCGTGAACGATTTTCCCGCGAGATCCGCCAGGTTGGGCTGGCCCGCATTCACCCATGCCGTATACCAGAGGCTGGCCGTGGCCAGCACCGATTCACGCATCCTCCTTTCCACCATACCGTTCAGCATCTGGTGGTAGGATTTGCTGTAACCGCTGGAGTACTGCCGCACCACCACGCCATTTCTCATCTCGAAGCTGAATTTAGCGTCGCTCCTGTATTTGCTGCTTAGTATCCGTTCAAATAAAAGCACGGTATCCGCAGCGGCAGCGCTTTGTTTCACCAGTTTCCATACCATGTTTGAAATGCTTTTCACGTAATGGCCGCGCCCGGTGACAAAATCAAATTCGGTTTCGGCGAACAGCTCCGGGATCCGCGATTCCCAGAAACCATGGATACCGTGCTGGTTGGTGTACTGGCCATTGTGGTTGGAAGATGCATGGAGGGGGACATGGGCGTCTGAAATATAATGGCCGAGTTCGGCAGAAAGCTTAATGATGGCAAATTTGTCCTTCTCCTCGAAAGCCCGGGTAAGCCTGGACATCATGGTTTGGATCCACCAGGGAACAATGCCGTGTTGTGAAAGACTGTCGGCCCCGTATCGGTTGACCGCAGCGGCCCAGGAGGTGGGAATGCTGTCCCAGGGATGGTAATGGTCCAGGTCGATATAATGCCTGGGACCCTCTGCCTTAACGGCATATCTTCTTTTGTCCGGGTCAACGGCATGCTCCGTAATAAAATCGATGTTGGCTTTGTAGAGCACCATCATTTCCGGCGGAAGCAGGAAAACCGCGTAGCGATTGATCATCTTATGGGCGTAAAAGCCCCAGGAGTATGCGGGAGAGACCGAAATCATGAACACCATCAACACCGCCGCCCTTCTGCACCATATCATAATTTAGGTTTATCATTCTGTTTTCTTTTCCTCTTCCGCCTCGGTAACTCCGCCCGTGATGGCGAATTTCATGGCCTCCGTGGCGTTCATATTGGTCACCAGTTTCACCCGGTCCCGCTTGACAAAATATAGCCTGCCCGAGAAGGCATAGGAGTGGGGTATATACACCGAAACATAGTCCTGTATGCCGAATTCATGAACGTCCTGCTGGGTGATGAATCCCAGCTGCCATACATCTTCCGCTTCAATACAAACCAGCACGGCCCTGTTGAATTTCTTCTTATTACCGGCAAAGGCTTCGAAGAAGTCCTTCAGCGTGGTATAGATCACCTTCACGCCGGGTGTTTTTTCGAGCAGCACATCCAGGTATTGCACCAGCCTGCCGAATAAGAAGGACGAGGAGAGATAACCGATGGTGATGACGATCAGGATAACCACCAGGAATCCCAGCCCGGGATAGCGCTTTGGACTGCCATTGGCATCTGCTCCCACCAGGGTGGGAAAAAGCGTGTTCAAGAGGTTAGGGAGGATACCGTCAATAAAGTTAAACAAGGATATCACTGCCCATGCCGTGATCACGATCGGTGCCAAAATGATCAGCCCCTGGAAAAAATACTGCAGTAAGGGCCTGAGCCTGCTTTGATACATAATGGTAAAAGTACTGAATTCAATGGGGCGTTCCGTCGAAAAATCAACGGATTATGGGCAGAAAATACCCAGGATATCCGCGGTTTCAGCCTTTTCGCCGCTTTTTCGGCAACTTTCGACGAAATATGTCCCGTTATATATAGGTGGTCTAAAAAGATGATGGAAACTTTGGCTACTCCCAAAGTTTCCATAGTTTTGTGCCCTTAAATCAGATTATGGAACAAGCGGAACATCAATTGGAGACCAGGAACCGGATCCGGGACCTGGCCAAGCAGTTGTATATGAAGTATGGCATACGATCGGTTTCCATGGACGATATAGCTGTGGGACTCGGCATGTCGAAAAAAACCATCTACCAGTACTTTACGGATAAGGACGAGCTGGTGGACGCAATTGTGGAGCTCGACATACAGGAGGTACAGGAGGATTGCCAGGCCTGCTTTGCCCATTCCACCGATGCTGTGGAAGAGGTTTTCCTGACCATGGACAGGATGCTGGAGCACCTGCGGAATATGAACCCAACCATCCTCTACGATCTGCACAAATTCCACTTCCAGAGCTTCAAGAAGTTTACGGATCACAAAAACTCCTATTTGCTGGACGTGATCAAGAAAAACCTCAACCGGGGGATCGAGGAAGGGCTTTACAGGCCTGATATTGATGTGGACGTCCTCTCCCGTTTCAGGTTGGAGTCGATGTTGATCGCATTTAATATGGAACTCTTCCCGCCCACCCGTTATGGGCTGGTGGAAACAACCGTGGTCCTGATGGAGCATTTTATTTTCGGCTTAGTCACCCCAAAAGGATACGAGCTGATCCTTAAATATCAACACGAACGTAATAAAAAGGAGAAACATGAGAACAGGTAGTACGTGGCGCCCGATCGTTGCGCTGGTCATATGTCTTGGCCTGGCGACGGCAGCCGCCGCGCAGCAGAAATATGAGTTGACAGCCCGGGAAGCCGTTGAACACGCGATCAAGAATGTCACAGAGATCAAAAACCTGCAGGTGGACCGCAGGATCCAGGATGCTAAGAACAAGGAGATCCGAGGCCAGGCCATGCCCCAGATCACAGGTAACCTCAGCGCCCAGCACTTCTTTAATATACCGGTGACCTTATTGCCGGACTTCATTTCCCCCAGCGTGTACAATGTGCTGGAGAAAGAAGGGGTACAGGGTAGCAACGGACCGATCGTGCCTCCCGGCGGTGATCCTGCCCTTTTCCCGGCGCAGTTCGGCGTGCCCTGGCAGGCTTCAGCGGGGTTCAGTTTCCAGCAATTGTTTTTTCAACCGGACGTGTTTGTTGGCCTTCAAGCCCGCGATGCCGCGATGAAGTATGCCGACCAGAACATACTGGCCATGGAGGACAGTGTTCGGAGCAACGTATACCGCGCTTATTATTCTGTGCTCATTGCCGAGAAAAGGAAGACTTTCATTGACGAAGGGATCAAACGACTGGATAAACTGGTGCACGACCAGGAAGTGCTGTTCAAGAATGGATTTGCGGAGCGGCTCGATATAGACCGAACCCAGGTGAATCTGAACAACCTTAAATCGGCCAAGATCCAGATCGATAACCTGATCAATATCGGTTATGCATCACTGAAATACTCTATGGGTTTAAGGCAATTTGATACGCTAAAGCTCAAGGATACCCTGTCGTCTGAACTGGTGAAACGGGATATCCTCGATACCGCCGGCTTTAAATACGAAGACCGGAATGAGGTGAAGATCCTGAATACGGTGAAGGAATTGCAGGGCCTGGACCTCAAGCGATACAAGCTGCAGTATTATCCAACCGTGGCAGGCTTCTGGAACTTCAGTGAGAACGCACAAAGACGCCAGTTAAACTTTTTTGACTTCAAACAACCCTGGTTCCGCACCAATGTAGCAGGCCTGAATGTCAGTGTCCCAATATTTTCCGGATTGCAGAAAAAATATAGGATCGAGCAGGCCAAAATGAATCTGGAGAAAACAGAGAACACACTCGATAACCTCGAGCGGGTGATCGACTTCCAGCGCGAAGCGGCATATACCCAGTTCCGCAATGCCATCACCGGACTGGATGTTCAGGAGCGCAACCTCGAACTGGCCCTTAAAGTGTACAACACCACCAAGCGTAAATACGAACAGGGTCTGGGTTCCAGCTTTGAAGTATTGCAGACCGAACAAAGTTATGAGGATGCACAGTCCGCTTATTTCCAGGCATTGTATGATGCCGTAGTTGCGAAAATTGCTTACACCCGCGCATTGGGAAGATTACAATAAACCAAAACATTACTAAACACATCATTATGAAAAAAATAATCACCATATCAGCAATATTCTTCCTGGCGGCCTGCGGGGGAGGAAGCAAGAGCGAGAATGCAGGTGTAGCAGAATTGAAGGCCGAACTCGAAAGCCTGAAAAAGCAGAAGGATGATATCACCGCTAAGATCACTGACCTGGAGAAGCGTGTCTTGAAGGCGGATCCTTCAGCCGCCGCTGCTGAGAACGCCAAATTGGTTGCCTTCACGCCCGTGAAGCTCCAGGATTTTGAACACTATATCGACCTGCAGGGCAGGATCGCTACCGAGAACATTTACTATGTAACACCCCGCGGTATGGGTGGTCAGGTGAAGGCCATTTATGTGAAGCAAGGTGATCGGGTGCGCAAAGGCCAGCTGCTGTTGAAACTGGATGATGCGGTGATCAGGCAGCAGATGGCATCCCTCAGGACGCAAATGAATTTTGCGAACGATATCTATGTACGCCAGCAGAATGTTTGGAAAGAGGGTATTGGTACCGAAGTACAGGTATTGAACGCCAAGAACAACGTAGATAACCTGGAGAAGCAGATGGCGGTCCTGAACGAGCAATTGTCGATGACCAATGTATATGCGCAGGTGTCTGGTATAGCTGAAACCGTAAGCATCAGGATCGGCGAACAATTCACGGGTAATCCTGCGGCGGGCATCACCATCATCAATCCTTCCAACATCAAGTCAGTGGTAGAGATCCCCGAAAATTATATTTCCAAGGTTCAGAAGGGCATGCCCGTTGTGGTGGTGGTCCCAGACCTGAACAAATCCTTCAAATCGTCCATCTCTCTGGTGAGCGAACTGATCGGGCAGAACACGAGGAGCTTTACTGCTGAGGCAAAAATACCATCAGACCCTGCCCTTAAGCCCAACCAGATCGTGGTGGTCAAGATCCTCGACCATGCTTCGAGGAATGCGATCGTTGCGCCGATTGCCACCCTTCAGTCGGATGAAAAAGGCAAGTTCGTATTTGTGGAAGTCACAGAGAATGGCAAACTGATCGCGAAGAAAAAGCCTGTGACCATCGGTGAGCTGTACGATGACATGGTGGAAATCAAAAGTGGCCTGGCGGTGGACGACAAGCTGATCACCCAGGGTTTTCAGGGATTGTACGATGGACAGCTGATCATTAATAAATAAAGCAGGGATCATGAAAAAAATCAGTGACGAAGTATATAAACTGATCAGTAATGGCAAAACGTTTTTTGCCACCAACTGGGCGATAAGGAGCAAGACCGCCGTTTATCTCATCGTGTTGTTCGTTACCGTATGGGGTGTGTCATTATTCGTAACGCTTCCTAAAGAGCAGTTCCCGGATATTGTTATCCCTACTATTTATGTACAGACGATCTATGTGGGTAATTCTCCCAAAGACATTGAGAATCTGGTTACAAGACCGATTGAAAAAAAGCTGAAGGGTATTTCGGGCGTTAAGATCGTTAAGATGACGAGTACTTCGCTGCAGGACTTCTCCGCTATTGTAGTGGAGTTCAATACAGATGTGCCCACAGACGTAGCCATACAAAAAGTGAAGGATGCCGTGGATAAGGCTCGCGGTGAGCTCCCCAACGATCTTACCCAGGAACCCACGGTCCAGGAGATCAGTTTCAGTGAGTTTCCCATCATGTATGTGAATGTGAGCGGCGACTACGATGCGGTAAAGCTCAAGGAATTTGCAGACAGGCTGCAGGACAAGATCGAAGAGCTCTCCCAGATCACCCGCGTGGATATTGTGGGTGCGCCCGAGCGCGAGATCCAGATCAATGTAGACAACTATAAGATGCAGGTGGCCAAGGTTACCTTCAATGATATCGAGAATGCTGTGGCCAGGGAGAATGCGGACATATCTGCAGGGCTGCTGCAGATCGGCGACCAGAAAAGGACCCTTCGTATCAAGGGCCAGTTCGACAATGCCTTTGACATCAACCAGGTCATCGTAAAGAATTTCAACGGGGCACCGATCTATCTCCGGGATATTGCAGAGGTCAGGGATACGGTAAAGGAGAAGGAAAGCTATGCCAGGATGAATGGTAAGAACGTGGTGAGCCTGAGCATCATTAAGCGTGCCGGCGAGAACCTCATCGATGCCTCCAAGAGAATCAGGGAAGTGGTGGACCAGCTCAAGGAGAAAGAGTTTCCTAAAAACCTCGATATCGCCATCAGCGGCGACCTGAGTATCAAAGCCAGCGCCTCATTTACGGAGCTTGTCAATTCCATTGTCATTGGTTTCGTACTCGTGATGCTGGTTCTGATGTTCTTCATGGGGGTCACCAATGCATTTTTTGTGGCACTTTCGGTACCGCTCAGTATGTTCCTCGCATTCATCTTCCTGCCCACGGCGGGTTTTATTGTTGGCGGTAACATTTCATTGAACTTTATTGCGTTGTTCGCACTTCTGTTCGGTCTTGGTATCGTTGTGGACGATGCCATTGTGGTGATCGAGAATACCCACCGGATCTTTGTGAACGGCAAGGGAATGATCTCTTCGGAGGATGCGGCGAAGTATGCTGCGGGGGAAGTGTTCATTCCTGTACTTGCCGGTACACTCACTACGCTTGCCCCATTCATACCGCTGTTGTTCTGGCCCGGCATTATTGGTAAGTTCATGATCTATCTACCCACGATGCTGATCTTTACACTAACGGCATCGCTGATCGTGGCCTATATCATGAACCCTGTTTTTGCGGTCGACTTCATGACCCACGAAGAGCATAGCAAGGAGCCCAAATCCGCCATTTTCAAGAAACCGGTTTTCTGGGCCACCCTCGCATTGGCTGCGTTGCTTGACGTGATCGGATACAGCACTGATGCAGCAGGGTATCGTTTCTTTGGGAACCTCCTGTTCTTCTTTGTTTTAATAGCCCTGCTCAACAGGTATTTCCTGGCGGGCATGATCCTGAATTTCCAGGAGAAATTCCTGCCAGCTATGATGAACCAGTACGAGAAATTGTTGCGATGGACCCTTAAGGGATGGCGGCCTGCATACCTGCTTGCCGCCACCTTCGGATTGCTGGTGTTTTCATTTATGTTCTTTGGTGCCCGTAATGTGCCTGTTCTGCTCTTCCCCCAGGGCGATCCCAATAACATATACGTATACCTGCGTTTGCCTGCGGGTACGGATGTGAAGTATACGGACTCCGTAACCCGTGTGCTCGAGAACAAAGTGTACGGTGTACTTGACATGGCCAATGGTAAAGAGAATCCCGTGGTTGAATCGGTGATCTCCAATGTTGCCGTAGGCGCTTCCGATCCCAGCAGTGGCGACAGGAGTACAAGGCCGGAACTGGGAAGGATCCAGGTGAATTTTGTGCCTTTCGAAGAACGCCACGGGGTATCCACGAAGCCCTATCTTGATCAGGTCAGGGCATCCATTAAAGGCATCCCGGGTGCGGAGATTTCCGTGGCCCAGGAAAGCTCCGGTCCACCTACCCAGTCACCCATCAATATCGAAGTAAGCAGTGAGAATTTTGAGGCCCTCACAGCTACTGCTGTGAATCTGAAAAACTATCTCCAGGCAAAGAACATTCCGGGAGTGGAGGAGTTGAAACTGGATGTTGACATCAATAACCCGGAGATCACCATTAAAGTCGACAGGGAACGTGCCCTGATCCAGGGTATTTCCACGGCGCAGGTGGGTCTGGAGATCCGTACGGCATTGTTCGGTAAGGAGGTGTCTAAGCTGAAATTAGATGAAGATGAGTACAAGATACAATTGAGGAATAATGAACTGCAGCGAAGAAACCTGTCGGACCTGTTGAACATGAGGATCACGTACCGTGATTTTACCACAGGCCAGATCAAGCAGGTGCCCATCAGTTCGGTGGCCAGTTTCGAACTGACCAGTACCTATGGCAGTATCAAGCGCAAGAACCTCAAACGTGTGATCACCATTTTTGGAAATGTGTTGACTTCACAGGGTTATACGCCGGCAGGTGTGAACCAGGAGATCCTGAAAGCCATCAACGAGTTCAAGGATAAGCCCCAGGATGTGACCATCATCCAAACGGGTGAAGGTGAACAGATGGCTGAAACCATGAGCTTCCTGCAAACAGCGTTATTTATTTCGATCGGACTGATCCTGCTGATCCTCGTACTGCAGTTCAATTCACTCAGTAAAACGGTGATCGTGTTGTCTGAGATCATTTTCAGTGTGATCGGGGTATTGCTTGGCTATGCTATCACCAGGAGCACAGCATCCGTTGTAATGACCGGTATTGGTATCATTGGTCTGGCAGGTATTGTGGTGAAAAACGGTATCCTGGTGATCGAGTTCGCGGATGAACTTCGAGGCCGGGGTATGCGAACCAGAGAAGCGGTGATCATGGCTGGCAAAACCAGGATCGTTCCGGTATTGCTGACAGCCCTCGCTGCTATCCTTGCCCTGATACCCCTTGCGGTTGGTTTGAACATCAACTTCATTACCATGTTCACCGACTGGAATCCCAATATTTTCTTCGGAGGCGATAACGCCGTGTTCTGGAAGCCATTGTCGTGGACCATCATCTGGGGCCTGATCTTTGCGTTCTTCATGACGCTGATCCTGGTTCCGGGCATGTATATCATGGCGGAAAGGCTTCGCCGGCCAATGTCTCAGTTCTACCACGGCAGGTGGGTAAGCCTGTTTGGTTTGCTGGGTCCGTTTTTCTTCATTCTTACAGGACTCATGTACCTGGTCAGGAAGATACAGGGCAAGGCGGTTTGGAATGGAACACTGAAGGGAAAGGGCAGGAATATCCATATGGAGAAGGCCTGACCGTTCATCCCGTAAATTTTACTGAAGAAGTAAAAATGGTACGTACTGACAACCGTCCGTTCCGTTTTTACTTCTTTTGTTTTTACATTTATCTACATTAATCTATTGAGTTTATGAGAGCTAGAACTAACCACGAGATCGACTTTACCATCTACGGTGAGGAAATGCAGTATGTGGAAATTGAACTGGATCCGCAGGAAACCGCCATTGCGGAGGCGGGAAGTTTTATGATGATGGACGATGGTGTTCAAATGGAAACCATTTTTGGTGATGGATCAAAGCAGCAGAGCGGAGGTTTATTCGGCAAACTGATGTCGGCCGGTAAACGGGTGCTCACGGGGGAGAGTCTTTTCATGACCGCTTATACCAACATAGGGCATGGTAAAAGGAAAGTATCCTTTGCCTCTCCCTATCCCGGGAAGATCATTCCGCTCGACCTGCTGGAGTATAGTGGCAGGGTGATCTGCCAGAAGGATGCCTTCCTCTGCGCAGCAAAAGGTGTTTCCGTTGGTATCGCATTGCAGCGCAGGCTGGGAACTGGCCTGTTTGGCGGTGAAGGTTTCATTATGCAGAAACTCGAAGGTGATGGTTATGCGTTCATGCATGCTGGAGGCCATGTGTTTTCCCGAACCCTGGCCCCGGGCGAGATGATCAAGGTGGATACGGGCTGCGTGGTAGCGTATACCCAGGAAGTAGGTTTTGATATTCAGTTTATTGGCGGGATCAGGAATTCAGTGTTTGGGGGTGAAGGACTTTTTTTTGCCACCCTGAGGGGGCCTGGAAAAGTTTGGATGCAGACCCTGCCCGTGAGCAGGCTGGCCTCCCGCATCCTGGCTTACGGCACCTTTAACCGCAAGGAGGAAGGCAGTTTATTGGGCGGCCTGGGTAACCTGCTGGACGGCGACGGACGCTAGCAGCCAGAAGAATACATGTAACGGGGCCGGTGATCAACCAGGCTCTTTTTTTGGGGCTAATGTACTGATATATAAAATAGTACAGGCAGCCTTTCGACTGCCTGCAACATTCAACAACCATCCGTAGTTATCAAAATCTTCGACTGCTTAAGTTTGCAGTTTTTGTTAGATGTTGTTACTTGATCAAAGGTATATTTACGATGGTATAAGTAAAAACTGCTGGACTGGCAAAATGGTCCATTCATCGATTCGTAAATGCGGCTCCGGTTAAGTGTTTGATTTCCAGCGTATGATTTTGGGCAGGGTTTATTCAAAAAGACCATTAGTTACGTAAATTAGCGGAACCCAACACGTAGACATGAATAGAAAAGATGAATTACTCCAGGATGTAGTCATAAAGTTTGCAGGTGACAGTGGTGATGGTATGCAATTGACCGGTAGCCAGTTCACCAACAATACTGCCTTACTCGGTATGGACCTGGCCACCTTCCCCGATTTCCCTGCCGAGATCCGTGCCCCGCAGGGTACCATTCCTGGCGTGAGCGGTTTCCAGTTGAGATTTTCTTCTTCCCCGGTATATACCCCTGGCGATGAGTGTGATGTGCTGGTGGCGATGAATGCGGCGGCTTTGAAAACCAACCTTAAAGGCATAAAGAAAGGCGGTAAGATCATTGTGAATACCGATGGTTTTGACGCCAAGAACCTTCGATTGGCCAATTATGCCGAAGGGGACAATCCGTTGGAGAACAACTCGCTTTCGAGTTACGAAGTGATCCGTATGGATGTGACTAAGATGACGCGCGAGGCGCTTAAGGATTTTACGATGGGTACCAAGGAGAAGGACCGCGCGAAGAATATGTTTGTGCTCGGATTCCTTTACTGGATGTACAACCGGGAAATGGATAGTACCGTGTCTTTCCTGAAAGAGAAGTTTGGAAAGAAGGATGAGATCCTGAACAGCAACATGAAAGTGCTCCAAGCCGGATATAATTATGGGGACACTACCGAGACCTTCACTACCCGTTACAAGGTAGAAAAGGCAAAGATGGTGTCGGGCAATTACCGTTCCATCATGGGTAACCAGGCCCTGGCTTATGGTTTGATCGCCGCTTCGCAGAAAAGCGGTCTTCCGATTTTCCTCGGCTCATATCCCATTACCCCTGCGTCCGACATTTTACATGAGCTGAGCAGGCATAAGAACTTTGGCGTGCGCACTTTCCAGGCCGAAGATGAGATCGCTGCCATTTCCTCTGCAATTGGGGCAAGCTATGGTGGTTCATTGGCTGTTACAACTACTTCTGGTCCCGGCATGGCCCTGAAGGCCGAGGCCATGGGACTGGCCGTGATGATGGAAATTCCGCTGCTGATCATCAACGTACAGCGGGGTGGACCTTCCACCGGATTGCCCACTAAAACTGAGCAGAGTGACTTAATGCAGGCCTATTACGGCAGGAACGGCGAGTGCCCGATGCCCATTGTTTCAGCCTCAACCCCCAGTGACTGTTTCGGCGCCGCATATGAAGCTGCAAGACTATCGCTGCAGCATATGACCCCGGTGATCTTATTGACCGATGGATATATTGCCAATGGCGCAGAGCCCTGGAAATACCCAACAACTGCAGACCTGCAGGAGATCACGGTCAACTTTAAAAAAGAACTGGCTGAAGACGAAGAGAAATTCCTTCCCTATAAAAGAGACGAGAAGCTCGCCAGGCCCTGGGCGATCCCTGGCACACCCGGACTCGAACATCGCGTAGGCGGATTGGAGAAGCAGGATGTGACCGGAAACGTGAGTTATGATCCGGATAACCACCAGCACATGATCAATGTGCGTCAGGCTAAGGTGGACATGATCGCCAACTATGTGCCAGACCAGACCCTCGACAGCGGACCTTCCAAAGGAAAGATGCTGGTGATCGGATGGGGCAGTACCTATGGCAGTATCAAGAGCGCCTGCGCAGAACTACAGGCCGAGGGCTACGAAGTAGCGCATGCCCATCTTCGCTATATCAGGCCCTTCCCGAAAAATCTGGGCGAGATGATCAAGAACTACGATAAGGTCCTTGTTCCGGAGATCAACAACGGACAGCTGGTGAAGATCATTCGCGATCAGTATTTGGTAGATGCAATTCCCCACAATAAAGTAATGGGTATTCCCATTACGAAGTCGGAACTCGTCGCTAAAATTAAGACGATCATATAGAAACAATTGGCTAATTGGCTCATTAGCTAATTGTTTTAAACAAAGAACCCCGAACGTAAGTTTCGGGGTTCTTTAATTAGTCAATTAGTCAATTAGCCAATTAGCTAATTGACCAAAGATTACAGTACTTTCTCGATGATCTTGCCTGTGCTCTTATTTTTCAGGATGAGTTTTTTGGCTCCGTAGTGGGTCATCTCTTCTTTCACCAGGTAATGGTCTGCATCGTATTCGATCAGGTGGCTGTCTTTCGAAACGCCGGTCCTTCCCCGCCAGTCGTCGATGACAACAGGTTCCCATTGTTTTGACTTCGAAGATTTGTATGCAGCGTCCAGGACGCAGTTCACCACATAGCCGTCATAGAAAGTTTCTTTGGGTGCTTTCCCTTTTTCCAGCGAGCTGAACATATCGAAGAACATGTGGTTGTATCCCAGTTCGTTTATTTCATCGCCAACCGGGAAGAGCCAGCCGGAGTTGCTTTCCGCTTTTTCTGCTACGTAGTCTGCCCCTTTGCCGGTGGTGAACATTTCAAATCCTGTGCGCAGGAAGCTGTTGATCCAGATGGTGCCTTCTGTGCCCATGACTTCATCCCGCAAATCGAGTCCGCCACGGAATGTCCAGCTCACTTCAAACTGCGCAATGGCGCCGTTCTCGTATTTGATCAGGGCGATGGCATGATCTTCTGCATCAATTGGTTTCACCTGGGTGTCTGCCCAGCACATGACTTCCACGGGCTTGATATCTTTACCGATATAACTGCGGGTGATCTCCACGCAATGGCAGCCCAGGTCCAGTATACAGCCTCCGCCGGCCTGTTCCAGGTCCCAGAACCAATCCGAGTGGGGTCCAGGGTGTGTTTCCCTTGATTTGGCCCATAATATGCGTCCCAGTGCGCCGCTCTTCACGCTTTCGTGGGCCTTCAGGAATTTAGGGGTGTAGACCAGGTCCTCGAGGTAGCCGTGAAAAATGCCGGCGGCTTCTACCGCATCCAGCATGCGTTTTGCTTCCGTTGCGTTTCGGCCGAGAGGCTTGGTGGTGATCACTGCTTTTTTGTGTTTGCATGCCAATAGTACGGCTGCTTCGTGCAGGTTATTGGGTAAGGCAATGCAAACCACTTCTACATCGGGATGTGCGATGGAAGCTTCCATATCGGTAGTCCAGTGCTTACAGCCATAATCCTCTGCAAACTTTCTGGCAGTTTCCTCCCGCCTGGAATAGATCGAAAAAATTTCGTCCTTGCTTCTTAATCCCTGAATGGAATCCGCATAAAATCGTCCAATAAAGCCAGATCCCAGCATCGATATTCTCATAAATCGTAATTGTCGGATTTTTACCATTTAAACCACGCCAACCTGCTCGGCCTGTGCAGCGGTGCGTTTATTGTCTTTGAAAAATAACAGGAACAGGACCAGTACCACCGCAGCTATTCCTGCTGGCACCAGCCATACACTCAGCCAATCTGTTTTTTCAGCAGTATACAGGTCCTTTGCCTTGCCTGCAATTAAAGAGCCGATCAGCATGCCGATCCCGTAGGTGGCGATGGAGATCAATCCCTGGGCCTGCGACTTGATTTTTTCTCCTGCTTTTTGATCTGTGTATATCATTCCGCTGACGAAAAAGAAATCATAGCAAATGCCGTGTAGAAGAATGGCGGCATATATCATCCATTCGCCTGAGCCGGCATTACCATACCCGAAGAACAGGAACCTGATGATCCATGCAAGCAGTCCTGCGATGAGGATTTTCTTGACACCAAATTTTGAATAGGCCAATGGCAGCAGCAGCATAAACAATACTTCCGACACCTGGCCGAGTGACATCTTATTCTCCACTTTAAATGTAGACGGATCCACGTTGGGGAAGGCCGCTTTGTAGGCGTCTGTGATGGAGGGGTTTGCCCAGGTATAGTAGAAGGACAAGGGTATACAAATCAATACGGATGATATGAAGAAGATGAGGAAGGACCTGTCTTTAAACAACACAAAGGCATCTTTCCCAATGATATGGGAAAAGCTTGTTTTCCCGGTGCCCGTTGGAGGTGTAGAGGGCAGCAGGAAAGCGAGTACGCCGAGAACGGCGGCCGAGATCATGGAGATTTGAAATATGGTCACTTTGTCGCCCACGCCCCAAAATCCTACCAGGTTTACCACTGCGATCCATGCGATCGTTCCGAACACACGAATAGCCGGGAACTCTTTCTCCGGGTTTTTCATTTGCCGCATCGATATTGAACTGGTCAATGCAATGGTGGGCGCAAATGTCAGGCAATAAGCAAGCATGGCCCAGTAAAAAGTTTCGGCATCGGTAATTTTAGTCACCAGGAAAAGTATGGCCGCGCCTACAAGATTGAGAACGCCCAGCAGTTTTTCTGCATGAAAGAAGCGGTCCGCCAACATACCCACGAAAAAGGGCGCAGCGATCATGGCAATGGAAAAAGTGGCATACGCGTTACCCACCTGTTCCCCGGTGGCGTGAAGCTGTTCCGTCATATACTTACTCATCTGGCCATACCAGGCACCCCACACAAAGAATTGAAGAAACATCATTAAGGCAAGTAGTATACGGACATGTAATTTCATCGAGCAATTGTTTATGTTGGAAGATAATGAAAAGTAAA
>Ga0315900_10002988_pt1 | contig 25150 bp, 9 predicted proteins | sample LakEriMetagenome_FD_203521 | JGI IMG/M metagenome (GOLD analysis project Ga0315900, IMG submission 203521) | Freshwater fungal communities from buoy surface, Lake Erie, Ohio, United States - Buoy 12 MA114 | ecosystem: Environmental > Aquatic > Freshwater > Lake > Lake biofilm | place: USA: Lake...
ACTTGATAACCGAAGGATTATTTGTCTATCCAAATCCTACAAATCAATTTGCGAATATTGGCTTTATTCATAATCAATCACTTCCCACAGAAGCTGAAATTCGTATTTTTGACATGAATGGTCGATTAATGAAAAAAGAAACCCTTGAAAAACAAGAATTGCATACCTGGACATATCGCTGGGATTGCACGGATATGCAAAGAACACCGGTTCCCATGGGAGTCTATCTTTGCGTCATGCATGTAAAACAACAAAATGGACCGGGCACCACATTGCACGGAAAAGTCATTGTCACGCAATGATTCAAATAGAAACAAAGTATCACTGATAGAATGGAATATCTTATGAAGAACTCAATTGTGGCCAAAAGCATCGTGATTGCATTGGCATTGATGAGCGGAACAGTATCGATCTTTGGGCAGGCGGCTGTGCCTTTCATCACAATTTCGCCTGATTCAAGGGCGAATGGTATGGGGGAGACAGGAACAGGTTTGGGGGACAATATTTATGCAACACACTGGAATGTCGGTGGACTTGGTTTTCAAGTTCCGGCAACCACAAAATCCAATGATAAAAAAGTCGCTTTGGCTTATGCCAAATGGTTACCACAATTCAATGCTGACTTATTCTATGCACATGCAGCTTATAGTCAATATGTGCCTTCACTAGAAGGAACGATCAATGCCAATTTCATGCTCATGAATTTAGGTGAATTCAAAAGAACAGACTTCAGCGGTAAAGTGCTCAATACATTTCGTTCCTTTGAATATGCGCTTGGTGTAGGTTATGGAACTTTGATTGCAGATGATATCGGTGCGGGATTTCAGATAAAATACATTGAATCAAATCTTGGTGCCCCCGTAAATGCACAAGGAACAGGAACAGGTGATGGTATCGGTCGAAGTCTTGCATTTGATTTGGGCATGCTTTGGAGACCTACCAATCTTGATCTGTTTGGACTTGATCTCGGCGATAAATTCGGTCTTGGTTTCAATCTCGCGAATATCGGTCCGAAAGTTACCTATATAAATGTATCGGATCCGCTCCCAACAACACTTCGCATCGGAACGGCAGTTACAGTTCTCGAAGATGAATTCAATAAGTTGACATTTGCTTTCGATATGGCAAAATTACTTGTTCGTCGTGATAGTTTGGTGAATGATCCAATTCCAACTTCTTTTGTCACCGCTTGGGAAAGAGGTGGTATAGAAACATCATTCGGTGTAGAATACTGGTATGAACAAGTTGTCGCATTGCGCGGTGGATACTTTTCTGAACCGGCATCAATCGGCAATAGAAAATTCTTCACGGTTGGTACAGGTATTCGTTATGATGTATTCAATCTTGATTTCAGCTTCGTGATTCCAACAGAAGAAAATCACCCACTCGGAAATACCATGCGCTTCTCGCTGATTGGTAATATTCCATAAGCTTCTTTTTTTGAAGATTAACAACAGGGAAATGCCTCGCGGTATTTCCCTGTTTCTCATTCATGCCCATGAAATTTCTGTTTTCTCGATATGATCACAAATTCATAAGAATTCTAATGCTCATTAGTGCATTGGGATTCATCGCGCATGTCATTCTTTCGATTATGATTTCACCAATCCCTCAATCCGATGCACTCGATTATCATGAGCATGCTTTACGTTTGGCAGAAACTCATGCATATACCGCAAATGGATTTCCAACTGCATATCGACCCATCGGTTTCCCTGCATTACTTTCGCTCTTTTATATGATATGGCCGAGTACAATATTCGGTTATGCCTTACAATCATTGCTTGTATCAATTTCAGCATTACTGATTGCACTGATTATCAAAGAGCATGGTGCCGGTAATGCAATTTCATATGCGGGATCGACACTGTATCTTCTTTTGCCGATGACATGGATGCAATCAATGACATTCATGTCTGAACCACTTGCAATCATGTGCATGCTGATGAGTGTATACATCCATATCGCTTTTCAAGGCACGCGCTCGCGAATCATCCAAGGATTGTTTTGGGGCATCGCAGTTTTGACAAGACCAATCATGGTATTCTCCGTGATTGCAATCTTGATTCATGATATTGTGAAAGACAATCAAAAGAAAACCATTATTGCATTCGCAAGTGGAATCATCATTGCAATTCTTCCTTGGATGATTAGAAACACATATGTGTTGGGGTCACCGATGATTGCATCGAATACAGGAATCAACTTATTCATCGGACATAATCCTGAAGCAAATGGATCATATAAATATGTGGATGAAATGCAACGTTTTGATGGACAATCAGAAGTTGAAGCCAATGCATCCGCATTCACATCGGCGATGCAATACATTTTGAATGATCCATTGCATTCATTACTTCTCATTCCAAAGAAAATGGCATTTCTCTTTGCATCAGATGCTTATCTTCCATTACAAAGTTTTCGGATAGAAGGAAATACATATCGCGAGAGAATGCAGAATCTTCCTTGGTGGTCATATTTACTTATGATACCAGGTGGATTTGTCATGTTTTTAGGTGTATCGCATGGAAAAATACTTTTGCAAAAGAATCAGGGAATGAGAAATATTGCAATTATTATAGGAATGATTGTTCCTTGTTCAATATTTTTTGGAACTCCTCGATATCATGAGCCGATGATTCCATTTCTATTGATTGCAATGATGCTTGGTTATGCGCAGTACAAAAAATATCTCGGTTCGATGACCTTATTTGCACTTGCATTTCCGATACTTTGGCTAATTGAATATGTCATGATCTTTTTTCTATAATATTTGAATTACAATGTTGACACCCACATCAATCTCCAGACCCAAGCAATATCTATTACATATCGAATGGAATGACAAAACAGATTCCACGATCATGCTTGAAACTTTGCGTGATCAATGTCCTTGCGCGGCATGCCAAGGTGAAGAAATCATGGGACAGAAAGTATTTGTAGGAATCAAGATGTTCAAACCCGGAATGAATGAACTTACAGCACTTACTCCTGTAGGAAATTATGGATTGCAAGCAACTTGGGGTGATGGACATGCAACAGGAATTTATACATGGCAAAGTCTTAGAGCAATATGCGAAACGCATGGATTATCTCCGGAGCAATTATTGGAACTTGCATCAAAAGAATAATAACACAATCATGAATTCACCACGCATCATTCTCTGTCTTATCATGCTTTGCTTTACATTTGGCATGAGTTATGGACAAGGATTCTCACCTTCATTTCTGCAATTGCTTGATTCGAGTATGCATTCGCTGGATATGAAGCGAATCGATTTATCCATGCCCCATGATATCGTAAAACCCGATAAGCATCGTTCGCCATTGCAAATATCACTATTCGAGAATCCATTATTAATGGGTTCAATCGGACAATTGCATATTCAAGGAATTAACAAAGCATTGCGAGATAGCACAGATCAATGGTTTATGCAATTGATGAAGGATGGTCATCTTGGTGAATACACTCCTCGTTATTTACACAATGAAATAACAGCTCGTGAAATAGACAAAATGATTGGTCATCAATTGGAATCTGTAACGAGTTTTGCCAATGCAATCATCATCAGACAATATCTCGGACCAATTCTTACAGTTATTAAAAATACTGCAAGTGCTCGTTCAAGATTATTGAAAGATACATTGCTTCTTCATCATGCTGACTCATTATTGATGCTCTCTGAAGAATCGGCAAATCTCTCACTCTATGCACTCAAGCAATCCGAGATTGAAGGTGTTGATTTGGCAAAACGCTTTTTTAGTCGTGCTGAATCACCAAAAGAAATCATCGAATATGGATTGTCACTCATCGCATCATATCCTCATCTTATTTCGTTGTCGGCACGATTATCTGATGAATATCAGAGAGAATTAAAGCCACTAAGGTTGAATACACCATATGGTAAAATTGCCATTGGCACCTATGGCGATGATATATATGAAGGCAATTATCTATTGATTCTGGATCCCGGTGGAAACGATATGTATGCTATCACCGGCGGTAAAAAGGAAGCTTTATTACATCCTGTTCAATGCATTATTGATTTGTCCGGTAATGACACCTATCGAGGCGGAGATTATGCATTGGGTTCCGGATATTTCGGAATCGGCATACTTCATGATTTGTCAGGTGACGATGTATATTCCGGCGGAAATTTCTCTCTTGGTGCCGGTGTATTCGGTATTGGATATGTACATGATAGGTCTGGCATGGATTCCTATTCTTCCAAAACCAATACCCAAGGAATGGGTTTTTTCGGGATTGGGATTTTGCAAGATGTTCAGGGAAATGACCATTATGCAATTCATGCACATGGTCAAGCATTTGCCGGAACTCGTGGCATTGGAATTCTTACAGATCATGCCGGAAATGATTCCTATATCTGCGCGAGTCCATTTCAGGATTTTCTGCGTTATGATGATCATTTTGAATCATTTGCTCAAGGTGCGGCATTGGGTTATAGACCCATCGCTTCAGGTGGATTGGCATTATTGATTGAGCATTCGGGAAATGATGTATATGTAGCCGATATCTATGGTCAGGGCACCGGCTATTGGTATGGCTTCGGTGGTTTGATAGATCTTCAAGGATCCGACATGTACAAAGCCCATCAATATGCTCAAGGATCGGGGGTACATCTGGCTCAAGGATTATTATGGGATGCATCTGGAAATGACGCCTATACATCCCATGGAGTTTCGCAGGGTTGTGGACATGATATTGCAGTTGGTTTATTGATTGATGAACAAGGAAATGATTCTTATACAGTAGAGAGTTTGTCTTTAGGTGCAGGTAATGCAAATGCAATTTCTTTATTCACGGATCTCATGGGAGATGATTCATATATCGCGAGGAATCCAAACAATACAATGGGATATTCTGATTTCAGAAGAAATTATGGAATGATTGGAATCTTTGCAGATGCTGGTGGAAATGACATCTACGGAAATCAGAGTCGAAATAATTCCATGCAAAAACGATCCACTTTCGGTTTATTCTTGGATGGTGAATTTGGATTTATGGACAAAAAGGCCGTCAATTTGACATCTGAAAGAGCGGATTCAACTATTTCTGAAACGGATTTCGGATATGTTTGGTCATCAATTGACTCCATTTTTATCCGCGCATCAGCCGCACCCCAGAAATATCAAACAGGAGTTGAAACAGCAAGAAAGGAATTGATTGCCCTTGGACTTCCTGCTTTATCCTATTGTGAGGAAAAATATGGTACTCAAATGCCACGCGAGCGATTGGCGCTAGAACAAATAATTCCTCAATTACATAAAGCATATCCCATGGAAGTGGAAGCATCTTTATTGCGGGCATGTGAAGATGATAGTAGCGAAGTCATTGGTTTAGGATTGAGCATGTTGGCTAAATTGAAGCTCAAATCTGGAATACCAATGATAGTATCCTTGCTAGACCATGGAAATTGGCGCATCAGGTCCATAGCTGCCAAGCAAATTGGGGAAATTGGAGAATTGTCCGATTCGGTATTGGAGGTCTTGTCGCATAGATTACAAGATGAAGAGTCGATGGTGAGGGCTTCAGCTGCATATTCAATCGGAAAAATTCTTCCGTCGAATGTGATTGAATTATTGCAAAGCGCATTATTTGAGGAAGCTCAGATCATTAGAAATAGTGCAATCATGGGGATTAGAGGATCGGGTAATGTAAGTCTTGGGCTTTTAACAACCATATTTGAAGGAAAGTCGCCGGAAAAAGCAAAAGATGTGCTGGCTTCCTTGCTCATATATGCTGATACGAGCATTAAGGTTAAGGACATAGCCAATTTGATTTCCAAAAACCCTGTAAAAAGACAGAATAAAATTATTGATATACTGATCAATGAAATTACAACCGGCTCAAAAGAGAGGAATATTCAGATTCTAAATAACCTTTTGGATGCCGGTATTGATCAAACATCAAGAGAAAAGATTAGAAAAAGTGGTTATATACAGCCAAGTCAAGAGAAGAAAAAAGTGAAGAAATGACTTTTGGCATGATATATGTAATCATTTGTGAGCCTAAAACTCAATACATATGTGAATAAAGACTGTGGAAAAGTTTGCACAAACTGTCATTAATCTGACAATCTGCATTATGCAATTCTTTTCTAGCTCGTACACAAATTCGCTTCCAATGGACATCATTATGGTTTATTAATACCATGGATTCTTTTGTAGTTGTTGTGAATTTTGTATTTTGGTATGATGCTAAAAGTCCATGAAAGTCAAGATTTTGTCTCAAATACCAACTGTATTTGGTGTAAGTTGTTGATTCTGAAGACATTAGCTTATGTGGAAAACAGACGTGAAATTGCTCGTTTTGGTTAAAATTTCTGACGAAATGAATCCAAAAAAAGCTTTTCCGAATTGATTTATTTTGCGCAAAAGTGTGAAAAATTGTAAATATTTTAAATCATCCGAGTGAAATACACTTTGGAATGATTTTTGCAGTTGATTTCACTTAGCCAACACATGCGATTATAAGTGAAGATCGCATGGAGAAATTTGTAAGTAATTGAAATATTTAGTTTTAATGATTTATTTATTAGGAGTTCACATGAAAACACTATTAGGCACTCTGTCTGTGTTTTTATTTCTCACAGGTTTTGGCATCACATCTCAAGACCTCAATGCTCAATCTATCAGCAATAGATGGGTTATTGGTGGTGGAGGGGTGATTTCAGCTGATGTAGGTAATGGCATGAAGATGCATGCCACTATCGGTCAGTATGTTGCCGGCATGGTTGAAGCGAACGGCAATAAGCTTTATGTAGGTTTTTGGGGTCCTGTAAATGCAGGAATAACTGGTGTTGATGAGAATACTCCTTCTATTTCTGGTACAAGTTTGATTTCGAACTATCCAAACCCTTTTACAATGTTAACAACGATCAATTACACTGTACCACAAAGCGCACCAATGATGATGCGTATTGTTGACATGGTTGGTCGTGAGATTAGAACTCTTGTAAACAATGAGTTCATGGAATCAGGCAATCATTCAATTCAGTGGGATGCAAAGGATGATGCGGGTTCTGATGTAGGTGCAGGTAACTATGTATGTGAAATGTCACTTACACTCAATGGTCAAGTACTAAAGGCACGTGTGCCAATGATGCTTGTCAAGTAATAATGATGATTAAATTTTTATATAATTCTTCGGAGTTTTTAGCATGAGAAAAAGTTTTCTTGTTGGCCTTGCCGCCACGAGCGCACTTGCTCTGCCTGTAAGTAACATTGAGGCGCAAGTACCTAAGTTTATGAGTTTTCAGGGAATGTTGCTTAAGCAAGACAATACACCTGTAGCTGATGGACCACATTCAATTCAAGTTTCACTTTATACAACTGCAACCGGTGGTGCCCCTGTACATGCTGAGCCTATTTCAGTCAACACAGTAGGTGGTGCATTCTCAACAGTGATTGGTGAAAAGCTTCCTATCGACAAATCAATTGCAGATTTCAAAGAAGGATATTGGTTGGAAGTTGAATATCAAGGCGTGAAAATGCCTCGTATGAAGATGACAACTACACCATATGCATTCTCAGCAGATTTTGCATACAATGCAGCGAATGCGGCAAATGCAGCAAATGCGACTTTTGCTACAACAGCAGGTACAGCTGCTCCTTCAGGCCCTGCAGGCGGAGATTTGGATGGTACATACCCAAATCCTGAAATCAAAGCAGGTGCGGTTGGATCAGCAGAAATTGCTGATGGCGCAATCGAACAAAGACATTTCTCAGCTAATTTGACATTTCCACCGACAGGCCCTGCAGGTGGAGATCTGACAGCATTTTACCCCAATCCAAAGATTGCGGTTGGTGCTGTTAAGACAGTTCATATTGGTGATCAACAAGTAATCGAGCAAAAACTTGCAACAGGCGCAGTTTCCTCCAGAACAATTCTTGATGGAACAATCGTAACTGCAGATCTTGCAGACGGTGCGGTAACGACAGGTAAAATTGCTGATGGTACAATCGCTCCTGTTGACCTCAATACAGGTTCAACAACAGCAGGTGCCAACAAATTGCTCATGGCAACAGGCGCAAATTCACAAGAGTGGTTGAATGCACCTACTGCTGCACATCAATCATTGCACTGGGATGGTACTTCAGTAAGCTGGAGAAAACTTACACCATCAACTTTCGCAACTGAAACAAATGCAGGTGCAAATACAACAAGTGCTGTTGGTTTGAATCGCTTGCTCATGGGTACATCAACAGACAATGGTTCCGGTGGAACGCAAGGTTGGTTGAATGCTCCTACTTCAAATCGCAATGTGCTTCGCTATAATGCTGCAAGCAATTCACTTCAGTGGTCACCAAATAATGCACTTGATTTCCCAATTGATGAAACAGTGAACCTCGCAGGTACAATGTTCAGATTGACAAATCAAGGTTCCGGTAACACTGGTGAATTCATCAATTCAAATACAGGTACAGCACTTTCCGGTGTAAATACAGGAAGTGGTACAGGTATCAGCGCTCAAAGCAGCACAGGTAATGCTTTAAATGCAACGAGCTCAACCGGTACAGCAATTAATGCTTTAACAGCAAATTCAGCTGTAACAGCGAATATTACTCACAATGCCACATCAGGCACAGGCGTTGTTGTTAATGCGGCTAATACAGGTGCTACTGCAAATGCAACCGGCATAGCAGTTAATCAGTCAACAACTGGATCTTCAATAGTTGTTAATAGTAATCCATCAAATACTACTTCTACTAGCGCACCTGCCATTGCAGTTACGCAAAGTGGTCGTGGTGAAGGTCTTGCTATTAATAAGACTCGTGGAAATGCTGATAATACAACACCTGGTATCTCTGTAACAATGGCACCAAACTCCAATGGAAATGCAATCAGCGTTTCTTCTGGAAGTACACAGCCTGCTGTTAGCATTGCGTCAACAAGTGGCGCACCAGCGATGTCAGTTTCCGGTAATATCAGTCAAACCTCAGGTACTTCAACACTTGGTAATACCACAACTGGTACATTGAATGCAGGTAATACAGTTGTTGCCGGTACATTGAATGCAGGTGCTTCAACATTGGCATCAGCAAATGTTACAGGTAATACAACAACCGGTACATTGAATGCAGGAACAACAGTAATCAATGGTGGTGCAAGTATCAATACAGGTACCACTGCAGTTGGTAATGCAACAAGCATCGGTAACACTGGAAACTCAGTTACAATTACTGGTAATGCATTGACAGCAAATGCACCAACAACTATCAATAATACATTGACCGCAGGTGCTACAACTTTGGCATCAGCAAATGTTGCTGGTAATACAACAACAGGTTCCCTAACAGCAGGAAGTGCTCAAGTTAATGGTACACTTGGTGTAACAGGAACATCAACACTTGCAGCAACAAATGTAACCGGAACAACAAACATTAATACTTCCGGTAATGCAGTTACAACAATCGGTAATGCAACAGGTGCCGGTGCAGCTGTAACAGTTGCAGGTGCATTGACAGCAACAAATGGTGCGACTGTGATTGGTGGGGCAACCATTAATAATGGTGCTACTATCAACAATGGTGCTACCATCAATGGTGTGACAAATGTTACTGGAACAACAAATATCAATACTTCCGGTGCTGCAGTTACAACAATTGGTAATACAACAGGTGGATCTACACTTGTTGGACCAACAACTGTTAATGGTAACACAACAATGAATGGCAACTTGGCAGTAAGTGGAATTCTTTCTGCAGGTCAAATTGCGTATACATCAAATCAAGCATCTCCTACTTTGACTGTTCAAAACACAGGCATTGGTGGAGCTGGATCATTTAATAATAATAGTGCTGTAAATCCTGCAGTCGCTATTACTAATCAAAATGCTTCCGGTCGTGCTCTTGATGTTTCAGGTGCAACTACTTTTGCAGGTAATATCACACAAACTACCGGAACAACTACACTTGGCAATACAACAACCGGTACATTGAATTCAGTATCAGCAAATGTTACAGGCAATACAACAACTGGTACATTGAATGCAGGTACATCAGTACTTGGTACAACAACAACTGGTGCATTGACAGTAGCAGGTGCAGGTAATGATATCACAGTAGCAGATGATGCGATCATCGGTGATAATGTATCAGCTGCAAGTGCAACAATCACTGGCAACACCAATACAGGTTCATTGACTACAACAAGTGCAGTTGTTAATGGTAATGCAACGGTTACAGGAAGTACAACAACAGGTACTTTGAATGCTGGTAACACTGCGATTAATGGTACACTTGGTGTAACTGGTACCACAAATATCAATACAACAGGTACAGCTGCAACCAATATTGGTAATTCAGTTGGTGGTACAACAATCAGTGGACCTATTACAGCCGGTGCAACAACAATGACTTCATTGAATGTAACTGGCAATACAACAACAGGAACACTAAACGCTGGTACCACATCACTTGGTGCAACTACCACTGGTACATTGAGCTCTGGTTCTACAACTATCAATGGTAATTTGAATCAAAGCGGTGGTACAGTAACTGTAGGTAATACAACAACAGGAACATTAAATTCAGGTGCAGCAACACTTGCTTCTGCAGCTGTAACAAATAATGCATCAGTTGGTGGAACTCTAACAGTAACAGGCGCATCAAGCTTGAATGGTGGAACAACCACAACAACATTGAATGCGACTACTGGAACAACAACCGGTACATTGAATGCAACAGGTCAATCAACACTTGCAGCAACCAATGTGACAGGCGCAACAAATGTGAATACAAGTGGATCATCTACAACAACTATTGGCAATGCGCTCAGCACAACAATTGTTGATGGCCCATTGACAGCAAATGGTGTTTCAACCTTCACAAATAATATCAATCAAACTGCAGGTACAACCACACTTGGTAATACCACAACTGGTACATTGAATGCAGGTGCTACAACACTTGCTTCTGCAAATGTTACAGGTAATACCACAACCGGTTCTTTGAATGCAGGTACAACTGTTCTTGGTAATACAACAACCAATACACTTACAGCAAATGCTGCAACTGATCTTAATACAACATTAAATGTTGATGGTGCATCAACTTTCAATGCAGCTATCACACAAACAGCTGGTACAGCAGGTTTGCGCTCAACAACTATCACTGGTACATTAAACACTACCGGTAATACTGACCTCGATGGTTCTTTGAATGTTGATGGCGGGGCTACAGTTGCAAATGGCGCAACTGTAACAGGTGTAACAAATATCAATACAACAGGTGCAAGCAATACAACAATCGGTAGTGGCACAAGTGCAACTACAGTAGGTGGCACACTTGGTGTAGCAGGAAATACCACAGTAGGTGGTACACTTGGTGTAACAGGTAATACCACAGTAGGTGGCACACTTGGTGTAACAGGAAATACCACAGTAGGTGGCACACTTGGTGTAACAGGTAATACCACAGTAGGTGGTACACTTGGTGTAACAAGTAATACCACAGTTGGTGGCACACTTGGTGTAACAGGTACATCAACCTTCTCCAATGATGTTACATTGTCAGGTGCAGGTACAGATCTTTCTGTAGGTGGCACACTTGGTGTAAATGGCGCAACAACATTGACCGGTGCAACAACCATGAATGGTGGTGCAACAGTTAATAATGGCGCAATTATCAATAATGGTGGTACAATCAATGGTGGTGGTACAATCAATGGTGGCTTTACAGCAAATGGTACAACAACCATCAATGCCGGTGCAAATAATACAGCAACCACACTTGGTAATACCAATGCAGTAACAACCATCAATGGTGGTGGCGGAGTAGGTGGTGGAGTAGATATCAATGGTAATACAGATATCGTTGGTAATACAGCAATCACAGGTGATTTGAGTGTATCAGGAATTATGTCTGCAGGACAAATTTCTTACTCTTCAAACAATACCGCACCTACACTTACAGTCCAAAACACAAATGCAGCAGGTCAAGCCGCAGCATTCAACAATAATAGTACAGCAACAACAGTTGCAATGTCAAATACAGGTTCAGGTCGTACACTTGATGTAAACGGTGCTTCACAGTTTGCCGGAAACATCAATCAAACTACCGGAACAACTACACTTGGCAATACAACAACCGGTACTTTGAATGCAGGTGCAACAACCATCACAAATGGTTTGTCTGTAGCCGGTAGTACAAATCTTGTTGCTAGCCCATTGGCATCAACAGCCAATACCATCACAGGTAATACCAATATCAATAATACCGGAGCCGGTAATACAATCATTGGTAACTCTGCAAATGGTGGAAATGTCTCAATAATTGCTGCAGATGGAAATTCAATTTCAATCGAAGGTCAATTAACCATCAATACAAGTGGTTCAGCTGTAACATTGCCTTCAACATTCATTGGTAGTGCAAACAATCCAACATTCATTCATGATCTTGAAATCGCTGAAGACTTACAAGTCGGTGGTGACATTACAACTGATCAAAGCTTGAGAGTGTGGCTTGACACAAGAACAAAAACTCTTGTTGTTGATGAGAATGCAATTATTGGTGACGATATCATCGTTAATGGTACATCCACACTTAATACAGGATTGTTGGTTCAAAACGGAACAACATTGAATGGTAATCCTGCAACAGCAGTAGCAGCACTCGTTACAAATGGAACAACAAACCTCAATACAGGTGCTAATACAACAGGAACAAATATTGGTAATGCTGCAAGCACTACAACAATCCTTGGTCCTACTGACATCAATAGAACCGGTGCAGCTACAACAAGAATGGGTTCCGGTACTAGCGCAACTGTTATTGGTGGTACCTTAAATGTCAATGGCAATACTGATCTTGATGCTAATCTAAATGTTGATGGAAATACTACACTTGTTGGTACACTCGGTGTAACAGGTGCTACAACAATGTCATCTGCAACAGTAACAGGTGCATTGACAACAGGTAGCTCTACAGTAACTGGAGCAGCAGCTCTAGGTACTGCAGTTATCGGTGGTGGTTCTTTGACAGCAGGAACAGTATTGACAGCAAATGGCAATTCTGACTTCAATGGCACTGTAAATGTCGATGGTACATCAACATTGAATGGTACTGCAAATATCAATACTGGCGCAAATGCAACAGGAACAAATATTGGTAATGCAGCAAGCACAACAACAGTTCTTGGTGCAACCAATATCAATGCAACAGGTAATACTCAAACAACAATTGGTAGTACATCCAGCAGAACAGTTATCGGTGGTGGCGCAGCGTCTGGACTAGCAGAACTTACCGTAAATGGTGAGGCAGTTGTCAATGGTACATTGGATGCAGGTGCTACAACCATCGTAGGAACCTTAAATCAAAGTGGTGGTACAGCTACACTTGCAAATACTACAACTGGTACTTTGAATGCAGCTGCTTCAACATTGGCTTCTGCATCTGTAACAACTAGTGCAACTGTTGGAACAACACTTGGAGTTACAGGTCTTTCAACATTAACAGGCGGTTTGACGACACCTTCAAATATTGATGTCACAAATGAAGGTGACTTGACCATGAAGAATAGTGCATCTGCAAATATGTTTACAGTAGATGGTGCAACAGGTAATACAGCAGTAGCTGGTACACTTGGTGTAACCGGAACTTCAACATTCTCCAATGATGTCACTTTAAGTGGCGCAACTACAGACCTAAATGTAGGTGGCATTACTACGCTTACAGGCGCACTTGATGCAAATGGTGGTGCAGATATCGCTGGAGGATTAACAGTTTCAACAGGCAATATCTCAACAACAGCCGGTACAATTACAGCAAGTAGCGGATTGGTAGCAACAACAGGTGGTCTTACAGTTTCTGCTGGTGGTGCAAGCATCGCTGGTACAACTGGAATTGCTGGCATAACTAATATCAATACCGGTGCAAGTGCAACAGGAACAAATATTGGTAACTCAGCAAGTACAACTACAGTTCTTGGTGCAACTAATATCAATGCAACAGGTAATACACAAACAACAATTGGTAGTTCTACAAGTCGCACTGTGATTGGTGGTACTACGCCTGTAGCTAATACAGAGTTAACAGTAGATGGTGAAGTTTCTGCAAGCAATAACTCAGCATTGTCAACATTAACAGTTGCAAATGCAGGCGCAGGTCTTTCACTTGATGTAAATGGAAATGCAGATGTTTCAGGTGACTTGAATGTAACAGGTACACTTAGCACTGGAGCTTGGTCAGCACCTTCAGCGGTTATCGGTGGTGGCTCTGCTACAGCCGGTGCAGAGTTGACTGTTAATAATGATCTCGCTGTAACAGGCAATACCACAACAGGAACACTAACTGCAGGTGTGACAGGTATTACTGGTAATACAACCATAACAAATGGTAATATTCTAGTACAATCAACACCTGGTGCTGTTACTCGCTTCTCAGTAGATGGAACGAATGGCAATACTGTGGTTAGTGGTACACTTGGAGTTTCAAGTACTTCAACATTCTCCAATGATGTTACATTGTCAGGTGCAGGTACAGATCTTTCAGTTGGCGGCTTATCAAGCCTTGCAACAGCAGTAGTTGGCGGAGGAGCGCTTACAGCTGGAACGGATTTAACAGTAAATGGTGATTCTGATTTCAATGGCGCTGTGATTGTCGATGGTACAACAACTTTAAATGGTACAGCCAATATTAATACAACTGGTACTTCTGCTACTTTGATTGGTAATTCAACAGGAGCAGGTTCAGCAACAACGGTGCAAGGTACTTTCACAGTAAATGGTGCAACATCACTAGCTAGCACACTAGGTGTAACTGGAACTTCAATATTCTCCAATGATGTCACATTGAGCGGTGTAACTACAGACCTTGCAGTTGGTGGAACACTAGGTGTTAATGGTTTGTCAACCCTTGCAACAGTTGATATTAATGGCGGTAATATAGATGCTACAGTAATCGGAGCTAGCTCAGCAGCAGCCGGTACATTTACAACATTGACATCAAGCGGTGTAACAACTCTTGGTGCAACAACTGCAACTTCAATTAATTCAACTCCAATTGGTGCATCTTCTGCAAGTACTGGTGCATTTACAACGTTGACATCAAGTAGTACAACAACTCTTGGAGCAACAACTGCAACCTCAATCAATTCAACTCCAATTGGTGCATCTACTCCAAGCACTGGTTCATTTACAACATTGACATCAACAGGCCTATCAACACATGCAAATGTTGATATCAATGGTGGTGCAATTGATGGAACTGTAATCGGAGGTGCAACACCAGCAGCTGGTACATTCACAACATTGAATGCAAACACTTCATTAGCTATAGGTGGAGCAACAATAGGTACTGATGAGTTAGCTGTTAATGGTGAATCTGTTTTTACAGGCGCTACAACCATCGATGGTACTACTGAAATTAATATAGCTCCTTCTTCAAGTTCCACCTATATCGGAAATAATGTAGGTACAACTTACTTCCAAGGTTTGACAAGAATTCAGGACGGTAATTTTGAAGTTGGAACTTCTGCTCCAAGTACTAATTTTAGAGTAACACCAGCTGGGAATACGACTATTGGTGGAACACTTAACGTAACTGGTCTTTCAACACTTGGTGCAGCTACTGCAACATCACTGAATTCAACTCCGATTGGAGGATCAAGTCCTAGTACAGGTGCATTTACTACACTTACCGCAAATAGCACACTCGGTGTAACTGGATTGTCAACATTTACCGGTGGATTTATCACCTCAGCTGCAGATATTAATGGTGGTGCAATTGATGGTACGCCAATTGGTGCATCTACTGCAAGTACTGGTGCATTTACAACATTGACATCAAGTAGTACAACAACTCTTGGTGCAACAACTGCAACCTCAATTAATTCAACTCCAATTGGTGCATCTACTCCAAGTACTGGTGCATTTACAACATTGCAAGCAGGTGGAACAACTCTTGGTGCAACAACTGCAACCTCAATTAATTCAACTCCAATTGGTGCATCTACTGCAAGTACTGGTGCATTTACAACATTGACATCAAGTAGTACAACAACTCTTGGTGCAACAACTGCAGCCTCAATCAATTCAACTCCAATTGGTGCATCTGCTCCAAGCACTGGTTCATTTACTGCATTGACATCAACAGGCCTATCAACGCATGCAAATGTTGATATCAATGGTGGCTCAATTGATGGAACAATTATTGGTGCAACAACAGCAGCGGCTGGTACATTTACAACATTGCAAGCAGGTGGAACAACTCTTGGTGCAACAACTGCAACCTCAATTAATTCAACTCCAATTGGTGCAACGATTGCAAGTACTGGTGCATTTTCAACATTGACATCAAGCAGTACAACAACACTTGGTGCAACTACTGCAACCTCAATCAATTCAACTCCAATTGGTGCATCTACTCCAAGCACTGGTTCATTTACAACATTGACATCAACAGGCCTTTCAACACATGCAAATGTTGATATCAACGGTGGTGCAATTGATGGAACAACTATTGGTGCAACAACAGCAGCAGATGGTACATTCACAAACTTGACATCAACTGGTCTTTCAACACATGCAAATGTTGATATCAACAGTGGTGTTATTGATGGAACAACTATTGGTGCAACAACAGCAGCAGCTGGTACATTCACAAACTTGACATCAACTGGTCTTTCAACACATGCAAATGTTGATATCAACAGTGGTGTTATTGATCAAACAACTATTGGTGCAACAACAGCAGCAGCTGGTACATTCACAAACTTGACATCAACTGGTCTTTCAACACATGCAAATGTTGATATCAACGGTGGTGCAATTGATGGAACAACTATTGGTGCAACAACCCCAAGTACTGGTTCTTTCTCATCATTAGTAGCAACTACAGCAGATATTGATGGTGGTACAATTGATGGAACAACTATTGGTGCAACAGCAGCAGCAGTCGGTACATTCACAACATTGAATGCAAACACTTTAGCTGATGTTGCAAAATTAGAGGTAGGAGGAGCTACGGCTGGAACGCTTGAACTTGCTGTAACTGGAGAATCACAATTTGTAGGTACAACAGATATTAATACAGGAACAAGTGCTTCCGGTACAAATATCGGTAATGCTTTAAGCACTACAGCAATAAGTGGTACGACTAATGTCAATACAGGAACAAGTGCAACCGGTACAAATATTGGTAATTCACTTAGCACTACAGCCATTAGAGGTGTGGTAAACATAAATACAGGTGTCATTGCAACAACCACCACAATTGGTGGTGCTGGTAATAGCCAAACCGTAATCGGTGGAGGTTCACCAACAGCCGGTGCAGAACTGACAGTCAATGGTGAATTAGATGTCCAAACAACTATTACAGCTGGTACAGGAATTACAGCATCAACTGGTAATATAATAGCTACAACTGGTATAGTTAGAGGCGCAAGTGTCGAAGCAACAGGTGTTGGAGGTGTTACAGCTACAACTGGAAATATTCAAGCAACTGTTGGTGGAGTTTCAGCAGCTACTACAGTAACAGCGGGTACTACAATTAGCGCCACGCAAACTGTAACTGCGGGCACTGGCTTAGTTGCTTCAGCAGGCGGTGTAAACTTTACAGGTCAGCTTAAGAGTAATGTAGTTACAGCAACAGCAAGTAATGCTGACATTAATCCTGCAAATGGGGCAGTTTTTGTATGGCCTTCAGGGATTGGAGCACTACAAAGTACCAACTTTACAGCTGGTACTAATGGTCAGATTATTTACGTTGTAAACCTATCTGGTTCAACACAATCAAATGTCACAGGAACCTATGATTTGGAAGATACGCGAGTAGGTTGCTGGGTTTGGGTTAACGGAGCTTGGAGAATTTTAGATATAACTCCATAATGAATATCTCGTGATATTCACGCAAATAAAGCGACCACTTCGGTGGTCGCTTTTTTTTTGCACTTGGAGGAATTTCAAGCACATGGTATATTGCCGAAAAGTCTTTGGGGAATCCTTTTCAGTATCATCACAGATTCTTATGCTTCTATCTTTTCATCGCAATGTATACTCAATCATTGTCATATTCATATTGAGCTCATTGTCACTGTCAGCACAAATTGTCAATCAATGGCAGAATATGTCATCCATGTATGCAGTGAATGCAATCACAAGTGCAAAAGATATTGTCTATGCTGGCACAAAGGGAGGTATTTTTTCTTATGATACAAAGAAAGGCACCAATGAATATTGGCGTGTAAGTGATTCAACCCTACTTACTTCCACCATCACGGCAATCGCTTATGATTCTTCCATGCATACAATCTGGGCAGGTGCTGAGAATGGAGCAATTGTCATATTTGACATTCAAAACAAGTCTTGGGCAAGCATCACTGCAATTCTAACAGCTCAACCGCAAGGTATTGCTTCAAAACGCATACGCACTTTCGCTTTTCATAAAGGCATAACCTATTGCGCCGGTGATTTCGGCATCATGAAATTTCAAGGGACCATTCCCGGTGATTGGATCAAATTCATCGGTACAATTCCAAGTGGTACTTCCATTGGAAGTTTGGCAATTCTTCAAGACACATTATGGGTGGGAACAGAGAAAGGACTCGCAAAAGCTAGCATCAATGCAACATTGCAAGAAGTCACTTCATGGAAAGTACTCAATACTGAAACTATCTATGCCATGAATACAGATGGTGATGCAATCTTGTATGCTGAATTTGATGCACTGAAAAGAATCCGTTCAGGTACAATTGATACACTTGATATTGGATTCAAATCTCAATTGAATGATATCTCTGTGCATAATGGAATCATATATTATGGCAATCCAAATGGGATCTTCCAATTTCCCTCAAATACAATTCTACCCGGCTTGCCTACAATCACCAATAATGGATTTCTTCATTTAGAAAATGGCTCCATTGCAGTGATGCAGAATACAGGAGGAATCGGTTATCTCAGCAATGGGAATTATAGTGCAATCCTTCCAAATACTCCGGCCGGTAGTAAATATGGGGCTCTTGCTGTTGATAATGCCTCCAATCTTTGGGTTAATATGGATGAAGGATATGTGGGAGTCCTCAACGGAAGTAATTGGAAGAATTTCAATAGAGCAGAAGTATTCGGATCCAAAGCACTCGGCAATACTCGTTTCAATGCATTGCAAGCCATGAGCAATGGTACAATGTGGATCGGAAGCTTCGGAAATGGCTTTGCTATTGGTTCGGCTGAAAGCAATGAAGTCAAATTCATGCAGATGGATGATGATGCTCGAAAGAATTTAGCAATCAATGCCGGAGACTATACCGTATCCGGAAAAGTAACCGAAGAAAGAGATGGATCGGTTTGGATTCCACGCCTCACCACAGGCAATGATGGAGCATTGATCGTGAAGAAGAATCCCGATGGAACATATAGTCCATATCAAGGAAGCATCTCCGGAAAGAAATTCACCATTGCTGAAATAGACAATAATAAAACCGTTTGGCTCGGCGCGCCAACTTCCAATACAGGCGATGGAAATATTTACTATTTCAATCAAAAAAATACGCCAAATGATGAAACAGATGATATTCGCGGTCCTCTCACTGCGCTATCCGATATTCGCGTAATTCGAAGAGATGCATCCGGTTTCATGTGGTTTGGCACAGGCACCGGTTTACATGTGATGTATTCACCGGGAAGTATTTTGACTGGCAGACAGCCCAATATTATTTCCATTGCAGGACTCAAAGGACAAGTCGTCAATGATATCGCAATCGATGCCGTGAATAATAAATGGATTGCAACGGATAATGGACTCTTTGTTTTGAGTGATGATGGATCGGAAATTCTTGCAACATTCACAGCACGCAATACCATCTTTCAAAGCACTTCAATCAAGACAATTGCGATTGACAAACAACAAGGCCTGGTATATGTGGGTACTGATGAAGGACTATATCGTGGTATCACAACCATTGTCACACCAACAGTGGACTATTCCAATATCAGATGTTTCCCTCAGCCATTTATTCCGGGAATTCATTCACATGTCACGATAGAAGGTCTTGGCGAGCAAAGCGGAATATCCATCGTCACTCCTTCCGGCATGCCTATTCGCACCATTACCACACAAAGTGGTCGCATCATTTGGGATGGAAAAAATGATCAAGGAGAATTGGTTGGCTCCGGAGTATATCTCATTGTGGCACAATCCGGCAATCAAGATCAATCAGGCATTGCAAAATGCATGGTGATCAGGAAATAAGTACATATTCTTCAATCATTGGCATGGTTTTCCCTCCGCAAGTATTATGTCATGCATTTTTTTCGCAATTTGCAGTATGATTTAGCAAGGAAGCAGAAGCTTGAAGGTTATTCCCGTAGATAAACCATTGCGTCTCAGCAATTCCGGAGAATTGGAAATTGTCTTTCTCGGAGTAGGCGGAGCATTTTCTCAGACGCTGTTTAATACTAATTTCCTGATCATCAAAGGAGATGCTCATCTTCTTGTGGATTTTGGAACAACGGGTCCGTTTTCTCTGCCAGCTTCAACCGGTTTGACATTATCCGACATTGATGCAATTCTCCCAACGCATAGTCATTGCGATCATATCGGTGGTATTGAATCACTTGCTTTGTGGAATCGCTATGTGGCAATACCGCAATTCGGCAAGAAGAAATTGTCGATGATTATTTCCGAAGAATATGAAGAAATTCTATGGAATTATTCATTGCGTGGTGGAATGGAACAGAATGAATATTCAGCAGAAGGTAAACCACTTGCAATGTCGGATTTCTTTGAATTGATCAGACCTCAGTGGATTGAACGCGAACCGCGTTTGAAATTGGAGATTGATTTTCAGGGAATTCACATAGAACTCTTCGGCACGAATCATGTGCCCGAACAAGCATCCAGCGCATCGAGTGCATTCATCACACATGGATTGCATATAGATGGTCGCATTTTCTTTTCCGGCGATACAAAATTCGATAGAGAATTATTGGACATGTATGCGGATCGTTCGGATTATATGTTTCACGATGCATCATTCTTTCCCAATCCCGTACATGCATCACTTGAAGAATTACGCACTCTGCCGGCTGACATGAAAGAGAAAATGTTTCTCGTGCATTATGGGGATGCTCATGCCAATTATGATGTGAGTGAATTCTACGGGTATGCCCAAAAAGGCATGCGTTATATTTTCGATTGAATTCCTTTTCCACCCAATAGCTTTGATAGTAAATCGCTATTGAATACCATGCCCAAAGAGGTTTCCACCTCAATGTCCTTTTTCATCAATTCCTTCAATTGCTCTTTGTCCCAAAGCAGACATCGCGTTTCATCAATCGTGGTGACTGTTGCTGTTGTGAGATTACCCGATAGAAAACTCATCTCACCCACGAATTGTCCATTCCTCACATAACTTACGATTGTATCATCCACTTCTATTTTGGCAAGTCCATCAGAAATCAATGCCAATTTGTCAATCATTGTATTCTGATGCACCATGACGAAATCTGTTGGTAAATCCTCTTGACCCGCGATATTCAATAGTTTTCGAAAGGCACTTTTCGGCATGTCTTTGAATACTTTTGCATGCAATGCCAATTCCTCATCAGTAAATTTCAGATTTCTTCTTTCGCGATAGAGCATCGTGAATTGATAACCATTGACGAGGATATAAAACCCACACCATACGATTTCCGCCCATTCGGGAGCATGTAAGTCCCTGAAATGATATACCAATTCAATATTGAAACCAATGATGATGAGTACGCGAAGCCAGAGGATGTCTTTGACAATAAAGCCCGCAAGATAGAAGAGATTAAAGATGCTGGTTATGATGAACTCGGTGATTGAGAACTGTGTTTGCATGTATGTCTCGACCATTCTAGAAAAGTGTATGGCAAAGATACGCATGTTTCCTGCTTTGCTAATCAAGATGCATTGATTCAATAATATCTTTTGTTATGTTTGCTCATGATGATACGCTACCTACTCATAGTATTGCTTCTGGCAACCGATCTTTTGGCTTCAGATAATTGTTTGATCTATCCGGTTTCATTGTCGGACAGAGTGGAAACATCAGATTTGATCATTGAAGCAGAGATAGTGCGTGACTCAGCATTTGCTGAAAAAAATATGATTTATACGGCCTATCAATTGAGAGTATTGGGTACATTGAAAGGCGCAGAATTCGAAACAATTCAATTGCTCACCGAAGGCGGCATATTGAAGGACAGAGCATTGATCGTAAGACCTTCACTAAATCCAACCATTGGCTCAAGAGGGATATTCTTCCTGAAGAAATCAGGAGCTTTGTATGTGCCTTTTGCCGGACCCCAAAGCATGATTGCATTGCAAGAAGATGGCAAAGCGCATGAGCCATTTCGGATATATCCGAATATGCTTGATGCGATTGAGCGCATCGTTGCACTTACCGGAATACCCTATCGACATATACCAATTATTCAAAAAAGCGATAAATCTGAAAAGACATTGGCTGCGAGTATTTCTTCCATTTCACCCACTACATCAAATGCGGGCAGAGGTTCAATACTGACGATCTCAGGTTCCGGTTTTGGTGCGAACAGAACAGGCAATGCAAAAGTGGAATTCAAAAATGGAAATGATGGCGGAGCAACTTGGACCTCGCCCGCATCATCACAATATGTGTCATGGTCTGATGCTGAGATACAAGTTCAAATACCTACTTTGGCAGGTACGGGACAGATTCGCGTGACAGCAGCCGATAATTCAACAGCTGTTTCGGGTCAGACACTCACGATCGACTATTCACTGCTCAATACTTCACTCAATCGTATTTGGCTGAATGGTCAAAATGGCAATGGTGGACATACATTCGTGTTTAATTCTTCCTTCGGAACCAATCCTACCGATGCGGCCAAAAGAGCATTGCAAAGTTGGCGTTGCAATACATTCGTGAATTTTGCCGTGAGTGCAAATACCACGAGCATCAATCAATCTGCGAAAGATGGTGTCAATGTCATCTCATTCAATGCGAGTTTGCCCGCAGGAGCTTTGGGAGTGACCTATAATTGGTATGCAGCATGTGCTGCCAATCAATACTTCAATGATGAATTTGATATGATCTTTTCACCGTCTCCCGGAGTTGGTTGGAATTTTGGTCCGGGACCAACAACGGGAAGTCGATATGATTTTGAAACAGTCGTCGTGCATGAATTGGGTCATGCGCATCAACTAGGACATGTGATCAATACAAATTATGTGATGCATTATGCTTTAGGACCAAATACCGATAAGCGTACATTGAATCCCGTTTCAGATATTGCGGGTGGAAGTGATGTGGTTTCTTTTTCAACAGCCACAAAACCATGTGGTCCTGATGAAATGATTGCGCTGAACACGAACAATTGTCAACTCTTTGCTCCGCCGATTGCAGCATTCTCAGCAACTCCCACATTGGGTTGTTCACCGCTACAAGTCCAATTCACTGATTTGAGTCAGAATAATCCCACGACTTATGCTTGGGATATCGACAATAATGGAACGACTGATTATACCACGCAAAATCCACTGCATATATATTCCATTCCGGGAACATATTCCGTGAAATTGACAGTGACAAGTGGTAGTGGAACGAATAGTGCGACAATGACAAATATGATCACGGTGAATCAATCCCCGAGTGCGATTGGCCGTGGAACATTCACTGCATGTCAAGGTTTACAACAAGTATTGGGTCCTACGATTACACCCACAGGTGGCTTACCTCCTTATACATATTCATGGTCTCCCTCAACAGGACTTAGTAATGCATTCACTCTCAATCCAACATTACAGATTGATTTTACGAATCAAAGAATCTATGCACTTACAATAGCCGATCAAAGAGGATGCAGCATAACTGTTCGAGACACCGTGAATCCGAATCCCGTAATGATTGTCAGTGCAGGTGCCGATCGAACTGAATGCTCGGGTGCGGTGGTTACATTAGGTGGAAATCCAACTGCGGTTGGAGGTACAATGCCATATACATATGCTTGGTCGCCAACTGTCGGACTCAGTTCTTCGGTGATTGCCAATCCAACATTTGTGATCAGGCAGAATCAAATCTATGTGGTTACCGTAACTGATGCTCGAGGTTGCGTCAAACATGATACAGTTAATATTTCCATGCATCCTGAATTAACGGTGAATGCCGGTAATGACAAAGTAATTTGCATGAATGTCCAAGATACGATTGGTGGAAAACCAACTGCAAGTGGTGGCTTTCCTCCTTATCAATATCAATGGTCACCCGGAATCGGTCTATCTTCCACAACAATTGCGAATCCCATCATCACCAATCCTCAAACACGCAATTATATCCTACAAGTCACGGATGGTGCTGGTTGCATAAAGAAAGACACCGTACAAATCACTGCAATACTTCCCGTAAAGCCCGCGCTTCGCATTGTGAAAGGAAATGCCGTTCTATGTGCCGGAGACAGTATTGTGCTGGAAGCGATGGGAGATCTTGCAACATATCGTTGGAAGGATGGTTCGAATAAAAGAACAATCATCATTCGTAAAGCTGATACTGTATTTGTGGAAGGTAAAAATGCGAATGGATGTGCAATGATGTCGGACACCATGATCATTCGCATGATTGATGCACCGAAAATGAAGATATCAGGATTGGGAGAATATTGCGCGAATGATATTCTCACTTTATCTGCCGACCCCGCTCCGAATTTCACGCAAACATGGTCAATAATAAATGGTGAAATCATTGGAATCAATACAGCAGATTCTGTGAAGATTCGCATGCAGAAATCAGGTATCATTCAACTTGAGAGAAAGCAAGGAAATTGCACTTTCTTGCAAAGAGATTCTGTGAGAGTTTTTCCCTCAGTTTTAGGGAAAATCACTGTGATTGGAAATCCTGAATCTTGCGAAGGTGATACTGTATTTCTTTCGATTGAAAGTGATATTCGTGAATATACTTGGTCGGATGGAAGCAAGGGTAAAAAAACATTGACTCGTTCCGGGATATTCTGGGCCGATATTGAAGATCGAAATGGTTGTATTTCACGATCGGATTCCGTTACGATACGATTCAATGCCCCTCCAGTGAAGCCCACAATCACTGTGAATGGAGATTCACTCATTGCATCAAGCGCAACTGCATATCAGTGGTATTCTGAAAAGGGAGAAATTCAGAATGCTCGCTCTC
>Ga0315900_10002989_pt1 | contig 25149 bp, 21 predicted proteins | sample LakEriMetagenome_FD_203521 | JGI IMG/M metagenome (GOLD analysis project Ga0315900, IMG submission 203521) | Freshwater fungal communities from buoy surface, Lake Erie, Ohio, United States - Buoy 12 MA114 | ecosystem: Environmental > Aquatic > Freshwater > Lake > Lake biofilm | place: USA: Lake...
CTCACCCGCAAAAGTCGCCGGACTGAATGCGTCGAATCCCTGCTCATGCATCTGACGAATGTCGAAATCGAAAGTGCTTTCCGGCGATCCAGAATAGCGACCAGTGAGGGACGACATCACAAACCACCGTCGCACTGCGGATTCGATGTCAGCCGCCGCTTTCCCCTGGCTTTTCAGGGTGAGATACAAAATATAAGCAAAGTTGAGCGCGTTCTGCGAGCCGATAAGCGACGCATCCACGAAGCCCGCTGATCGGATAATCATCACGAACTTTTTGAAGTGGTTCTCGTTGATGAAGTTCAACACGCCCTGCTTCAACCCGGCAAAAGATGACTCAGCGATGCTTTCCTCGAACTGCTTGGTCTCGAAATTGCGACCCGAGAGCAGAGCCACCAAGTCCTGCAGCTTGCCGCGCTTGAACTGCGAAGTGAAGGCGACGCGCAGCATGTCCGTGTATGAAGGGTCGTAGATGTCGTCATTCTCATTCCTCACCCATGCCATCTGCTGGAAGAAATCAGTGGCAGCGAAGGCGCCATCGTTCTCCTTGATCTTGCCAAAAAAGTCAGGCGCAACAGCCAGATGGCAGAAGTAGTCAATCGCTTTGCGAAGCGTGTTCCCGCCAAAGCTTTCGTTGCTTGCGATCTTCGACATTGCGAAGTCCGCCTGGCTCAACTCCGCTCCTGCCGAGTTCACTCGGATAAAGATTTCCGTGACTGTTTCAATGTCGAGATCACCATCGAGTTCGATCACACCCACAAGGTTACTGGTGATTTTGCGCAGCCTTTCGATCACTTGGAAGATCGCATCCTGCTCAGTGCCGGGATTGCGTTCACAGTATGCATTAACCAGTGCGAACAGGCTCGCGCCCGGCGCAAACACATCCGCCACATCGGGTATCCAGACGGGATTCTTGATGCTTGTGACGTTGGAAACCTCAAACCGCTCCTCCAGCGGATTGAAGGCGATGCGGATGCGCACTTTCTCATAGTCTTTGGTCACCACCTGCTGGCCGAGCAACGCTGCCATCAACGCCGTTACTCGTTGCTGTCCGTCAATGAGCACACGCTTGCCAGCAGACGAAGAACCATCCTTGAGCTTCACGGAAGGGTTACGCCAAGCAATCAGATAGCCGACTGGATAACCGCGATAGAGCGAATCCAGGAGATTTCGCACTTTGGTTGCCTCCCAAACAAACGGACGTTGAATTTCAGGTATGGCGATTTCCCCCGACTTCACCCACGTCAAAAGTGTTTCGATTGGGTGAGGTGTGACCGTGTAGCGTTGGGTGGACATGCGAGAATATTTGGTGGCGACGGAGCAGATCTCGCCACCAACCTGACGAGTCGTCAATTTATGTCTATGAACATTTACTTTACGGGTGACGCCGGGAACAAGGCCTGCAAGGCACGCACGGTTTGATCGACGAGAATCTGCCCGCCTTCGGGGCCAACTTTGTTGACGTGCGGCAGGCCGCTGTAGCTGCCGCCTTCGATGGCGAGCGCGGTGGGGAGATACATGCCGCAGCCGTTCGTGAGCTGGAGCACGAAGGTCTGCTGCGCGGGACTGCGGGCCTTCATCTGGATGCCCCAGTCGAGATACAGCTCAAAGGTGTTCGTGGTGATGGCGATGTCGCCGAGACGCAGGACGTGCAGCTCCATGTCGTAATTCGGGAGTTTGTCCGCTTCCTCGAATCGCTTCACGATGCCTTGTTCGAGCTTCAGCATCGTGATGACGCGGTTGTCCGGCTTCTCGACAACACTGTATTGCGCGATGTTCTTCTTCGCGTCCTCATACTCGCGTTGGAGGATCTTGCGCGGCGGCAGCGGCAGGTCTTCAACGATGTGGCCGAAGGGCGTGTCGGTGCGGATGTCTGACTTTGCAGCATCGACTGTGTCGAAAACGGCGTTGCTGATGCGGCGGCCAAGTTCCTTCTGCCGCGTGAGGCCGCGCAGCTTGATCATGCGCGCCTCGGCGTCCTTGCGATACTGCGGATGCGGCGATTGATCGCCCGCTGCGCTGCACCAGCCGAGCACAGTGAGTTTGGGCATGTTCAGTTTGGCCTTCAACTGCTCGCGTGCGTCGTGCCAGAAGTCGGCGTTGAGCGCGCTGCGGCTCTCCACTTCCTGCGAAGGACACGCGACATTGATCGCGACGGCCTGGAGCTGCTTTTCGGCATTCCAGAAGAACAGCGCCTCGATTCCTGAATCCGAACCGGCCTCCATGTGGCGGAAGCGCGCGTCGTTCGTCTTCGCATACATCTGCGCATGACCATCGGCGAACACGGAGCGGCGATTCTCGCCGATCTGCGCGAATCCGAGCGTCCAGCTCACGCCACCCGGCTTGCGGCTCTTCCAGGCCTGCACGGCGGCCTGCGACAGGCGCTCGACGAGAAACGCGGTGTATTCCGCTGGCTGCATCACGCCTTCCTTCGGGATCGGATAAGTGATCAGCGTCTCCTCGGGAATCTCGGACGTCACTGGAGCGGTGTGCGTGTGCGTGGCGGACACAATGACCTTCCGCACATCGAAGTCCGGCAGCAGCGGCTTCAAATGCTGCCGAAACTGCGCCAGCACGGAGTGATGAATGCCCACAAGGTCGCAGGAGATGAGAATGCTTTGATCGATCACCTTGCTGCCCTCCACCGACTCAATCGCCACCGCCGCAGCGATGATCGGCGCTTCGACGCTTTGCGAAATGCGCGTCCCAAACTGCCCCGCGAGTGCCACGGGCTTGTCAGGCGTGATGCTGACGGTGGAAGAGCCGATGCGGAGTTCGGCGGCGTGGATCGAACCCAAGGCGAGAAGGCATAGAAAAAGTCGCATGAACGAGAAACGGCCTTCTAGACCGATTCTTCGAGCTTGGGCCGTGTGAAGCATGAAACAACGTCTCACGCTTCGGCTTATTGATGGCCCCACCATTCGCCATGAAGCCGACCGCTGCCTCCAACCGCCGCTCCTTTCTCCAAAACACCGCCGCTGCGGCCTCCACGCTCATTTTGCCGTCCGGGCTGCTGCGCGGACAAGCGGCGCGCCAGCTCAACGTCGGCTTCATCGGCATGGGCGGGCAGATTCAAGGCCATGTGAGCAAGATTGTGCAGCTCGGTCATCACGTCGGCGCGCTATGCGATGTCGATTCGGCTCAAATCGAGAACTCCAAGAAGCGCCATGGCGCGGGCGTGGCCGACGCGGCGGTGTATCGCGACTACCGCGTGCTGCTTGAAAAGGAGAAGTCGCTCGACGCAATCGTCATCGCCACGCCGGATCACTGGCATGCGCCGATCTGCCGTGCGGTGATGAATGCGGGAAAGCATGTGTATTGCGAAAAGCCGCTCACGCACACGATCGCGGAGGCACGTGAACTGCGCGAGATGTCACGCACGGCGAAAGTGATCACGCAGACGGGCAATCAAGGCAGTGCGTCGCCGAATCTGCGCCGCAGCATGGAGCTGATCGGCGCGGGATTCTTCGGCGCGATCAGCGACATCCACGTCTGGCATCCCACGCACAGTTGGCCGAGCGGTGATGAGCGCCCTGCGGGCAATGATCCCATCCCCGCTACGCTCGACTGGGACTTCTGGCTGGGCATCGCGCCCGAGCGCGCCTACAAGACCGGCATCTACCATCCGGCGAAGTGGCGCGGCTGGTATGACTTTGGCAACGGCTCGCTCGGCGACTTCTGCTGCCACGGCTTCAACATGCCTGTGCGTGCCTTGAATCTCGATTATCCGACGCGCATCGAGATCAGCGGCACCGGCATGGGCAAGGAGAGCTTCGCCGCAGCCTGCACCGTGCATTTTCACTTCGCGGCGCGTGGTGATCGCGGCCCGGTGCGGCTGCATTTCTACACCGGCGGTGATTTGCCGCCCGCAGATGTCACCGCGTCGCTCATCGCCACGTTCGGCAGCCTGCCGCGCACCGGCTGCCTGCTTATCGGCGAGCAGGGCCAGCTTCAAAGCGGCCTTTGGAACTCCGATTGCTACGTGAAGCTCAACAGCGACGCGAAATTCACCGGCGCGGACAATCATCCCGCCGCGAAACAGGTGCCCATCTCGCTGCCACGCGTGAAAGGCCACATCGACGAGTGGGTCGATGCCATCCAGGGCGGACCAAAGGTCTTCGCCGATTTTGATCTCGGTGGTCATCTCACCGAGATTGGCCTGTCCGGCATCGTGGCGCTGCGTTTGCAAAAGAGCATCGACTGGGACGGCCCGAACATGAAAGTCCCCGGCATGCCGGAGGCGGACAAGTTTATCCGCAAGACCGAGCGCGCGAAGTACGGGCGCCAGTGAAGTCGTATCGCTTCCGATTCAGCGGACCACTTTAAATGATCTCGGCAATCGGCTGCCCGAGATCGACAAGATACTGCGGTCTGCCGGTCGTGTCGGTGAGCGTGGTGCCGCGGGCGTCGATGCCGAGATGTTGGTAGAGCGTGGCAATGACGTCCTGATAGTGCACGGGGCGCTCACTGGCCTCGGCGGCGTATTTGTCGGTAGCACCGATGACTTGGCCGGTTTTGAGATGACCGCCCGCCATGATGCCCATGGCTACTTTGGGCCAGTGATCGCGTCCGGCTTTGTCGTTGATCTTCGGGGTGCGACCAAACTCACCCCAGACGATGATCATCACGTCCTGCAACATACCGCGCTCGTCGAGATCCGTGACCAGCGTGTGTAGCGCGTGGTCGATCAGCGGGCCGAGGTAGCGCATGGCGGAAAAGTTCCGCGAGTGCGTGTCGAAATCGCTGATGGAGATGCTCACACAGCGCACACCGGCCTCGATCAAGCGCCGAGCGAGCAGGAACTTCTGCGCGCACTTCGGGCTTTCCATCGAGCCAAAGGCATCGGCAGGGCGAATGATGCGCGGTGTGTAGCGTTCGAGCACTTGGGGGTCTTCTTTGCTCAGATCCATCGCGGCTGCGAATCGGCCTGAGGTGAGGATACCGAGCGAAAGCTGCGTGAACTCATCCAGCGCGTGCATGGAGCCGCTGTTGTCGATGTCGCGGCGGATCGTATCGAGATCACGCAGCAGCGACACGCGGTCTTCGAGTCGGCCAACCGTGAGACCTTTTGTCAGCGCCAGACTTTGGCTGTGACCGGAACCTCGACGCGCCAGTTCGGCCTTCATGCCGTTCTCCAATTGGCGCTCAAACAGATGGGAGATGTCCGGACGGAACGCCGAGGATGCGGTGCCGAGAAAGCCTGGCCTAGCGCTGTTGCGCACGAGCGGGCGGCCCTGCATGAGATCGACAAAGGCAGGCGCGGAATCTTTGGAGGTACTCAGCAGCTTGCTAACGACACAACCCATCGCCGGACGCCCGCCGATGAAGGCGAGGTCTTTGTCGCTGAAGCCTGACTGGCACTGAAAGGCATCGTGATTGCCCATCGCGCCGCTGAGCGAGCGCAGGAATACATACTTGTCTGCGTTCGCTGCCAGTCGCGGCAGCAATTCGGTCAAATGCAGCCCCGGGATCTTCGTCGGCAGCGATTTGAACTCGCCGCGAATCTCGCTCGGTGCCTCCGGCTTTGGATCGATCAGATCCATCTGAGGCGGACCACCATCGAGATGGATGTTGATCACCGCCTTTGTCGAAGACCGCACGCCAGCCGCCGATTCCGCCCGCAGCAGGTCCGGCAGCGTCAGCGAACCAACACCTAGCGCCCCCGCCTTCAGAAAACTGCGGCGGTGGTGGCTGGAGATGCTGCTCGGGAAGGTGAACATGCGCCCACGAACTACGGCATGGGGCGTGACGTGCTTTCCTTTCTTCTCGACATCGTGATGGGCGGGCAAGTCTCTCGATTTGCGTCGCGTAGTCACGACAGACCATGAAATTCATCCTTCTCTCACTGTTTCTCTCGCCGTTTGCCCTTCTCGCAGTGGATACACGGCAAGTTGGAGCGGCTTCGGTGGACATCACACCGGAGTATCCCGTGCGCCTCAGCGGCTATGGCGGTCGCCGTTTGCCAAACACCGGCGTCTCACAGCACATCTTTGCCAAGGCGCTGGCGATCGGCAGTGACGAAGAAGGCCCGGCGGTGATCGTGACGGTGGACAACTGCGGTGTGCCGGCAGCAATGCGCGACGAGGTGCTGAAACGTCTCGCGGCGAAAACGAAGGTCGTGAACGAGCGATTCGCCATCTGCTCCAGCCACACGCACTGCGCGCCGATGTTGATTGGCGTGCTGCCGAATTTGTTTGGCATGGACATCCCGGCGGAGCATCTGCCAGCCATCGAGCGCTACACGCGTGAACTGACCGACCACATCGAAAAAGTCGCCCTCGCGGCCCTGGCGGACCGAAAACCGGCCACGCTGGCCTGGAGCGTCGGAAAAGTCGGTTTCGCGGCGAACCGTCGGAATTTTCCGACGAAGCCCGTGGATCACGATCTGCCTGTTTTGCGCGCCACGGGCGCGGATGGCAAGGTGCGTGCTATTTTGACCAGCTATGCATGCCATTGCACGACGATCGGCATTGATGAAATCCACGGCGACTGGGCCGGATGTGCGCAGGAGGCGCTGCAACGTGAGTTTCCGGGTGCCATCGCGCTCACGGCGATTGGTTGCGGTGCAGATCAGAATCCCAATCCGCGACGCACGATGGAACTGGTGAAGCAATACGGCGAAGATCTTGGTGCGGAGGCGAAACGGCTCGTGCTGGGCGAGATGAAACCAGTCAATGGCCCGGTGAAGTGCAACGCGAAGCAAATCGACCTGGCCTTCGGCACACTGCCCACACACGAGGAGTGGCAGGCGCTGGCAGCATCGAAAACGCCCGCCATCGCCTACCACGCGAAGAAAAACCTCGCCCGCCTTGATCGCGGTGAGAAAATCCCGACGCATCTGCCCTATTTCGTGCAGACCTGGGCCTTCGGGAATGACATGGCCATGGTCTTCCTACCAGGCGAGATCACCGTGGATTACTCCCTGCGCATCAAGCGTGAGTTTGATCACGCCCGCATGTGGGTGAACGGCTACTCAAATGATGTGCCGTGCTATGTGCCTTCGAGGCGTGTGCTTGATGAGGGCGGCTACGAAGGTGCAGGTGCAATGGTTTATTATGATCGCCCCACCAAATTCGCGCTCGACGTGGAGGAGCGCATCATGAAGGCGGTGCATGAGGTCACGCCGAAGGGGTTCGTGGTTCCGCGGCAGTGACCGGCCGCGGATGACTTTCCGTTTGAGCCTGCCGGGCTTTCGGGCTAGTCAGCGGGCTATCAATTTCCCATGAGCAGCCCCTCCGCACACACTTACAAACAAGCCGGCGTCGATATTCACGAAGCAGCATCGCTGGTCGATGACATTGGCGTGCTGGTGAAGCGCACGCAGCAGAAGCGGAAGCTGGCGAATCCCTTCGGCCTGTTCGCCGCCGCCTACGACCTCAGCGGCTACAAGCACCCCATGATCCTCACCGGCTGCGACGGTGTCGGCACAAAGATCGAGCTGCTGCTGAAGCACGACCAGCTCGAAGCGGCGGGCAAAGACCTCGTCGCCATGAACGTGAACGATGTGCTGACCACGGGCGCCGATCCGATCATGTTCCTGGACTACGTCGGCATTCCGAAAATCCAGAAGACACAGATCACCCGCATCATCGCCGGCATGACGGAGTACCTGGAGGCGTGCAACTGCATCCTCGCGGGTGGTGAGACGGCGGAAATGCCGGGCATGGTGCCGGAAGGCATGGTGGAGCTCAGCGGCTTCGCGATCGGCGCCTGTGAAAAGGAAGACATGCTTGATCCCGGCACTATCGCCGCAGGTGATGTGCTCATCGGCTGGCCCAGCGCGGGTTTCCACGCGAATGGCTTCAGCCTCGTGCGCCGCATCATCGAGAAGGAAAAGCTCCAGTTCAGCGAGGACGAGATGCGTACGCTGCTGCTGCCCACGCTGCTTTATCATGAGGAAACGAAGGCGCTGAAGGCCGCTGGCGTCCGCCCGCGTGCCATGGCGCACATCACCGGCGGTGGTCTGCCGGAAAATCTGGGCCGCATCTTCCTAAAGCGCGGTCTCGGCGCGAACCTGCGCATTCCTTTCTGGCAGAACGACGTCGTCCAGAAGGTGCTGCGTCATGCGGACCCGAAGGACGCGATCGACACCTTCAACATGGGCCTCGGCTGGGTGGCGATCGTGTCGCCAGAACAAGCCGACACCGCTGTGAAGTGCGGCACCGGCGCGAAGATCATCGGCGAAATGGACACCAGCGCCCAGGTAAGCGTGGAGATCGTGTGATCTCCATCCTGGAACCGCTCATGCGAGAACCGGGCGTCGGCGGCTCAGGACGAAAAAGGCCGCGCAAAGAATGAGAACCGCGCCTCCGGGCTCCGGCACCGGCTGGAACAGCGTATCAAAGGTGTAAGTGGCCACATTCATGCCAAGCGCGGCACCGTCGGTGTTGTCACTCATCCAGTGAATGCCGCCGTAAATCCGGCTCATGCCCGCTTCCTCGGCAGCCTCAGTGAAACTGGAGAAATTTCGCGTGTAACCCAGCGGCAGGAAAGGCGACTCGGAAGTCGCAGAGAAGGAAATGTTGTCAGTGCCGAAGAACTGCGCGAGGACGGCAGCTCCTGCCATTGAGAAGGCGCTGTGTCCGCTGGTGTAGGCACCAAACGAGGGCGTGGGGATCAGCGGGGTCCATGACGCGTCGGCGATGGTGTCAGGATTGCCGTCGGTATCAGCGGTGTTGATGGCCAGCATGGGACGCCAGGTGTCATAATAGACCTTGGCCTCCCAGGTGGCGATGGCCGTGTCCGCCTCGGCGAGGTTGAGCAGGGCAAAGAGCCGAGCGTTTTGCTCCACATTCAATCCAGCGGAAGCCGACACGCTCTGAGCGATCCGGTTCCAATGGCCGGGTGGTGAGGCGGTGCCAGGTCCATCGACCCAGAAATAGGCGATGGCAGTCTGGTCTGTCGTACGGGTGGAGCCGGTGGCCCTGCCCAGGCTCTTGACCTGATTGAACTCCGTAGTGTAGGCGGCGCTCTGCACCCAGTTCTGGTAATCTGTGGCTGTCCTGCCATTGAGACCCGCAGGGCCACCAGGGCGAAACTGAGCTCCATTAGTGAGCACAAACGGCACGACGTCGCCCCATTGCGAGTAGAGGAAACTCCCGGTGCTGGCGCCCCAAGCCCCGGGATTGGTTCCCGCCTGCCAGCGGCCCACCGTGCCAAGAGGCTGCGGGTTGTAAGTCGAGACGGCATTCCAGCCATCCCCTGCCCGCGCATTGATCATGGCCGTCGCGGCGGCGGTTCCGACCTCCATGCCACGGGTCTTCGCATCTCCGGAGGCGATGGCGGACATGTGTGTGTTGTAGAGGTCGGTGAATCTGGTCAGATGGGAATTGCCCGGACCGTAGCGGTCCGTGTAAACCGAGGTCAGGGTTTGGTAGGCTGCGGTGGCTGCGGCGGCATTGATGTCGATGGCCGTTCCCGCCGTGGTGGGGTCAAAATAGCCTAAGTAGGGCTGGTAATTCCGGTTCACGGAATTCACCGCGTCGAACATGGATCCGCCAAGCATTCCCATGGTGCGCGAATTAATGGGAGGTGCGGCGGCACTTGCTTCTGCGGCAAAGGTCTGGCGCATGAGTTCATTCCAATCCATGATCACGTCCCCACGCGCCATGCCCGCAAAGGCCAGGCAGAGGGGGAGAATCAAGCGAGAAGAGCTCATTGGGCGGCGTTGAGAAGGGCATTTGGTTAATGCATCAATAATTTATGTGTTTATTAAGCCCATGACAACACCCAGTTTATAATTTCCACAATATTCTTCCAACTTTTTCAACCCACATTGCAGCCCTCCATGAGCCTTTCTTCCCCTGCCTTTGCCGTCCTAATCTGCTCTTTTTTCGGCCTCTCGTTGGCCTTCGCCCAAGCACCTGCCACAAAGGCCAAGCGCGCTCCGAATCCGGCCATGGCTCCGATTCAGGATGTCGCGGGCCTGCCACGAGTGCTCCTGATCGGTGATTCGATCTCCATTGGCTACACGGTGGCCACCCGGAAGCTGCTGGAGGGCAAAGCCAACGTCCACCGCATCCCTACCAACGGCGGCCCGACGAAGAACGGTGTCGGCAACATCGCCAAATGGCTCGGCGATGGCAAATGGGACATCATTCACTTCAACTGGGGCATCCACGACCTCAAATACATGCCCGACGGCAAACGCCAGGTGGAGCCCGCCGACTACGAGGCGAATCTGCGCAAGCTGGTCGCCACGCTGAAAGCCACAGGCGCGAAGCTGATCTGGGCGACCACCACGCCGATCCCGGACGGAGAGCTCAACCCGCCGCGTAAATTCGGCCAGGTGAAGGAATACAACGACATCGCCGCGAAGGTGATGGCGGAGAACGGCGTCGCCATCGACGACCTCAACACCCACATCACGCCTCACCTCGCCGAGATGCAGAATCCGCGCGATGTGCATTACACGGCGGCCGGAAGCCAGCATCTCGCGGAAAAAGTCGCCGGGGCGATCACGCAGGCGCTGGCGAAGTAGCCGGGGAGGCGGGTTGCGCGGGCGTGAATCCCGCTTATCTACGCGGCCCGCTTATGCACAGCTTCCGCTACCATCAGGGCGAATTGTTCGCCGAAAACGTCCCGCTCCAATCCCTTGCCGAAAAACACGGCACGCCGCTCTACGTCTATTCCAAGGCGACGATCACGGACCACTTCACCCGCCTCGACGCGGCGTTCGGAAACCTGAATCACCTCGTCTGCTATGCGGTGAAGGCGAACTCGAACCTCGCCGTGCTCAGCACCATCGCGAAGCTCGGCGGCGGCTTCGACATCGTCTCCGCAGGCGAGCTTTACCGCGTCATCAAGGCCGGCGGTGATCCTGGAAAGTGCACCTTCGCCGGCGTGGGCAAGACGCGTGACGAGATCGAGTTCGCTCTCAAAAGCGGCATTTACTGCTTCAATGCCGAGTCCGAGGCCGAGCTGCGCTACATCAATCATGTCGCCGGTGAACTCGGCAAAAAAGCCCCCGTGGCCGTGCGCGTGAACCCGAACGTCGATGCGAAGACGCACGCGAAGATCACCACAGGCAAGAGCGAGAACAAGTTCGGCATCGACTTCGACCAGATCCTCGACGTTTACGCCCGTGTGGCCGCCGAGTGCCCGAATCTCGTCATTAAGGGCCTGCAGATGCACATCGGCTCCCAACTCACCAATGTCGATCCCTTCCTGGAGGCCGTGCAGAAGGTCGTACCGCTCGTGAAGCAGGTCAAAGAGCGCCACGGCATCGAATTCTTCAGCATCGGTGGCGGCATCGGCATCAACTACCGCCAAAGCCTCGACTCCGGCCCCGCCACCTGGTGGGAAAAGAACGCTGAGACACATCCGCTCACCATCCAGGCTTATTCGGATGCCGTGGTGCCTCATTTGCAGTCGCTCGGACTGCGCATCCTGTGCGAGCCCGGCCGCTTCATGGTGGGCAACGCGGGCACGCTGATTACCAGGGTGCTCTATGAAAAGCGCGGTTCCGCCAAGACCTTCAAAATCGTCGATGCCGGTATGAACGACCTCATCCGCCCGACGCTTTACGAGGGCTGGCATCAAATCGTGCCGCTGAAGCAGCCCGCGACCGATGCTGTCGAGAAAGTCGATGTCGTCGGCCCCATCTGCGAATCCGGCGACTTCCTCGCGCAGAACCGCGAAATCCCGCTCGTGAAGGAAGGCGACTACCTCGCGGTGCTCAGCGCAGGCGCGTATGGCTTCACGATGGCGTCGAACTACAACACACGCCCCATGCCCGCCGAAATCCTCGTCGATGGCGACAAGGCCACCGTCGTGCGCGAGCGCCAGACGCTCGACGACGTGCTCAAAGGCGAGCACATCGCTTAAAAAGCGCGAACTGACAAAAGCGAACCAGGAACCGAATTAGATGCACATCGCCGACATCCTCAAAACCCAGCGTCCCACGCTCTCTTTCGAGTTCTTCCCCCCGAAGACCGCCGAGGCGTCGGAAGCGCTGTATCAGACCATCGGCGAGCTGGAGGCCTACAAGCCCTCGTTTGTCAGCGTCACCTACGGCGCCGGCGGTTCCACGCGTGAACTCACGCATGATCTCGTGGTCCGCATCAAGACCACGACCACGCTCGATCCCATCCCGCACCTCACCTGCGTCTGCCACAGCGAGGCCGACATCGCCGCGATTCTTGAGCGCTACGCAAAAGCCGGCGTGAGCAACATCCTCGCCCTCGGCGGCGATCCGCCGAAGGGTCTCACGGGTTACGACCGTGCGAAGGACGCCTTCCAGCACGCTGCCGACCTCGTCGCCTTCATCCGCAAGTTCATCAGCACCGGCTCGCATCCTGATCCGCGCGGCTTCGGCATCGGCGTCGCCGGTTTCCCGGAAGGTCATCCCGCCACGCCGAACCGCGTGCTGGAAATGGACTACCTCAAGGCCAAGGTCGATGCGGGCGCGGACTACATCTGCACGCAGTTGTTTTTTGACAACCACGACTTCTACGACTTCCGCGAGCGCTGCCAGCTCGCGGGCATCCACATCCCCATCATCGCCGGCATCATGCCCATCACCAGTGCCGCCGGCATGCGCCGCATGGCCGAGCTGGCCGCCGGAGCACGCTATCCGGCCAAGTTGCTGCGCGCCATCCAACGCTGCGGCAAGGACGAGGACGCCGTGCAGAAAGTCGGCATCCACTACGCTACCGAGCAGTGCCGCGACCTGCTCGACCACGGAGTCGATGGCATCCATTTCTACACCTTGAACAAATCCCACGCCACGCGCGAGATTTACTCCAGCCTCGGTATCCGTGACTCCGCCGCAGTGCGCCCGCAATCATGAGCGAAGAAGCACCTCTCATCGCCGCCATCGAGGCCGGCGGCACGAAGTTCGTCTGCGCCATCGGTACCGGCCCGCACGATCTGCGAGATGTCACGCGCATCCCCACCACCACGCCGGAGGAGACGCTTGGCGGTGTGAACCGCTTTCTCACGATGGCCCGGTCGAAATACGGTTCCTTCGCCGCCATCGGCATCGGCTCCTTCGGGCCGATCGATCTCGACAAAAACAGCGAAACCTACGGCTACATCACCTCCACGCCGAAACCCGGCTGGCAGTTCACCAAGGTCGTCCCCATGCTGCACGACCGCTACAAGGTGCCCGTCGCCTGGGACACAGATGTGAATGCAGCCGTTCTCGGTGAATACCTCTGGGGTGCCGGGCAGGGCATCGATCCGCTCATCTACATCACCGTCGGCACCGGTGTGGGCGGTGGCGTGCTCGTGAATGGCCAGCTTTTGCACGGCCTGCTGCATCCCGAGATCGGCCACCTCATGGTTCCGCCGCCGCAGAACTCATCGGCCATCCAGCAGGCCTGCCACTGCCCGTTTCACAAAAGTTGTGTCGAAGGCTACGTCAGCGGCAGCTCGCTCGCCTCACGCTGGGGCGTCAAGGCCGACGCGCTGCCGCCCGATCATCCCGCGTGGGAGGAAGTCGCTGACGTCATGGCCCATGCCTTGATGAATCTCACCCTCAGCCTCTGCCCGAAGCGCATCATCCTCGGTGGAGGCGTCATGAGCCAGGAACACATCCTGCCCCTCATCCGCGGCCAGCTCCACAAGCTCAACAACAACTACCTCCGCGTCCCCGAACTCGGCCGCAACATCGACGACTTCATTGTCGCGCCGGGGTTGGGAGCACGCTCAGGTCTGCTCGGAGCGCTGGCTCTCGGGAAGTATGAGCTGGACAGACATGCGAAGTGAAACTTGTCCTCAATCAAGACACATACGGCGCGGTGCTGCGTGAGATCGTGCCCTCGGCCAGGCGGCTTCTCTGGCTTGTCACGGCGGACATCAAGGACTTGCATGTCGAAGGCGGGCGGAAAAAATTCGTGCCGTTTCTGGAAGTTCTCGCCGGGCTCATCAAGGAGGGCGTGGAAGTGCGGCTGGTGCATGCCAAGGAACCCGGACCGCGCTTCCGCAAGGACTTCGACCGTTTTCCCGAACTCATCGGCAGCGATCTCTTCACGCGCATCCTTTGCCCGCGGATGCACATGAAATGCGTGATCGCCGACGAACGAATCGCCTACATCGGCTCCGCCAACCTCACCGGAGCCGGCCTTGGGGCCAAAAGCGATCACCGCCGCAACTTCGAAGCCGGCGTCGTCACCGAAGACCGGACCACCATACGTACGCTCATGGAGTTTCTCGACGCCTACTTCCTCGGTGACCATTGCCTCAAATGCCAGCGCAGAGATGTCTGCCCCGACCCGATTGCATGATCCATGGGCTCCGGCACCCTCGCGCATTTCCGGTGCCCGTCACCTGGAAGACTGAGGTGGCGCTTGCCTTCCACGCCGGGATTTGGAGAATCGCGCTTCATGAAGCGCCTTTTGCTCCTTCTTTCCCCTGCCCTGCTCGCCTCCGCTGAATCCGGCGCGCCGGTGCAGAAGTTTCAGCAGCTCGACTCGCCGATGCCGACACCTTCGGCGCAGCGACTGGCCTCGGGGGCGCCGGGGAAGGATTACTGGCAGAACCGGGCGGACTATGACATCAACGTCGAGCTGGATGATGTGAAACGCACGATCACGGCGGAGGCGACGGTGACGTATCACAATGCCTCGCCCGACGCGCTGGAGTATCTGTGGGTGCAGCTCGATCAGAATTATCTCTCCCACAACGCCGACTCGCGGGCCGCGCCGAACACGAAGCGCGGCATTGACCCGAACAAGATCACCTACAGCGCGGTGGACCGCCTGCTGGCCTACGAGGACTACGACGGCGAGATGAAGATCAGCAAGCTAACCGACGCGCAGGGCAAACCGCTGCATCATTCCGTGGTGAAGACGATGCTGCGCATCGACCTGCCGCAGCCGCTGGCCGCAGGCGCGGATTTTGTCTTCAAGATCGGCTGGAGCTACCCGATCAACGACTGCGACCGCATCAACGCGCGCACGGGCTACGAGTTCTTCAAAGAGGACGGCAACTGCATCTACACCATCGCGCAGTGGTTCCCGCGCATGGCGGCCTACACAGACTACGCGGGCTGGATCAACAAGCAGTTCCTCGGCACCGGCGAGTTCACGCTCGAATTCGGCAACTACACCGTGCGCCTGACGGTGCCGGACGATCATCTCGTCGCCGCCACGGGCGCCTTGCAGAATCCGGAGGCCGTTTTGACCGAAACGCAGCGTGAGCGGCTCACGAAGGCGCAGAGCGAGACGAAGAAGCCGGTTTTCATCGTCACGCCGGAGGAGGCGAAGGCGGCGGAGAAGGGCAAGCCGAAGGGAAAGAAGACCTGGGTGTTCCAAGCCGACAACGTGCGTGATTTTGCCTTCGCCTCGTCGCGCAAGTTTGCGTGGGACGCGATGGCGGTCGAGGGCGCGAGTGTGCATGGCAAGCCGGTGATGGCGATGTCGCTTTACCCGAAGGAGGGCATGCCCCTGTGGGACAAGTATTCGACGCATGCCATCGCGCACACGATCCAGACTTACTCGCGCTACACCTTTGATTATCCGTATCCCGTCGCGTGGTCGGTGAATGGGCCTGTGGGCGGCATGGAATACCCGATGATCTGCTTCAACGGCCCGCGTCCGGAAAAAGACGGCACCTACCCGGAGCGCACGAAGTATGCGCTGATCGGCGTCGTCATTCATGAGGTGGGGCACAACTACTTCCCGATGATCGTCAACAGCGACGAACGGCAGTGGACGTGGATGGACGAGGGGCTGAACTCGTTTGTCGAATACCTCACCGAGGAGGAATGGGAGAACGACTGGAAGCACCGGCGCAATGAACGCGGCATGGTCGATTACATGCGCACGACGGACCGTGTGCCGGTGATGACGAACTCGGAGTCCATCGCCGACCTCGGCCCGAACGCCTACGGCCAGCCCACCGTGGCGCTGAACATCCTGCGCGAGCACATCCTGGGCCGTGAAGCCTTCGATCACGCGTTCAAGACCTACGCGCGCCGCTGGATGTTCAAGCGGCCCACGCCGAGCGATTTCTTCCGCACGATCGAGGACGCGAGCGGTGTGGATCTCGACTGGTTCTGGCGCGGCTGGTTTTTCAGCGTCGATCACGTCGATGTGGCGATCGAAGAAGTGAAGTGGCTGCAGCTCGACACGCGTGATCCGGCGATCGAGAAGAAGAAAAAGAAGCAGCAGGAGGACGAACTGCCGAAAACCACCACGAAGGAGCGCAACTATCCGCTTTCGAAGCGCGTGGACCGTTTCCCCGAGCTGAAGGACTTCTACGACAGCTTTGATGAGACGACAGTGCTGCCGAGCGAGAAGAAGAAATTCGAATCACTCATCAAGGAACTGAACGAGGAGGAGATCGATCCAAAGCTGCTGCAAACAAAGCACAACTTCTACTCCATCGAGCTGCGGAACGTCGGCGGACTCGTCACACCGGTCATTTTGAAAGTCGAATACACCGACGGAAGCACCGAGGAATTGAAGCTGCCGCCGGAAATCTGGCGCTTCAACACGGAGAAGGCGTCGAAGTTTCTGTTTACGAAGAAGGAACTCAAGTCGGTCACGTTCGATCCGCGTCAGGAACTCGTGGACACCGACGTTGAGAACAACTACTGGCCCCGCCGCCCGGTGAAGAGCAAATTCCAGCTCTTCAAGGAGGACAAGGCCCCGAATCCGATGCGGGAGCTAACGAAGCCGGAGAAGAAAGACGACGAGAAGAAGACGGATGAGAAGAAGTAGCCTCATCGCGGCGCTCACCGTCGTTCTGCTCGTGCCGTGTCTCCACGCGCACTCGCTTCATCAATCCACTGCCGAGGCAGAATACAATCCGACGACGAAAAAGCTCGAAGTCAGCCTCACCGTCTTCATCAACGACCTCGAACTCGCCCTCGTTCGCCAATGCGAGCGCGAGATGCGGATCGAAAAAATTCCCGCCGCCGAATTCGACGCGCAAATTCAGGCCTATCTCGCCAAAACCTTCGTCGTGACCGATACAGCGGGAAAAACGGCTAAAATCAAATGGGTGGGACGTCAGCTCGACGACGAATCGAAGAAAAGCGATGATCCGATGGTGACGCTGTTCTTCGAGATCGGACTGCCGGACGGTCCGAACGGCAAAACGCTACGGCATTCCGTTTTCCATGATCTCTTCAACGATCAGATCAATTTGCTGCATCTGCGCCATGAAACGCGACAAGCTGAGTTGAGATTCACCAAGGACGAAGCGCTCAAGAAGATTGACGGCCAACCCTGATCAACCAAAGAACGGTGCCAGGACATTCCGCGCGACTTTGAGGGCTTTCATGCGGCCTTCGAGGGTTTTGCCGAAGGTGTCGTCTTCGACTTCGATGCAGAGTGGGCCGCCGTAGCCGATGCGCATGAGTTCGGCCATGAATTGAGGCCAATTGATATCGCCATAGCCAGGAATGCGTGGTTGGTGCCACTTGAGCGGGAAATCGAAGCGGCCGACTTCGTTGAGGGCGGCGCGGTTGATCTTCACATCCTTGGCGTGGAGGTGGAAGAGCTTGGATTTGAACTCGGCGAGGGGGCTGAGCGGGTCCATGCCTTGGAGGATGAAGTGCGAGGGATCGTAGTTGAGGCCGAAGTTTGGCGAGTCGATGTCGCTGAAGGCACGGCGCCAGATCGCGGGCGTGGTGAGGAGGTTTTTGCCGCCGGGCCATTCGTCTCGGGTGAAGGACATGGGGCAGTTTTCGATGCCGATCTTCACGCCGTGGTCTTCGGCGAACTGGATGATGGGTTTCCAGATCTTGAGGAAGCGCGGCCAGTTTTCATCGACGCTTTTCGTCCAGTCGCGGCCGACAAAGCCGTTCACGCGGCTCAATCCGAGCTTCGGCGCGGCAGCGATGACTTTCTTGAAGTGCGAAACGGCGAAGCGCGAGACCTCGGGGTTTGGATCGAGCATGTTCGGGTAATAACCGAGGGCGCTGATGCCGACGCCTTGATCCTGACACTGCGCGAGGATGTCGTCCGCTTTCGATTGGGTGAGGCCAATGACATTAATGTGGGTGACGCCGGCATATTTGCGTTCCGCCTTGCCGACAGGCCAGCACATGACCTCGATGGTGGAAAAGCCCTCGTGGCGTGCGAAGGAGAGGACTTCCTCGAAGGAAAGCTCGGGGAGGATGGCGGTGACGAAGCCGAGTTGCATGACGTGGTGGTGGTGGGAGTGGCGGTTTGCGGACACAAAAAAGGGCGGGATGGTGAGTCCCGCCCTTGGTGAGAAGGCTTACTTGTCTTCAGATGGAAGGATCTTTTTTCCTTCGAGCACCTTGTCCACGAGGCCGTATTCGGCGGCCTGGGCGGCGGACATGTAGTTGTCGCGGTCGGCGTCGCGCTCGATCTGCTCGACGGACTTGCCGGTGTGGTGGGCGAGGATGCGGTTGAGGCGCTTTTTGAGGCTGAACATGTATTCAACCGTGCGCTCGACGTCAGAGGCAGTGCCGCGAGCGCCGCCGGAGACCTGGTGGATCATGATGTCGCTGTTCGGCAGGGCGTAGCGCTTGCCTTTGGTGCCTGCGGCGAGAAGTACCGCGCCCATGGAGGCGACAAGACCGATGCTGTAGGTGCAGACGTCGCAAGTGAGGAACTGCATCGTGTCGTAGATGGCGAGGCCGGCGGTGACGCTGCCGCCGGGGCTGTTGACGTAGATGTTGATGTCCTTTTTCGGGTCCTGCATCTGGAGGAAGAGAAGCTGGGCGATGATGATGGAGGCCATCGTGTCATTCACCTCGCCGCCGAGGAAGATGATGCGGTCCTTCAGCAGGCGGGAATAGATGTCGTAGGCGCGCTCGCCACGTCCTTCGCTTTCGATGACGGTGGGGACCATGTAACTGGCGTGCGGAGCGATGATGGAGGGGAAATCGGAGTTCTGGCTGGGAGTCATGGTGGTGAATGAAGGAGTGACGGGGTGGATTGTCAATGCATGGGGCAATGACGAATGAAGAATGTCGCACTTCGGGAGGTTTTACGTCTGTGCGGAGCTTGTGAGCTTCAATCCAACGATTCCCGCGACGATGAGGACGATGCAGACGAGCCGGGCGGCGGTGCGCGGCTCTCCAAAGACAAGAATGCCGACCAAGGCGGTGCCCACCGCACCGATGCCGGTCCAGATGGCGTACGCGGTGCCGATGGGCAGCGAGCGCAGCGCGAGCGAGAGGAAGAAGAAGCTCGCGATCATGAGCAGCGCGGTGATCACACTGGGCCACAGGCGCGTCCAGCCTTCGGTCTGCTTCAAGCCGACGGCCCAGGCGACTTCAAGGAGTCCGGCGATGATGAGGTGGAGCCAGGGCATGACCTTGAACCGCGTTCAGGACGAAACTTTCGCCGCACGCTGCTTGCGACGGGCGGCCACATCGTCCCGCTTCGTGCGCACTCGGCCGGCATCACCGACGCGCCCTTGGTCTGAGAGCTCTTTTTCCAAGGCGTTGAGCACCTCGATGTAGCGGTCGTAGAGCGGGAGTGAACTGGCGTCTTTCTGCTGGGCAAAGGTCTTTTCCGTGGAGCGGTAGGTGTTGCGCAGACGCACGATGGCGCTGTGCAGGCCGGCGGGATCGATGGAGGGCATGAACTTGTGCGTGGTGAAACGCGTTTTTTCATCCCGCAGGGCAATGGCCTCGTCGAGCTTGCCGGCGCGGGTGGCCTCGCTGATGCCGCGGTCGAGCACGCTGAGGTAGTTCGCACCCAGCGTGGCGATCTGGTCGGAATAAACCGCGTTCACATCGCGCTCAAAGGCGGTCTGGAACTGGGACTCCAAGGTGGCGAGACGATCGGCGATGACGGTGGATGAGGAGGCCGGCGGAGGAGTCGGCGCGGGCGTGGATGCCTTCGGCGTGGTCATCGGCGAACTGGAGCCGGAGGGCGTGCTGCTCGAAGGAGTAATGAGAGGTTTTGAAGAGACAGTGGTGGAACTCGATGCGGAGGCCGGAGGCGTCATCGAGGGCGGTGGCAGACGTTCCGGCGTACTGCTGGAGGTGGAGGAAGGCGGCGAAGTGGTGGGCGTGTTGAAGACGACCGAGTCGAAAGGATTGCCACCGTCGGCGGCTGGCTCGGCATCCGGCTGCTGCGCCTGATTGTGGTTCATCACGAACCAGGCTCCGACACCGAGCATGACGAGAGCGGCGATGACATAAGGCAGCGTCGAGGACTCTCTCGGCGCGGGATGCATGACAGGCGGCGGTTCAAAACGCGGCTCCTGACGACGCTGCTGGGCGGAGGCCGGGTTGCGAGCGGACGGCACCACCGTGCGACCCTTCGGCTGGGACGACTGTTGGGGCAGAGCCGCGCTCGATTTCTCCCCGGAGACAGCGAAGGGCGTGGTGAGGATCACGTCGAGGTCACGCCGCAGCTCAAAGCTGGTCTGATAGCGCTCCTCGCGATCATGCTCCAGCGCGCGGCGCACGATACCGTCGAAGCGGGGGTCGATGCTCTGGAACTTCTGCGAGGGCATGCGGAACATGCCGCGTGGAATGTCACCGGTGAGCATCTGGTAGAGCATGACGCCCACGGCATAGATGTCGGCGCGGCCGTCCACATCCACGCCGAGAGTAAGCGTCTCGGGCGCGACGTAATCCGGCGTGCCCATGGCCATGCCGGTTTGCGTCAGTCCGGAGTTCTGCGCACTGTTTGTGATCTTGGCGAGGCCGAAGTCGGCCACCTTGACGCGCCCGTCGGCGTCGATGAGCACGTTCGAGGGCTTGATGTCCCGGTGGACGACACCCTGCTTGTGCGCGTAGCCGAGCGCATCGCAAAGATGCGCGGTGATCGCCAGCGCGTGCTCCGGCGGCAGGCGTCCTTCGCGTGCGATCATGCGCTGCACATCGGTGCCATCGACGAACTCCATCACGAAGTAGAGCTGGCCGTCGGTGGTGCGGCCGAAGTCGTACACGCTGACGATGGCGGGATGGTTCATGCGGCCCATCAGTTTTGCCTCGTTCTTGAAGCGCTCTGCAAAGGCGGAGTCCTGCTGCTCGATGGCCGGCGGGAGCAGTTTGATCGCCACCAGACGTTCCAGACTGAGCTGGACGCCTTTGTAAACCGCGCCCATGCCACCCCGGCCGATGAGCATCTGGATTTCGTATTGCGGCAGCATGCGCTGCAGTTCCTCCGGGCCCGGCGGCTCCCAGCGCCAGCCACCGCCGGTGGTTTTGGGCGGGGGCGTTGGAAGGGTTGGATCACTCATGCAAGATCAGAGAAACTGAGGCGGACTAAACAGCAAAACAACCGCCAGTCGTACGAGAAATTGCGAGGAAGCTCAGGCATTAGAACGAGTGTGCACGGATGGGTTGATTTCCGTGACAGACTCGACTAACTCGGCGGCCCATGAATGAAAGTTTGAAGATTCTGAGCGGGTCCGCGCACCCGACGCTGGCCGCGGCCATCGCCCAAAACCTGGACACACAGCTATGCGCCGCGGAGCTGACCACCTTCCCGGACGGCGAGACCTTTGTGCAAATCCACGAAAACATCCGAGGCGGAGACATTTTCATCGTCCAGCCGACCTGCCCCCCGACCAACCAGAACCTCATGGAACTGCTCATCATGGTGGACGCCGTCCGCCGTGCGAGCGCCAATCGCATCACCGCCGTGCTGCCGTTCTTTGGCTACGCCCGCCAGGACCGCAAGGACCGCCCCCGCGTGCCGATCACGGCCAAGCTCGTGGCGAACCTGCTGGTCGCCGCCGGCGTACACCGCGTGCTCACCGTCGATCTGCACGCCGGGCAGATTCAGGGCTTCTTTGACATTCCCGTCGATCATCTCTATGCCGCGCCGGTCCTGATGAAGGCCATCCGCGAGCGCGAACTGGGCGATCTCGTCGTCGTCTCCCCGGACGTGGGCGGCATCAAGATGACACACGCCTTTGCCAAGGCGCTCAAGGCTCCAATGGCCATCGTCGCGAAAAACCGCGTCAGCGCCGAGGAAGTCGAGGCCCACAGCGTCATCGGGGATGTGGCGGGCAAAAACGTGCTCCTCGTGGACGATTTGACCGAAACCGCCGGCACGCTGACCGCCGCGGCCGACCTGCTCCTGAAGCACGGCGCGCAAAAAATCTACGCAGGCGTCTCCCACGCCGTTTTGGGCGAAAAAGGGCGCGCGCGCATCGCGAAATCCCCCATCGTCGAGCTATTGTCCACCAATTCGACCCCCCAGGCTGTGGGCGAAAAAGTCACGGCGCTGGACATCGCTCCCCTGCTGGCCCAGGCCATCGCCCGCATCCACGGCAATGAGTCCGTGACATCCCTGTTTGACACACGGGGGTAGGCGTGTATTCTCCGCGCCCTTTTTCCAAAACCTATTCCCTCCGTAGAGGACAACGACCATGGCCAAAATTCTCGATCTCCAGGCAGAACTCCGCACCCAGTCCGGCACTGGCGCTGTCAAACGCATGCGCAAGGCAGGCAACATCCCCGCCGCCCTCTACGGCCGCAAAGTGAAGCCCTCGAACATTCAGGTGCACGGCAAGACCTTCTCGAAGCTCCTCGAAGGCAGCGCATCGGACAACATTCTTGTCTCCCTCAAGATCGCCGGTTCTGAAGACCAGCTCGCCCTCGTTCAGGAAGTGCAGCACGACTACCTCCGTGGCGGCATCCTTCACATCGACTTCCACGCCGTCGCCGCTGACGAGGAAATCCACGCCAACGTGCCCGTGGCCATCGTCGGCGAGGCCAAGGGCCAGAAGCACGGCGGTCTCGTGGAGGCCATCCATCACGAAATCGAGGTGCGCTGCCTTCCCAAAGATCTTCCCGAGTCCATTCAGATCGACGTTTCCGGCCTCGAACTCGGACAGGGCATCCACATCAGCGAAATCACCTTCCCAGCCGGAGTCACCTGCCGTCTCGGCGGTGATGTGGTCATTGTCATGTGCGAGGAGCCGAAGGTCGAGGCCGAGGCCGAGCCTGCTGCCGCTCCTGCCGCAGCAGCTCCTGCTGCCGCAGCCCCCGCCGCCGGTGCCAAGCCCGCCGCTGCCGCCGCCCCGGCCAAGAAATAATCCTCCCGCGATGTGGCTTCCGACGCGGACACAACGAGCAGCGGCCTGAATGCGCCGCGCCTCATTGTCGGCCTCGGCAATCCCGGCGAAACCTACCGCGACACCCGTCACAACATTGGCTTTATGGTGCTGGACGAAATCGCACGCCGCTTGGGGACCGCCTTCCGCGAGGAAAAGCGCTGGACCGGACTCGTCGCGAAATTTTCGGGCGGTCACCTCCTCAAGCCGCTCACGTTCATGAACGACAGCGGTCGTTCCGCACGGGCAGTCGGTCATTTCTACAAGACCGGCCCGGAGCAGACCCTGGTGGTTTACGACGATGTCGATCTGCCGCTTGGCCGCCTGCGTTTCCGCACCAGCGGCTCTGCCGCCGGCCACAACGGTATCCGGTCGCTCATTTCCGCCTTCGGCACGCAGGATTTCCCGCGCCTGAAGGTCGGCATCGCCCCTGCCGACGGCCGCCCCGCCGGCGAACGCATGGTCGGCCATGTTCTGGGCAAATTTAGCACCGAGGAGCAACCAGCGCTGCAAAGCGTCATCCAGCGCGCCGCGGAGGCCGTGCTCGCCACGATTGAACGCGGCCTTGACGCCGCCATGAATGTCTTTAACCGACAACCTGAACCCTAAAACCACAACACCGACATGACCCGCAAATACGAGGCACTCATCGTGCTCGACACCAAAGGCAAGGAAGAAACCATCGACTCCCTCGTCAGCACCATCAGCAAGGACATGGAAAAGTCCGGCCTGAAACTCGAGCAGATCGACAACATGGGCAAACGCAAGTTCCCCTTCAATCCGCGCCACGTCGAGGCCGGCCACTTCGTGAAAATTCAATTCAACGGAGAACCAGCCGCGCTCGACTCCCTGCGCTCCAAGCTGCGCCTCAACGAAAACGTCTATCAGCAGTATTATCAGAAGCGCTGCGCTTAAGCCGCCTGAAAGGCTGAAGTTTAAAACCCCGGCACCGCAACAAGCGGGCCGGGGTTTTTGATTCTCACGATTGCTCTGCTCTTGTGGAACAGGGGTGTCACGCATCCAACCCGAAGGCGGTGTGGACGACGCGAGCGGCGTTCTCCACTTCGCTTTCCTCGACGATGACGGCGGTCTTGATCTCACTGGTAGAGATCATCTGGATGTTGATCTTCGCGTCGGCGAGGGCCTTGAACATCTTCGCCGCGACGCCGCTGTGGCTGCGCATACCGATGCCCACGACGCTAACCTTGGCAATGCCGCTGGTGGTGCGGAGCTGGGCTTTTTCACCGAGATTCGGCAGGACGGCCTTGAGGGCGGCCTCGGCCTTCGGCAGATCGGCGGCGCTGAGCGTGAAAGAGATGTCCGTGATACCGTCAAAGCTGACGTTCTGCACGATCATGTCGATGGTGATGTTCGCCTGGGAAATGGCACCAAAGATCGCGGCGCTGATGCCGGGGCGGTCGGCGACGTCGTCGATGGTGACCTTGGCCTGATTGCGCTCGAGGGACACGCCGCGGACGACGACGGACTCCATGCCGGGGGTTTCTTCTTTCACGATGGTTCCTGGGTTGTTGTTCATGCTGTTGCGCACTTCAAAGCGCACACCAAATTTGTTCGCGAACTCGACACTGCGGCTCTGCATCACCTTCGAGCCGGAGGAGGCCATCTCGAGCATCTCCTCGTAGCTGATCTCCTCGATCTTCTTCGCGGTCTTCACGACTCGCGGGTCGCAGGTGTACACGCCGTCCACATCGGTGTAGATCTGGCAAAGGTCGGCCTTGATCGCGGCGGCCATGGCGATGGCGGTCAAATCGCTGCCACCGCGGCCGAGTGTGGTGATCTCGCCGTTCGCAGTCTCGCCCTGAAAGCCGGCGAGCATGACGATGTTGCCTTCATCGAGCATCTGCTTCACCGCGTCGGGTGTGATGTTCACGATGCGTGCCTTCGTGTGCACGCGGTCGGTGGAAATGCCTGCTTGAGCGCCGGTGAGGGACACCGCCTTGCCGCCGAGGGCATTGATGGCCATCGCGGTGAGGGCGATGGTGGTCTGCTCGCCCGTGGCGAGGAGCACGTCCATCTCACGCTCGACGGGTTCACGCTCGGGGGAGACCTCCTTCGCCAGCTTGATGAGGCTGTCGGTCACTCCGGACATGGCCGAGACGACGGCGACGACCTGGTTGCCTGCACGTTGCGTCTCCAAAATGCGGCGGGCGCAGTTGCGGATGCGTTCTGGGTTGCCGACGG
>Ga0315900_10002990_pt1 | contig 25143 bp, 24 predicted proteins | sample LakEriMetagenome_FD_203521 | JGI IMG/M metagenome (GOLD analysis project Ga0315900, IMG submission 203521) | Freshwater fungal communities from buoy surface, Lake Erie, Ohio, United States - Buoy 12 MA114 | ecosystem: Environmental > Aquatic > Freshwater > Lake > Lake biofilm | place: USA: Lake...
AAGGACCAGGACGGGACGCCCCCCGAGGTTTTCAACCTCCGCCGGCAGATCGCCCTGCAGGCCTATTACGAGCACATGCCCCTGCGGGCCTCGTCCTTTCCCCGGGGCGTCCGGATGCAGGTCTACCGGAGCGCCGCCTGGGGCCGGCTGCTCGACCTCAACCTCCTCGACACCCGGTCCCACCGCACGGATCAGCCCTGCGGCGACAAGTGGGCGACCACCTGCGACGCCGTCCGGGACCCCGCTGCACAGGTTCTGGGTCAGGCGCAGGAGGCCTGGCTGTTCCGCAATCTCGCCCGCTCACAGGCGCGGTGGAAGGTCCTGGCCCAGCAGGTCATGGTCATGGACCTGGAGCGCCGGGAAGGGCCCGAGCCCGGCTACAACCTCGACACCTGGGCGGGTTACGCCGTGCCCCGGGCCCGGCTTCTCGCCCACCTCCGGGACCGGCGGATCGGCAACACCGTCATCCTCACGGGGGACGAGCACCAGCACTATGCCGGAGAGGTGTTCCGCGACAGCCGCAACCCCGCCGGCGCGCCCCTGGCCGTGGAGTTCGTCGCCACCTCCATCAGCTCCGGTGGCGATGGGGTGGACCAGCGCGCGGACGGCCGCCGCTACCTGGCCGACAACCCCTTCCTGAAGTTCAACAACGCCCAGCGGGGCTACGTCGTCTGCGACGTGAGCCCGGAGGTCTGGCGGACGGAGTTCAAGGTCCTCGACCAGGTCACCCGGCCGGGCGGCGTCCTCAGCACGCGGGCCGCCTTCGCAGTCGAGAATGGCGCCGGGCGGCTGGTTCCGGCCTGAACGACGCTTCCGGGGCTCGACGCCTCAGGTCCCCGCCTGTCCCTTCAGCCGCGCCGCCGCCTCTCGCGCCTCGGCCTCGCGGCGGGGTATCATGGGCGCCATGCGGGTCTTGTAGGCTTCGAGGATCGCCGCCGGGGCTGTCTCCGGACGACCGGACTCAAAGGGCGGGGCGGGGGCGTATTCCAGGCCCAGCTGCAGCGTCTTCGCCAGGTCCTCGCCGCCGACCTCCGCCAGGACGGTCAGGGCGAAATCGATCCCCGCCGTGACGCCGCCGCCGGTGATGACGTTACCGTCGCGCACCACACGGCCAGGATCGGGCGTCGCTCCGAAAAGGGGCAGGAGATGGCGCCAGGCCCAGTGGCAGGCGGCGCGCCGGCCGTCGAGCAGCCCGGCCGCGCCGAGGATCAGCGATCCCGTGCAGACCGAGGTGACATAGCGCGCCGACAGGCCCAGCCGCCGCACCTGGGCGACAAACTCCGGGTCCAGGGCCGCCGCCGTGGCCTCCGCCCCGCCGGGCACGCAGATCAGGTCGCAGGCGGGAATGTCCGCCAGCCGCTCGGTCCGGGCGAAGACCACCCCGCCCTCGGCCTCGATCTCGCCGCCGGCCCGGCTGGCGACGTGAACCTTCGCCCCCGGGATTCGGGTCAGGAACTGGTGCGGACCGGTGAAGTCCAGCTGGGTGAGCCCCGGAAAGAGGGCGAAGACGATGTGGAAGGGGGGACGGCTCATGGGACCTCGTTTCTACCGGCGCCCGAACAGGCGCTCGATGTCAGACAGTTTCAGCTCCACCCAGGTGGGACGGCCATGGTTGCACTGGCCGGAGTTGGGGGTGGCCTCCATCTCGCGCAGCAGGGCGTTCATCTCCGCGGCGGTCAGGCGCCGGCCAGCGCGGACCGAGCCGTGGCAGGCCAGGGTCGAGCAGACCTCCTGGAGGCGTTCGCGCAGGGACAGGGCCTGGCCGGTCTCTGCCAGGTCATCGGCGATGTCGCGCACCAGGCCCGCCGCGTCGGTCTCGCCCAGCAGGGCCGGGATCTCGCGCACCAGGACGGCGCCCGGGCCGAAGGATTCCACGACGAGACCCAGGGCCTCCAGCTCCCCCGCCCGGGCCGCGACGCGTTCGGCCTCCGCCGGGTCCAGCTCCACCACCTCGGGCAGGAGAAGGGCCTGGCGGGCGACGCCGCCGGCCTCCAGCTGGGCCTTCATCCGCTCATAGACCAGGCGCTCGTGGGCGGCGTGCTGGTCCACCACCACCAGGCCGTCGCGGGTCTGGGCGATGATGTAGGTCGCGTGGACCTGGGCCCGGGCTGCGCCCAGGGGCTGGTCGAGGGCCTCGTCGTCGGCCGGGACCTCGCTGAAGTCGAACGGCGCCCCCGGATCGGCCATGCCAGGCGCCGGTTCGGCCCGGGCAGACAGGCCCTCCAGTCCCGGCAGGACGGCGCTGCGGCCCGATCCGGCGACGGGGTTCCAGCCGCCCATCCGCCAGGCTGAGAAGCCCTCCGGCGAGGGCCCCGGACGCCAGCCCTCGGGGCGCAGGGCGGACAGGGCGGCGTCGGAGTGTGTGCTGGCCGAGCGGTGGGCGGCGCCGGCCAGGGCGTGCCTCAACCCCCCCACCACGAGGCCGCGGACCAGGGCGGGGTCGCGGAACCGCACCTCGGCCTTGGCGGGGTGGACGTTGACGTCCACGGCGTGGGCGTCGACCTCCAGGTAGAGGGCCGTCACCGGATGCCGGTCCCTGGCCAGGAAGTCGGCATAGGCGCCGCGCAGGGCCCCCTGCAGCAGGCGGTCGCGCACCGGCCGGCCGTTGACGAACAGGTGCTGGTGCGAGGCCGTCCCCCGGTTCAGGGTCGGCAGGCCGGCATAGCCCGTCAGCCGAATACCTTCCCGCTCATGGTCGACGGCCAGGGCGTTGTCGGCGAAGTCGCGACCCAGGATGGCGGACAGGCGGGCGAGCCGCCCCTCCGGCCCCGGCGCCTCGGCGGGCAGGCGAAGGACCGCCCGGCCATCGATCTCGAGGGTGAAGGCCACCACCTCGTGGGCCATGGCCTGGCGCTTCATCTCCTCGGCGATGGCCTGGGCCTCAGTGCGCTCGGACTTCATGAACTTCAGCCGGGCGGGGGTGGCGTAGAACAGGTCCCGGATCTCGACCCGGGCGCCGTGGGGGCCGGGAAAGGCCGCCGGGGCGGGCCGTCCGACCGCGCCGCCCTCCACCGTCAGGCTCCAGGCTTCTGAAGCCCCGCGGGCCCGGGAGGTCAGGGTCAGGCGGGCTACCGAGCCGATCGACGGCAGGGCTTCGCCCCGGAAACCCAGGGTGGCGATGTTGAGGAGGTCGTAGTCGCCGGCGGCGTCCGGGGCGAGCTTGGAGGTGGCGTGGCGCTCCACCGCCAGAGAGAGCTCATCGGGCGCCAGGCCGGACCCGTCGTCCTCCACCAGGATGCGCGACAGGCCGCCGCCCTCCACCTGGACCGCGATGCGCCGGGCGCCGGCGTCGAGGGCGTTCTCCACCAGCTCCTTGACGGCGCTGGCCGGGCGTTCGACCACCTCGCCGGCGGCGATGCGGTTGACCGTTTCGGGGGGCAGGCGTCTGATGGTCATGAGGGGTCCTGCGGAAGGCACCATGTTAGCGCGATTCCAGAACCGTCGTCCGACCGTCTGCAGAGCGTCGCGGGAGCGTCCCGGCGCCCTGCGCCCCCTCGTCGCCCTGGGTGTCGCCGCAACCGTCGCCCTGACCTTGGGGCGCCCCGTCCCCCTGGCGGCCCAGGACCTGCCCCCCGACCCGGACGAGGCCCTGGTCGAGGAACTGGTCGTCACCGCCCGGTATCCGGGCCCGGCCTTCTGGCGGATCACCCGGGGCGAGGCCCGGGTCTGGGTGCTGGGTGTCCCCTCCCTGGCCCCCAAGCGGCAGGAGTGGAACCGGCAGCTCTTCGGGCGCTACCTGGCCGCCTCGGACAGGGTGATCCTGCCGTTCAATGGCCTGAGGGTCCGTCTGGCCGGAAGCCCGGCGGCGGCGGTCGGCTATCTGAGGCTCCGCTCCCTGCGACCCTTCGAGGCCGGCCGGGCGCCGGCGGACCAGGCGCGCTTCGCCGCAGCCCGGGAGCGGCTGGGCCAGCCGGCGGGGCGTTACGCCGTCTCCCACCCCCTCGCCGCAGGCCTGATGCTGCATAATGACTGGATGGAGGCCAACGCCCTCACCACCACAGACCCCGCAAAGCTGATCCGTCTGCTCGCGCGCGAGCAGGGGAAGGCGACGGTACAGCGGACCTACGACCTCGGCCCCCTGCTGGCCGACCTGGCGCAGACGCCAAGGGCCGCCGGCGAAGCCTGCCTTGCGGCGGTCCTCGATGAGGTCGAGGAGGGAGCCGGCGCCGTCCGGGAGGCCTCCCGCGCCTGGGCCCGGGGCGACGTGGCCGGCGCCCTGGCCGCCGAGCGGACCTGGGAGCGCTGCATCGCCGCCGCCCCCGGCGCCGCCGCCTTCGACGCCCGGGTCAAGGCGGACCTGGCGAGTGACATCCGAAGGGCCCTGTCGACGCCGGGCTCGGACATTGCGGTCGTTCCCCTGCGCCCCCTCCTGTCGGAAGGCGGGGTTCTGGACCGCCTGCGCCGGGAGGGGTTCACCGTGGAGACGCCCGAGGACGTCCGGGCGGCGGATGAAGCCGGCGTAGCGGACGCTACGGACCCGGTATCCTGATCTGCATGACTGAGGTTGCGCAGAGACAGGCGACATCCCTGGTCTCCGAAAACATCCTCGGAGGGTTACGGTGACACTGTATGAAATAGATCGCCACTCAAGGCATCGGGACTTTTCGCCCCCGGCTTGGGGCCCCGCCTTCCAGCCGCCAGTTTACGCCCCGTCTGAGCTTCCAGCCCCTGGATCCAGTCCGCCGCCCCCACCGGGCGGCCCGTGGTCCTGGAGTTGAGCAAGGCGCGTGTCGCGGCCTCGTCCTCGGCGGCCTTCAGCAGACCTGCAAAGTCCGGAACCCTGGCAAGGATCGGTGCCGTGACCACCACCCCGTCATCCTTGCCCGTCAGGTGAGCCCGGGCGCTGGACCAGGGCCAGTCTCTGGCCCGCTTCACCATGCCTGCCGCGACCGGGTTCAAGGCGAGATAGCGGGCGGCCGCGATCAGGTGACGCTCATCCATGGCCGTGGAGCTGAACCTGCCTTGCCAGAGATGGCCGGTCAGTTTGAGCCTGGCATGGATGCGGGCGCTGTATCGGCGATGGGCTTCGGCAAAGGTCGCCCGCAAACCGTCCTCGTGGCCGGGCGTCATGATGAAGTGAACAGGGTTAGGCATGAGGCGCCAGGCCCAGATCTCTGTGCCCGAGGCCCTGGCGGCCTTGCTGATCAGGTCGAGATAGGCAGCGTAGTCCCCGTCATTGAAGAAGACCGGCTCCCGGTGATTGCCTCTCTGAGTGACCTGGTGCGGCAGGCCCGGGACAACGACGCGCGCAAGTCTGGCCATCAGGGGAGCTCCCTCGGGTGACGGCACTCAGTCGCTCAGGACTGGGGTTTCGTACAGTGTCACCGTAACCTCCCTGACATGGGGGTCCGTTGGGCACAACTTGGCGAGAGTCCGGTTGCAGGCCTGGAGCCCATGACCGGGTTCGACCCTTAGCGGACATTCAGGTGGTCGCGGCGGGCTTGCCAAGCCACGCTGGCTAGGAACAAATTGTTCTATGCGCCACTGGACCAAACAGACGCCGTTCACCGATCCAGGCGAAAACGCAGCGATGCTCGCAACCATCGGCCCCGAACCCGAACGCGTCATTGCAGCGATCCAGGGACTTTTGATCCACGGCGGCGCCGTCGAATACTACGGCCTAGCGCAGCAAGAATTCAGCCGCGAAACCCTCTCGGTCGATAGTCGGCTTGGGGCAATTCTGACGGAGGATGACCGTCCATTAAGCGTCGAGCGCGCGCCGCAAGATCGAGCTCTCGGCACCTGCAGAGACTATGCGGTCTTGGTATGCGCTGCGATGCGCGAGCACGGGCGGCCAGCTCGGGTTCGATGCGGTTTCGCCTCATATCTTGGCGGAGCGATGTGGGAGGATCACTGGCTCTGCGAGCTTTGGTCAATGGGCCGATGGCAGCGCATTGACGCGCAGTTGGACCCAGTCCTCCAAAACGCGCTCCAAACTCAGTTCCCGCCTGCGGACGTCCCGCCGGAAGCGTTCCTCACCGCCGAGACCGCTTGGCGGGAATGTCGCGCGGGGCGTCTTGATCCAGCAAGCTTGGGTCATGGCGAAGCCACAGGACTGTGGTTTGTCTACGTGAACCTCGTCCGTGACCGGCTTGCACTTGACGATCGAATAACCTCGAGTTGGGACGACTGGCGCACGGCAGCATCGAACCCGCTCCACATGACTGCAGAGATGTTGGCCTCGGCTGATGAATTGGCCAACAACGACCCGATAGGGGCATCGTCGATCATCCCCTGGTGGGTCAGGACGTAGAGACGGCTGGGACCGCTTTCCCCACTAAACCGACTTTTTGTAGCGTCCGCTCAGAGGGCGGTTAATCGAAGGTCTGCCTCAGAGCGCAGAGGGACTTGGTGCTCGTCCATCAGCTGGCCATGGTCAGCCTTAAGCGCATGGCCAGCCTCCGCCGGGATTGGGACGGGGAGTTACGGTGACACTGTATGCAATAGATCGTCACTCAAGGCATCGGGACTTGCTATGCGGCAGGCCTGGGACAACGACGCGCGCCAGCCGGGCCATCGGTAGAGCTCCCTCGGGTGACGGCAATCAGTCGCACAGGACCGGGGTTTCGTACAGTGTCACCGTAACCCGCGGCGGCCTGACCGACCGGGCGGGCAGGGGGTTTTGCGGTCGGGTCGAGTTAAGTTGTCAGTTCCGCGGTCACAGGCTCGAGCCCGGCGCCCGGAACCGGGAAGCCGCGGCAGAGATCGACAACTTGCTTCGCAATCATGCCGGCTAAGCCGTCGTCATCGGGATGGCGCAGGATACGCACGATCCAGCCTGCGATCGTCTCCATCTCCGCACGGCCCATTCCGCGCGTGGCGCAGGCCGGCGTACCGAGGCGCAGTCCGCTGGGGCGCATGGGCGGACGCGTGTCGTCCGGCACCACCTGCTTGTTGGCGGTGATGCGGGCGCGGTCCAGGGCCTCCTGCGCCTGCTGACCATCGAGCCCGAAGCTGCGGACGGTGTCGACAACCATCAGGTGGTTTTCCGTCCCGCCTGCAATCAGTTCCACGCCCTCCGCTAGCAGGGCGCTGGCCATGGCCTGGGCGTTCGCTAGCACCTTATCGGCATACGCGCGAAATGCAGGTTCGCTGGCTTTGCGGAACGTGATCGCGGCGGCCGCGACATTGTTCATGTGGGGACCGCCCTGCAAGCCAGGGAACACAGCCGCATCCAGCTGGCGGGCGTAGGCCTTTCGGCTCAAGATCAGTCCGCCCCGCGGGCCCCTAAGCGTCTTGTGTGTGGTTGTGGTCACCACATCGAAACCTGCCGTCATGGGGTTGGCCAGGACTCCCGCGGCGACCAGCCCGCCAATATGGCTGATGTCCGCCATGGCGAGGGCGCCCACTTCGTCGGCGATCGCTCGAAACTTGCTGTAGTCATACTCTCGCGGGTAGGACGAGAAGCCGGCGAGGATCATTTTGGGCCGCAGCGCCAGCGCCTGCCGCCGCAAGGCGTCGTAGTCGATGGCGCCGTCCGTGGCGGTGCGATAGCGAGCAAAGTTGAATACCTTCGCCATATGAGAAACGGGCGCCCCATGGGTCAGGTGGCCGCCGTGGGACAAATCCATGGCTAGGATGGCGTCGCCAGGCTCCAGGAGACCGAAATAGACCGCCTGGTTCATGGGCGAACCCGAAAGCGGTTGCACGTTCGCATGTTCGGCAGAGAAGATCTCGCAAGCACGCGCGCGAGCCAAACGCTCTATTGCATCGGCGTGTTCCTGACCGCCGTAGTAGCGGCGACCAGGGTAACCCTCGGAATACTTGTTCGTGAGGACGGAGCCGAGAGCGGCAAGCACCTCCGGGTAGGTGTAGTTCTCCGAGGGAATCAGTTCGATTCCGTCTCGCTGCCTCGCTTCTTCGCCCACGATCTCGCGATAAACCTCCGGATCGAAGGCGCTAAGCTGCTCACGAAAATCTCGCATCGCCGGGCCCACCCTGCTGAGAGTAAATATCGGAGCGACGCTCCGACGCCCAGGCGAACGGCAATGTCAGCCACGCTCCCCGATGGTTATCCATCATCACTCGCCAGTCGCGTGGCTTCTGCGTTCTAGTGCAGCCTGCGACACTGTGCAATTCACCAGTAGCGAAGGTCCACAGCTGTGGGGCCAAGATAGCGCGGCACTTGCGGCGTCGCCGCAATCCATTCCAAGACACGGCCCTCCGGCCACTGCGCCAGGTCTGCCAGCGCTGCGCCGAGGTCGCTGGGAGTTACGGTGACACTGTATGAAATAGATCGTCACTCAAGGCTTCGGGACTTGCTATGCGGCAGGCTTGGGACAACGACGCGCGCCAGCCGGGCTATCGGTAGATCTCCCTCGGGTCACGGCACTCAGTCGCACAGGACCGGGGTTTCGTACAGTGTCACCGTAACCCCCGTAACCCCCGTAACCCGCGAATGCGAGCCGGGGGGGGTCTGCGGCGACGGGGTTTGACCCCCCTCACCCGGCTTCGCCGGGAGCTCCCCCTTGGGGGCGCAATTGAGCACAGTCATTCCTCCCGATCACCGGAGGTGGACCGGGCCTGCGTAGCGGAGGTTACAGACCCGGAATCTTGATCCGCGAACTGCGTTCCCGGGCGATGACCACGGTCTTGTCGCCGATCAGCGACTTGATCCGGGCCTCCTCGGCTGCGGGGTCGATGGGAGCGGGCGCATTGTCCGCCTCGGCCGCGACGGCGGCGGGGCTGCGGGGCTCGCCGGGCTTCCAGAACATCACCGTATCGGCGAAGCTCTTCTCCTTGTGGGCGATGTCGCCATTCTCGTCGTCGACGACGAAGCGGATCAGGGGATCGGCCTTGTCGCCACCAGCCTTGGCCACCAGGAGCTTTTCACCGTCCGAGCGAGTCTCGGCCAGGGACCGGCCGATCAGGGCGTTGCGGGCGGCGCTCTCGGGCTGGAGCTCCTGCGGGCGCGGCTGGCCCGGCGTCGGCGGGCGAAGGGCGAAGTCCGGCGGCACCACCAGGGGCGCCTTGGAGACGACGCGGAACTCGTCGGGGGTGACCTTGGTCATGCCCAGGGCCTGTCGGGTCGACTGGCAGCCGGAAAGGCCGGTCGCCCCGGCCAGGACGGCGATGACCGCGATGTGTTGGAACTTCATCAAGACACGGCTCCTCGGGCCGCCCCCGGCCACGTCCCCCAGATAGCGCAAAGCCCGCCGAGCGCCAACCGCTGTGAGGGGGCGATGAGATGGCCGGCTCCGTTGACCCCCTCCGTCCCGCTGCGCGGTCCACCTCCCCCTTGGGGGAGGAATGACTGAGCCATTGCTCCCCCAAGGGGGAGCTGTCGGCGAAGCTGACTGAGGGGGTCAACGGCGGTTCGGGGGACTCGGGCGGGCCTATCGGGCCGGAGGGGTCTCGCGACGAAAGGAGTCCGCGAGCATCAGGATCACGCCGATGGTGATGGCGCTGTCGGCGATGTTGAACACCCAGGGGAAGAAACCCAGGGCGCTGACGTCGATGAAATCGGCCACGGCGCCGAACCGGGCCCGGTCGATGGCGTTACCGACGGCGCCGCCGATGATCAGGCCCAGGGAGACGCCGAGCAGACGCCGGTCCGCCTGCCGCGCCCAGGCCGCCAGGGCCAGGGCCACGACAAGGGCGAAGGCGGTCAGCCCCCAGCGGGCCAGGTCGTGCCGGGCCTGGAGGAAGCCGAAGCTGACCCCCTCGTTCCAGACCATGGTCAGCCTCAGGGGCCCCAGCACCTCCACCGACAGGCGAAGGGGCAGGTTCAGGCCATAGAGGATCCAGGCCTTCACCGCCTGGTCGGCGGCCAGGACGGCGGCGGCGAGGCCGAAGGCCAGGCGCCCAGCCGGGGTCACCCTCGGCCCACCCTCAGACACGCGCGGCGTCCCAGGCGGCCACGGCCTCGGCGTCCCTCAGGGACAGGTCCGGATAGCGGGGGTCCTGGCCCACCTCGGGCAGGATGCGCCAGGAGCGGGCGCACTTGCGGCCCTCGGCCTTGCGGGGCTCGACGCTCACGCCCGGGACCTCGGCCAGGGCGAAGGCGCCTTGCGGACCCGCGCCCGCCACCAGGGTCGCCTGGGAGGTGCGGAAGACCTCCGCCGGGTCGAGGCCCTCGAAGGCCGCCAGCAGGCTGGCGTCCGCGACATGCACCATCGGCGCCGCTTCCAGGGGCCCGCCCAGGCGCTTCTCGCGCCGCTCGGCCTCCAGGGCGCCCATGACCACGCGGGTCACGGCCTGGACCTTCTCCCAGCGGGCCGCCTCGGCCGGATGGCTCCAGGCGGCGGGGGTGTCGGGGAAGATCCGCAGGCAGTTGGAGCCGGCCTCGGGGAAGCGGGTGGTCCAGGCCTCTTCCATGGTGAAGGGGATCAGGGGCGCCAGCCAGATCGTCAGGCGCTCGAAGACCAGGTCCATCACCGTGCGGGCGGCCCGGCGCTTCAGGCTGTCGGGCTGGTCGCAGTAGAGGGCGTCCCGGCGGATGTCGAAGAACAGGGCCGACAGGTCGGTCTGGCAGAACTCGGTCAGGGGCCGGGCCACGTCCTGGAAGGAGAAACGGCCATAGGCCTCGCGCACCTGGCCGTCCAGCTCGTGCAGCCGGTGCAGGATGTAGCGCTCGAGCGGCGGCATGTCGGCGGGGTCGACCCGCTCGGCTTCCGAGAAGCCCGCCAGGGCGCCCAGCAGGTAGCGCAGGGTGTTGCGCAGCTTGCGGTAGGCGTCGGTGGTGGTGGCCAGGATGGTCTTGCCGATCTTCTGGTCCTCGGCGTAGTCGACCATGGCCGCCCAGAGCCGAAGGATCTCTGCGCCGGATTCGCGGATGACCGTGTCGGGCTCCAGGGTGTTGCCCTTGGACTTCGACATCTTCTCGCCGTTCTCGTCGACGGTGAAGCCGTGGGTCATGACGGCGTCGTAGGGCGCCCGGCCCCGGGTGCCGGAGCTCTCCAGCAGGGACGACTGGAACCAGCCGCGGTGCTGGTCGCTGCCCTCCAGGTAGAGGTCGGCGGGCCAATGGGTGTTGGCGCGGCCCTCCAGGGTGAAGGCGTGGGTCGAGCCGGAGTCGAACCAGACGTCGAGGATGTCCTCGACCTTCTCGAAGCGGTCCGGATCGTGGCCGCCGAGGAAGCTTTCCGCCGGCTCGGTGAACCAGGCGTCGGCGCCCCGGGCGGTGATGGCCTCGACAATGCGGCGGTTGACCTCGGGGTCCACCAGGGGCTGGTGGGTCTCCTTGTCGACGAACATGGCGAGCGGCGCGCCCCAGGCCCGCTGGCGGCTGATCAGCCAGTCCGGCCGGCTCTCGACCATGGAGCGGATGCGGTTGCGCCCGGCCTCCGGATAGAAGGCGGTGGCGGCGATGGCCTTCAGGGCCGTCTCGCGCAGGGTGGCGCCCTTCAGCTCTGGCGTGTCCACCGGGGTGTCCATGCGGATGAACCACTGGGGCGTATTGCGGAAGATGACCGGCGCCTTGGAGCGCCAGGAATGGGGATAGGAATGCTCCAGCCGGCCCCGGGCCAGGAGATTGCCGGCCTCGACCAGCTTCTCCATCACGGCGCCATTGGCGGGCCCGAACTTGCCGGCCTTCTTGCCCTCGGTCTCCAGCACCTTGAGGCCGGCGAAGAGGGCCACATGGGGCTGGTAGGCCCCGTCGGCGTCCACCGTCTCGGGGATTTCCCGATGGCCGTGGGCCAGCCAGACCAGATAGTCGTCGACCCCGTGCCCGGGGGCCGTGTGGACAAAGCCCGTCCCCGCGTCGTCGGTGACGTGGTCGCCGGACAGGAGGGGCACGGCGAAGCCGTAGTGGTCGTCCAGGGCCGCCAGGGGATGGCGGCAGGTCATGCCCGAGGGGTCGACGTCCTCCACCCGCCGCCAGCGGGCGATCTTGGCGGCGGCGGCCACGTCGGCGGCCCGGGCGTCGGCGACGATCAGGCGGTCGCCCGCCTTTGCCCAGGGCTCGAAGTCCAGCCCGGTCTCCATGGCCTCGACCTCATAGACCGCGTAGGCGATTTCCGGAGAGAAGGCGATGGCGCGGTTGGCCGGCAGGGTCCAGGGCGTGGTGGTCCAGATCACCACGCAGGCGTGGTCGGCGGCCTGCGGGCCCTCGACCACCGGGAACTTCACCCAGACGGTGGGGCTGTTGTGGTCGTGGTACTCGACCTCGGCGTCGGCCAGGGCGGTGCGCTCCACCGGGCTCCACATGACGGGCTTGGAGCCCCGGTAGAGCTGGCCCGAGACCACGAACTTGTGGAACTCGGCGACGATGGCCGCCTCGGAGCCATAGTCCATGGTGGCGTAGCGGTTCTCCCAGTCGCCCAGCACCCCCAGGCGCTTGAAGCCGGCCTTCTGGACCTCGATCCACTGGGCGGCGTAGGCGCGGCAGCGCTCGCGGAACTCGGCCTTGGAGACCTCGTCCTTGCGGCGGCCCTGGGCGCGCAGCTCCTCCTCGATCTTCCACTCGATGGGCAGGCCGTGGCAGTCCCACCCCGGGACGTAGTCGACGTCGTAGCCCAGGGCGAAGCGCGAGCGGACCACGAAGTCCTTCAGGGTCTTCTGCAGGGCGTGGCCGATGTGGATGGCGCCGTTGGCGTAGGGCGGGCCGTCATGCAGCACGAAGAGGGGCGCCCCCCGGCTCTGACGGTCGGCCCTCAGGGCCGCGTACAGGTCCTCCCAGCGGGCCAGGATCTCCGGCTCCTTGACCGGCAGGCCGGCGCGCATGGGAAAGGGGGTGTCCGGAAGAAAGACGGTTTCGCGGTAGTCGCGCGAGGCGGGAGCGGCGTCGTCGGCCATGGGACCTTCCAGGTTGGACCGGATCAGGGAGGGGTGAGGAATTCCCGGCGCGCGCTGGAGGTCGTCCGGCGGCGTCACGCCGGGCGGGTAATTCGCGCTGGGGTCCGGACCAGGGTCATGGGGCGGGGCTATAGCAGACCGGCGGGGCGGCTGTCAGCAGGGGAGGGGAACCGCGCCCTCACCCCGCCGAGAGGATCATCCGCGCCATGGAGGCGTCGTCGTCGATCTGGGCGGTCATCTCCTCCAGGGAGGCGAACTTGGCCTCTGGGCGGAGAAAGGCGATGAGGTCGGTTTCGATCACCTGGCCGTAGAGGTCCTCGTCGAAGTCGAAGAGCCAGACCTCCAGGCGCGGGGCGATCTCGCCGACGACGGTGGGGTTGACGCCGATATTGGCGACGCCGGCCAGGGTGCGGCCATCGGCCAGGCGGGTGCGGGTGGCGTAGACCCCGAAGCGGGGCGCGACATAGTCGTCCAGCTCGACGTTGGCTGTGGGATAGCCGAGGGTCCGGCCCAGCTGGCGGCCCTGGCGGACCTCGCCCTCGATGGCGAAGGGACGGCCGAGGATGCCGGCGGCCAGCTCCGGGCGGCCCTCGCGCAGGGCGTTGCGCACGTCGGTGGAGGAGAACTTGCCCTCGCTGTCGCCGTCGCCGATGGCCTCGGCCACCGAGACGCCGAAGCCCAGGGCGCCGCCATAGGCCTGCATGGTCGCCGGACTGCCGGAGCGGCCCTTGCCGAAGGAGATGTCAAAGCCGACCGCCACGTGGCGGACGCCCAGGCCCTGGTGCAGGACCTGCTCGGCGAAGGCCTGGTCGGACAGCTCGCGCATGACCTCGTCGAAGGGCAGGAGGTAGAGCAGGTCCACGCCCAGGGCCTCGAGGGCCCGGGCCAGCTGGTCGGGCTTCATGAGGCGGAAGGCCGGGGCGTCGGGCTGGAAGATGCGGCGGGGGTGCGGATCAAAGCTCACCACGCCCAGGGGAAGGCCCTGGTCCCGGGCGGCGGCGGCGGCCAGGCCGATCACCGCCTGGTGCCCGCGATGGACGCCGTCGAAGTTGCCGAGGGCGATGCTGGCGCCCCGGTCGTCCTGCGACAGTCCCTGCCATCCCCGGACGATGCGCATGGTCAGCCCGCCGCCTCGCGCCGGGGGGCCAGGACCACGGCCTCGCCCTCGACCACCCGCTTGCCGCCCACCTCGCAGACCGTGGAGAGGGTCACCTCGCCGCGGCGGGGATCCAGGGCCTCGACGGTGACCCGGACATCCACGGCGTCGCCCAGGCGCACCGGCCGGCGGAAGCGAAGGGACTGCGACAGGTAGATGGTTCCTGGCCCCGGCAGCTGCATGCCGATCACCGCCGAGATGTAGGCGCCCGACAGCATGCCGTGGGCGATGCGGCCCTTGAAGATCGTACCCTCGGCAAAGGCCGCGTCCAGGTGAACGGGGTTGGAGTCGGTGGAGACGTCGGCGAAGGCCTCGATCACCGCGGCGGTGACGATGCGGGTCATGCCGGCGCTGTCGCCGACGGCGAGGTCCTCGAAAAAGCGTCCCTGCATGCGGTTCCCTCCAGGCTCCGGCAAACTAGCGAGCGCCGTCGTCGGTGCGAAGGGGCGCCGTCCAGTCCAGCCCCGCGCTGGCCCAGCGCGCGCCGCCTCCGGCCTGGGCCAGGAGGTCGCGGGCGGCGTCCAGGTCCAGGCCCTGCGGCCCCAAGAGATCAGCGCCGTGGATGCCGCCTGCCACGAAGAGAACGTCGAGGTCCTGGGCGTTGGCCCCGAGGATGTCGGTGGGGATGCCGTCGCCGATGCAGAGGATGCGGCGGCGGTCCACCGGCCGGCCCAGGCGGGCCTCCGCCTCGGCGATGCAGAGGTCGTAGATGGGGGCGTGGGGCTTGCCGGCCATGCGCACCTCGCCGCCCAGGTCGGCGTAGAGCCGGGCCAGGGCCCCGGCGCAGGGGATCAGCCGGTCGCCCCTCTGCACCACGATGTCGGGGTTGGCGCAGAGCAGGGGCAGGCGGCGGGGCAGGATGGCCTCGAAGCGCTCGCGGTAGTCCTCCGCCGTCTCGGTCTCGTCGTCGTAGGGCCCGGTGACACAGATCAGGGCGGCGGTCTCGGGGCCGGAAAGCTCCAGGTCGAGACCGGCGTAGAGGGGGGCGTCGCGCTCGGGCCCGATCGCCCAGACCGGGCCGGGCGCCCGCTCGGCCAGCAGGGTCCGCGTGGCGTCGCCCGAGGTGATCATGGTGCTCCAGGCGGCGCGGGGCACGCCCAGGGCGTCCAGCTGGGGGACCACGTCGGCGGCCGGGCGCGGGGCGTTGGAGATCAGGATGACCGGGCCGCGGCTTTCGGCGAACGCGGCCAGGGCGCGGCAGGCGGGGGCGAAGCTCTCCCGGCCGTTGTGGATGACGCCCCAGACGTCCGACAAGACCACGTCGTAGCGGTCGGCGATCTCGTCCAGGCCCTGGATCGGCTCGGGAAGGCTCATGACGGGGGCGGTAGCCGCCCCGGCGCCGGCGGTCAACCGGTCAGGAGCTTCAGCCCCTGTCGCCGGCCCGGCGCCGCAGGGGCGCCTGGAGGTAGTCAGCGGGCGGATCGGTCTCGGCCAGGATGGCGCCGCGGATGGCTCGGGGTTCGCCGAACAGGTGGCCCTGGCCGTAGGCGATGTCGAGCTCGAGGACCTCGACGGTCTGACGCTCGTCCTCGATCTTCTCGGCGATGATGTCCACGCCATAGCGGCGGGCGAGGGTGGCGAAGTCCTGGGCGGCCAGGTCGGGCAGGGCGCGGAAGACCGGGCCCTCGCCGCTCTCGACGATCTCGTCCTGCAGGGACTGGGCGCCGATCTTCAGGAAGCGCACGTCGCTGCGGGCCAGTTCCTGAAAATCCATGTCCAGCCGGCGCACCTTGTCGAGGCTGAAGCGGAACCCCAGCTCGGCCAGCCGGCCCATGTTTCGCACGGCGTTGGAGGTCCGGTTGTCGTAGGCGGACTGGCCGATCTCGAAGATGACCGATCCGGCGAGGTCGCGGTTCTCCGCCATCAGTTCCAGGAACTGCGGGAAGAAACCCTCGTCGGACAGGGAGCTGACCGAGATGTTGCAGAAGATGCCGACCTTCTTGTCGGTCTGGGCCAGTCGGCGGACGATCTGGACGCAGCGGAAGAGCAGCAGGTTGTCCACCGCCGCCACCAGGCCCTCGGGCTCGGCGACAGTCAGGAACTCCGCCGGCATGAGCACCCGGCCGCTCTCGTCGCGCAGGCGGGTATAGCTTTCGTAGAAGAGGGTCCGCCTCTGGGGCAGGTTGACGACGGGCTGGAGGTAGAGGTCGACCCGGCCGCTGACCAGGGCCTCGCGGACGGTCTGGAGCCGCTCGCGCCAGCCGGGCCGGGCGGCTTCGCCTGGCCGTCCGCCCGGGCCGTCCGCCAGGCGTTCGTCGAGACGCTCGCTCATGCGGGTGACCAGGTCCTCCAGGAGCTGGACCTCGGTGGAGAGCTCCTCCGAGCGGCGCTGGGCGTCGAAGGCGACGGTCTCAAGGACCTCGGCCACCCGGGCGTCGATCTGCTCGATCTGGCCGACCAGGAGGCGATGGGCGTGTCGGAGGGTCTCGATTTCCTTGCGCAGGGAGGCCTGGCCGAGGACGCCGGTGATCAGTCCATGGAAGGTGAAGCAGAGGCCCAGGCCGCCGGCAAGCCCGGCCACGCCGGCGCCCCAGCCCCCGCCGTTGCGCCAGATCAGGACCGCAAAAATCAGCGACAGGCTGAAATAGCTTGCGGTCAACAGCGGCAGAATGAGGCGTCGCATGTTCCCGCCCGTCCCCGAATCACTCCGCAGTATCCGTTAACCATGACGGAGTGTCGAACGGGAAAATCACGCCCTGTCAGGGACTTCGCCAGGATCTCCCCGAGGTTGTCCAGGCCGGACGGCCCTGGTCAGCGGGTCGGGACGGGCGCCTCGCCGCGATAGTCGTAGAAGCCGCGCCCGGCCTTGCGGCCCAGCCAGCCCGCCTCGACGTACTTGGTCAGGAGGGGACAGGGCCGGTACTTGGAGTCCGCCAGGCCCTCATAGAGGACGTTCATGATGGACAGGACGGTGTCCAGGCCGATGAAGTCGCCCAGTTCCAGGGGCCCCATGGGGTGGTTGGCGCCCAGCTTCATGGCCGTGTCGATGGCCTCCACCGTCCCGACCCCCTCGTAGAGGGTGTAGATGGCCTCGTTGATCATCGGCACCAGGACGCGGTTGACGATGAAGGCCGGGAAGTCCTCGGCGTTGGCGGTGGTCTTGCCCAGGGACCGGGCGAAGTTGACGGCGGTCTCGTAGGTCGGCGCATCGGTGGCGATGCCGCGGATGATCTCCACCAGCTTCATCAGCGGCACGGGGTTCATGAAGTGCAGGCCGATGAACCGCTCCGGCCGGTCGGTCGCCGCCGCCAGCCGGGTGATGGAGATGGACGAGGTGTTGGAGGCCAGCAGGGTGTCGGGACCGAGGTGGGGCGCGAGGGCGCGGAAGATCGACTTCTTGACCTCCTCGCTCTCGGTGGCGGCCTCGATGACCAGGTCCGCTGCGCCCACGACCTGGAGTTCGGGCGAGGCGTGGATCCGCGCCTGGGCGGAGTCCATTTCCTGGGGGGTGATGATCTCGCGGGAGACCTGGCGGGTCATGTTGCGGCCGATCAGCTCGCGGCTGGCGGTGATGCGGTCGGGGCTGACGTCGTGCAGCAGGACCTCGTAGCCGCCCAGGGCCACCACATGGGCGATGCCCGACCCCATCTGACCCGCGCCGATGATGCCGACCGTCCTGATACCCGCCATGACCGTAACCCCACGAAGGCGGCTCTCCGGCCGCGTTAGGGGGCGCACCCTAGAGGCGTGTTGCGGCGCCGCCAAGCGTTTTGCTGCATCGCAGCGCAGCCCAGACGCAAGTACGAAAAAGGGGGGTGCGGCGACCGCACCCCCCTCTCCGGAGATCGAACCCTGTTTCGGTTTACTTGCCGGCTGCGGCCAGGGCGTCCATCAACTCGGGAATGGCGGACTTGTAGTCGGCCACAAGGCCCAGGTCTGCGACCTGGAAGATGGGGGCGTCCCCGTCCTTGTTGATAGCCACGATGACCTTTGAGTCCTTCATGCCGGCCAGGTGCTGGATGGCGCCCGAGATGCCGATGGCGACATAAAGCTCGGGGGCCACGACCTTGCCGGTCTGACCGACCTGATAGTCGTTGGGGGCGTAGCCCGCATCGACGGCGGCCCGGCTGGCGCCGACGGCCGCGCCCAGCTTGTCGGCCAGGGGTTCGATGACCCGCTGGAACTCCTCGGCGGAGCCCATGGCCCGGCCGCCGGAAACGACGATCTTGGCGGCGGTGAGCTCGGGACGGGCCGACTTGACGATCTGCTGGTCGACAAAGGTGGTCTTGCCGGCGCCGGGACCCGCATCGACGGTCTCGACCGCCGCGGACCCGCCTTCAGCGGCGGCCTTGAAGTTGGTCGCCCGGACGGTGATCACCTTCTTGGCGTCCGCGGACTGGACGGTCTCCAGGGCGTTGCCGGCGTAGATCGGGCGCACGAAGGTGGACCCGTCCACGACCTCGACCACCTCGGTGATCTGGGCCACGTCCAGCTTGGCCGCCACGCGGGGCGAGAAGCTCTTGCCCAGGGAGGTGGCGGGGGTCAGCAGGGCGTCGTAGCCCGCCATCAGCGGGGTGACGAGGCTGGCGATGGCCTCGGCCAGGCCCTGGCCCAGGGCGTCGCTCTCGGCGTGCAGGACCTTGCGGACCCCGGCGATGCCGGCCGCGGCCTTGGCCACGTCGCCGGCGCCCTTGCCGGCCACAAGGACGTCGACGTCCCCGGAGAGGGCGAGGGCGGCGGTGACCGTCTTGTGCGTGCTGTCCTTGAGGGACGCGTTGTCGTGATCGGCGAAAACCAGAACAGCCATCAGATCACCCCGTTGGTCTTGAGGTTGGAGACGATGTCGGCGGCGCTCTCGACCTTGACGCCGCCGCTGCGCTTGGGCGGCTCGGCGACCTTGACCACCTTCAGGCGCGGCGCCGTATCGACGCCGAGGGCCGAAAGCTCCTTCACGTCGAGGGGCTTTTTCTTGGCCTTCATGATGTTCGGCAGGGAGGCGTAGCGCGGTTCGTTGAGGCGCAGGTCGGCGGTGATGATCGCCGGCAGGGCGACCTCGACCGTCTGCAGCCCGCCGTCGATCTCGCGGGTCACCTTGGCGGAACCGGCGGACAGGACGACCTCGGAGGCGAAGACCGCCTGGGGCCAGTCCAGAAGGGCCGACAGCATCTGGCCGGTGGCGTTATTGTCGCCGTCGATGGCCTGCTTGCCCATGATGACCGCGCCGGGGGCTTCCTCGGCGATCACCGCCGCCAGCACCTTGGCGACGGCGAGGGGCTCGAGGTCCTGGTCGGTCTGGATCAGGATGGCGCGGTCAGCGCCCATGGCCAGGGCGGTGCGCAGGGTCTCCTGCGCCTGGGCCGGTCCGATGGAGACGGCGACCACCTCGGTGGCTGCCCCCTTCTCCTTCTGGCGGACGGCCTCCTCGACCGCGATCTCGCAGAAGGGGTTCATGGCCATCTTGACGTTGGCCAGGTCGACCCCGGTCTGATCGGCCTTGACCCGCACCTTGACGTTGTAGTCGATGACCCGCTTTACGGGCACGAGGACCTTCATGGCTTCGCTTGCGCCTCAAATTGCATTGCAACAAATGGAACCGGGTGGGGCATAACCAATCCGGCGCGGTTTGCAAGCTCCGGGCGTGATCGGAGTTTTCCGGGAGGGACCTCCGGGCGGCTTGCCGGGCGTCCGGAAGGCTGACGGGAGAGCGGAATGTCGAAACTGATCCGGCGGGTGTTCCGCATCACCGCAGCTGTCTTCCTGGCGGCTTGCGTGGTCCTGCTGGTCGTCCAGGTGGTGTGGATCACCCCGGGCCAGGAGTGTGAGGCGGCCGGGAAGTGGTGGGACTGGCGCCAGCGCACCTGCGCCCAGCCCATCCAGATCTCGGACATCACCGGAAGGCCCATCACCGACCGCAAGAGCCACGAGGCCGCCAAGGCCGACGCGCGGGCGCGGAAGGCCGAGTCGCCTCCGGCGGCGACCCAGGCGCCCTTGGCCTCGACGCCCTTGACCTCCGAGCCCTGATCTAGGCGTCCCGGGTCGCTCCGGCCTGCCAGAGGACGTCGGCCCGGCCCTGGTCGTTGGCGACGCGGGCGGCGACGAAGAGCAGGTCCGACAGGCGGTTGAGGTAGCGCAGGGCCGGCCCGCTGACCGGCTGGCCGCTACCGGCCAGGGCGACGGCGCTGCGCTCGGCCCGGCGCGCGACGGTGCGGGCCAGGTGCAGGAAGGCGGCGGCGGGGCTCCCCCCCGGCAGAACGAAGGAGGTCAGCTCGCCCAGGCCTTCGTTCAGGGCGTCGATCTCCTGCTCCAGGCGCGCCACTTGCGAATCGAGGATGCGCAGGGCCCGGTCCTCGGCCGGCCCCGGAGGCGTCGCGAGGTCGGCGCCGAGATCGAAGAGCTCGTTCTGCAGGCGGGCCAGCAGGGGGTCCAGGTCCGTCCCGGTGGTGTGCAGGCGCGCCAGGCCCAGGCAGGCATTGGCCTCGTCCACGTCACCGTAGGCGGCCACGCGCAGGTCGGCCTTGGAGACCTCGGCTCCCGAGGCCAGGCGGGTGGTCCCGGCGTCCCCGGTCCGGGTGTAGATTCGGTTGATCAGGACCACGGTTCAGCCCGCCTGCTGGCGCCACCAGAGGGCGGCGGCCAGTATGGCCACGGCGATGGCCTGGGTCAGGACCCGCAGCCGCATCAGCCGGTTGGAGTAGGAGCGGCCGAAGTCCCCGCCGCGGAACAGGGCGTAGAGGCCGAAGCCGAGGGTCACCAATACGGCGAGGAGCGCCGCCGGGATCAGGTAGGTGAAGACCAAGTCCATGGGATGTCCTTTCCGGACGACTAATTCGCGCCCTCGAGCAGGCGGCGGGCGATGACCTGGGCCTGCACCTCACCGGCGCCTTCGAAGATGTTGAGGATGCGGGCGTCGGCCAGCAGGCGGCTGGCGACCTGCTCGGTGGCGAAGCCGGCCCCGCCATGGACCTGGACGGCGTTGTCAGCGGCGGCCCAGGCGATGCGCGCGGCGATGAGCTTGGCCATGCCGGCCTCAAGGTCACAGCGGCGGCCCTGGTCCTTGGCCTCGGCGGCAAACCAGGTGAGGCGCCGGGCGCCCAGGAGCTCGGCGGCCATCATGGCCAGCTTGTTGGCGACCCGCGGGAACTCCGCAATCGGCCGGTCGAACTGACGCCGCTGGAAGGCGTAGGTCACGGCCTCGTCCAGGGCCGCCTGGCCGACGCCCACGGCCCGGGCGGCGGTCTGGATCCGGGCGCTCTCAAAGGTGGCCATGAGCTGGGAGAAGCCCTTGCCGGTCTGGCCGCCCAGGAGGGCGCTCTCCGGGACCTCGAAGCCGTCGAAGGCGATGTCGTATTCCTTCATCCCGCGATAGCCGATGACGCCGATCTCGCCGCCGCTCATGCCGGGGGCCGGGAAGGGCTCTGCGTCCGTCCCGCGGGGCTTCTCGGCCAGCAGCATGGACAGGCCCCGGTGGTCCTTCGTGCCCGGCTCGGTCCTGACCAGCAGGGTCATGAGGTCGGCCCGGGCGGCGTGGGTGATCCAGGTCTTGGCGCCGAACACCTTCCAGGCCCCGCCAGACCGCTCGCCACGGGTGCGCAGGGCGCCGAGGTCCGACCCGGTGTCGGGCTCGGTGAAGACGGCGGTGGGGATGATCTCGCCCGAGGCGATTCCGGGCAGGAGGCGCGCCTTCTGGTCCTCCGTGCCATGGGCGAGGATCAGCTCGGCGGCGATCTCCGAGCGGGTCCCCAGGGAGCCGGCAGCGATCCAGCCCCGGGACAGGGCCTCAGAGACCACGCACATGGCCGTCTTGCCCAGGCCGGCCCCGCCCCAGGCCTCGGGCAGGGTCAGGCCGAAGACGCCAAGGTCGGACAGTTCCTGCAGGAGGGAGGTCGGGATCAGTTCATCCCGCAGGTGCCAGCCCTGGGCGAAGGGCGCCACCCGGGTCCGGGTGAAGTCCGTGAACTGGTCGCGGATGGCCTCCAGGGTCTCGTCCAGGCCCGAGGCCTCCAGGGCGGCGCGGCCCTGGGCCTCCGCCAGCAGCTCCACGATCCGGGTCTTCACCGCCTGGGAGGCGCCGGGGCGAAGTTCAGCCAGCAGGGGGGCAAGGTCGTCCGTTTCCACGCCCAGGTCGGCAGGGCGGAAGGTCTCGCCCTGGTTCATGGGCAGGCCGCCGGCCAACTGCGAGACGTACTCGAAGGCCAGGAGCTGGGCCGGCAGGGCCTCGGCCTCGGTCAGGGCGCCGGTGACCTCCAGCCGTTCGGCCCACAGGGCGACCTGGCGCAGGGTCTCGGCATAGGAGGCGCACCAGGCCAGGCCATGGGCGGCGTGCTGCTCGGCATCCAGCCGATGGCGGTCTACCCGTCCGCCGGGCGCAACGAGGGCCCCGACGGCCTGGCGCACCCGGGCGGTCACGGCGTCGGCCGCCTGCGCCGACTGGTGCAAGAGGGGGACAATTCGGGGTAGGATCAGGGTATCGCTCATCACCGGCCTTATAGGCCAAGCTTTCGGCCCGCGACACACCCCGCTGAACCGCCCCGCCGGCCAGGGATTCCCGACCATGATCACCGTCCATCACCTGAACGATTCCCGCTCCCAGCGCGTGCTCTGGGCCCTTGAGGAGCTGGGCCTGCCCTACGAGATCCGCCACCACGCCCGCGACGCCGCCACCCGCCTGGCCCCGCCGGAGCTGAAGGCCATCCACCCCCTGGGCAAGTCGCCGGTCATCGAGCACGAGGGCCAGGTGGTCTTCGAATCGGGCGCCATCCTCGACTACCTGTCGCGCCGCTGCGCCGACGGCCGCCTGGCCCCGCCGGCCGCCTCGCCGGAATACGACGTCTACCAGCAGTGGATGCACTATGCCGAAGGCTCGGCCATGCTGCCCCTGATGCTGGACATGTATGTCCGCCGCCTGGGCGAGGCCGGCGCCCCCCTTCAGCCGCGCATCGAGAGCGAAATCGCCAACCACCTGGGCTTTGTCGACGGGGCGCTTGCGGGCCGCAACTACCTCTTGGGCGAGTTCAGCCTGGCCGACATCCAGATGAGCTTCGTGGGCGAGGCCGGCGCCATGCTGGGCCGCCTGGCCGGCCACGAGCGCCTCGCCGCCTGGGTCCGCCGCTGCCAGGACCGCCCGGCCTACCGCGTCGCCCTGGAAAAGGGCGGGCCGTACAACATGGGGCCGCGGGACTAAGGGGGCGGGATTTGGGGCTCAGGCCGGACTCGGCGGTCCGGTGATTGCCAACTCATACCCGTCCGGGTCGTAGAGCGCGAATTGCAGAAGGCCGTAGTCCTGCTGCTCGAGATCACCGACGTCGACGCCCAGCCGGACGAGCCGGCCATGAATGTCCGCTGCGTCTTCTACCCAGATGTAGAGCACCACATCCCGGTGGTCGGCCCGCTCGAAAAGGCGACGATCGCGTCCCTCCCCGCGCCGGTTGAGCATCAGGGCGGCCTCCCCGCGGGTGAGCCGCGCCCAGACCGGATCGTCCTGCGGTCCGGCCAGGTCAGAGACCTGGAAGCCCATTGTCTCAGCGTAGAACTGGCGGCTGCGCTCGACATCCGCCACGTTCAGGAGCGGGGTGATCCGGACGATCGTCATGATCCCACTCTGAGCGCTCCCGGCCTCACCGCCCCCAAGGGTCGTCTCCGGTCCGGAGTCCCACTCGAAGAAACCAGCGCCGCCGATGAGGCTCTCAGAGGCTTCTCTGAGGGCCGTCAGGGCTTCTGAATGCGGTAGCTGGAGGGCTGCGGAGAGGCGACTGGCCAGCTCCGGCTGCGACTGTGCGAGAACCTGCAGCCTCTCCTTCGGACGGGGGAGGAACTGGTTTCTCTTGAGGAAGGCATGGCGCACAAGGGCGGCCACCGCCATGGCTCGAACCTGTCTGGCGTCTGCGGTGTCTTCGTCGCGGAAATCGAGGGCGTCTTCGACCTGGGTCGCGGCGGCGTATCGGTCTCGGAGCACGGCGTCGGGTGAAAATCCCGGACCTCTCTCAAGAATCGTCAGGGCTTCCTTCCGCAGGGCGGCGAGCCGATCCTCAGTGTCCAGCAGAGTCGCGCCTGTGGCGAGCATGTGGGCCATGACCGGGCGTCCCTGTGCTGTCTCTTTCTTGAGGCTGTGCCTGAGCCAGGCCTCGGAATTGAAAAAGACCTCGACCGGCGTTCCGTTGAACCATCTCTGAACCCTGCGCCGCCAGGGCGCGTCGTGCAGGACAACAATATCAAGGTCGCTGGCAGGGTGCGGATTGCCCCGGAGTATGCTGCCCGACACCAGAATGCCGACGGGCGTGATGACCTCAGGCAGCCAGGCCAGGGCCTGTTCGAGGGCGCTGCGATGCCGGTCTTCAAGGGCAAGAGCGTCAAGTCCCGTTAGCCCGGCCATCTCGCCCCGCCCCCTCACCGCCCCCAGGGGTCCTCGTCGTCCAGGCCGTCGAGGAAGTCGAAGACGGCGGCCTTGGTCAGGCCGTGGGGGATGGCGGAGAAGTGGTCGCAGCCGGGCAGGACCACGCCCTTACCCCGGGCGAAGCGGGCGGCCAGGGCTTCGGGGTCGCCGGCCAGGCGGTCCTGCATGCCGGCGATGACGCGCACGGGCATGGGCAGGGTGCCCAGGGCCTCGGGGTCGAGGGGTGGGTTGGTCGCCTCGGTGCAGGCGGCCAGGGCCTCGAGGTCCTCGCCCTGCTCGTCGGCGAACTGGCGGAAACTGCGCAGCATGGGCTCGGTGAGGCTCTCCGGGTCCGCCGCCCGCATGGCCGCGGCCATGGCCCCGGTGGAGGCGGTTTCGCGCGGGGTGAAGAGGGCGTCGCCCACCCCGCCGAGAATGAGATTGGAGACCCGGTCCGGGGCGATCAGGGCCACTTCCAGCGCCGTGCGCGATCCCATGGAATAGCCGAACAGATCGGCCCGGTCCGCGCCCAAATGGTCCATCAGGGCCAGGACGTCCCTGGCCATCGCTGCGCGGCCGTAGAGGGCCGGATCGTGGGGCTTGGCGCTCTCGCCGTGGCCGCGCTGGTCGAGGGCGGCGAAGCCCATGCCCCGCCGTTCCAGGGCCGCGTACCAGCCGGTGCGTCTCCAACCTTCGTGGCGGTTGGAGGCAAAGCCGTGGACGAGGATCAGCCAGGGGGCGCCCGGCGCCGGCTCGCGGGCGTCGAAGGCAATCTGAAGGCCGTCGGAGGTGAAGGTTGCCATGGCCTGCTTCCCCCCGCCGTCCGCCTCAGACCTCGATGGCGCTCGAGACGATGCGCGAGGCCAGGCCGTAGGCCACGCCTTCCTCGGCGCTCATCCAGAAGTTGCGCTGGGTGTCCTTGAGGATCTTCTCGAAGGTC
>Ga0315900_10002992_pt1 | contig 25139 bp, 59 predicted proteins | sample LakEriMetagenome_FD_203521 | JGI IMG/M metagenome (GOLD analysis project Ga0315900, IMG submission 203521) | Freshwater fungal communities from buoy surface, Lake Erie, Ohio, United States - Buoy 12 MA114 | ecosystem: Environmental > Aquatic > Freshwater > Lake > Lake biofilm | place: USA: Lake...
TGTTGCTCCTGCACACTCACCCCTCACACAATCTGAATTACTATATGAAGCCGATACACAATCTGAGTAATACTGGGGGTCATGGCTCCACAGACGTGCGGTTAAAAACTAAAATCAGATTGTGTATTTACGATCTGAATCAGATTGTATGTTTAGTTTTCGAGCAAATTTTTTTTCGAGCAAATGCCCGCATTAACGGGCGGGCAAATTTTTCGAGGAAATGCCCGCATTTGCGGGCGGGCAAAAATAAAAAAAAATCTGAAACTTTTCGAGATTGTGTATCGTATAATAATATGGAGGTTAAGCTTTTTCACTCTTCTGAACTTTGCTACGAGTAAATGTGCACTGCAAGAAAGAAGTAATAAGTTTACCTTCTCCGCATCATCTACCAAGTTGTAGAAGGAGCTAGTAACTGCCTTAGGTTTAGGTCGTTGCTTTTAAGACACAGGTCTAATAGAACAGACACCATCTGCGGGTGGGGAAGTGAGGGGCAGAACCTTGCGTGTCATATACAATAATATCAATGTGAGTTAATCGCCACGTTGAAAGTTGGAAGGGGGGTTGATTACCCCCTTTTTTATTATGAACGATTTCGAGGCTATTGACAGTATAGATTTTAATGACTCTTTTGAGATTTGGGAAGAGGGTGTGACATTTTTGTTACCTGGTGAACACATGTTATTTGTAAAGCATGAGGAGTTGGATTATCTCAATGGAAATTCAGATTGTGTTTCAAAGATTGTTGATTCAGAAAATTTAAATTTCTTTATGGAATTGTTTGCGAAGGCATTTGAGGTTCGTGAGCAGAAGAGGAAAATTTTTCGAGCGAATTTGAGGCTAATCACACAATCTGGAAAGTAGGTTTTTTCCAGGTTTAACACAATCTGATTATAATAGTCATGGCTGATGTTGAATCATACAAAGTTGTGAAGGATTTCGAGGGCAATGGTTTTCGAGTATCTAAGGGTGTTATCATGCGCAACACTTTTATTGATTCTGGATCAGATTGTGTATCAGTGGTTGGTTCTTCAGTATTTGTAAACATTCCAAAAGATTGTTTAGAGAAAATCGAAGAGAAGAAATTCGAGAAAAAAATTCGAAAGAAGAAAAAAGAATCAGTGGTGCAATCAAGTTCTGCAAGAATTTCGAGCAGACCAGACTTATTGAAGAAAGAATGAAACAATTTGCTTTCAAATTTCGTATATTAAAGTGAAGAACAAAATCTGGTTTTTTCCAGGTTTAACAAAAACCAAATATAATCAAAGTAAAGAAAACACTATGAGTAGTAAAACAAAACAAACTAACAGTGGCGCAACTGCCACCAATCGTCAAACTATGGTCTACGCTCGCGATTCTCGCGGTAGATTCGCAAGTCCAAGTGCAGTGGTAAAGAGCAGCAATAAGAAGAAGGCAACTTCCTCTACTACATCTACTACTAGCATTGTGCGAGACAGCAAGGGTCGGTTTTCGAGCAATCGAAATCAATCTGTACCTTCGAAGGCATCTAATGCTAAGAATGGTGGTCTTCCTACATCAAGTTTCATTAAGACAATCAATATTAATGAAGACAACACTGTTGAAGTGGTCATGACAAAAAATCCTAAGACTGTGTATAAGTATAAGCCCACTTTGAAGGGATTGTCAAGTCTTCGTTCGACATTGAAGCGTGGCGAAAGCCTTGGCGGTGCTTACAACAAGCACTTGCGTGGTCGAGAGATTTCTCGCACCATCTTCCGATAAGATTTTCGAGCTCAGCTCGAAATAAGTTGAGAATAGAGTAAGAGGAGAACTCTTAACAAGGATTTTTTAATAATTTTCTTCATTGAACACTCAACAAAACGTCATACACTGTGTGTCAGTGCCAGGTGTTAAGCTTTAGCCTGGTTTAAACCAAATAAAGTGGTGCTGTGTGTTTATTGGTTAGTGTATAAAAGCCTCGGATTTCGAGGCTTTTTCTATTTATGAGAATGAAAAATTTATCGAATAAAGAATTGAATAGATTGTTAATGAACAAAAAAGATGAAAATTTATTTCTAAAAAGAAATATTGATCACAGCATTAATCAAATTAGAGAATTGAGTGAAGCATCCTCAAATCATTTGAGAGAAATTACTAGTTTGCAAAAAAGCATACACAATCTCACCACAGACAAAGAAACTATTGAGGAGAAAAATGAAAGCATTGAAAATGAGATTGAGGAAATCGAGGCTGAAATTGATATGAGAGATAGGGAAGGCATTGTGATCAATAGTTATGCAGAGCTAGAGGAAGCTGGTCAGATGGTGTTTGAAGTTTATTGATCAGATTGTGTTTTGGATGAAATTTCGAGTAAATTAGATACGTAGAAGATTGTGTATGAAAATTATTTTCAAAGAAAATGATAATGGATTGATGTGTTTATTTGACACACGATCTGAAAAGTTTTTCCCCCAAACTGTAGTGGGATGTTGTGTTAGAGACATTGATTCCCCTAATGCAAAAGACCTTTTAGATTTAGCAAATCAGATCGCTAGAAAGCCTTTCAAAAATATTTTAGAGTTAGCGCAAAGTATGGTATATCAAGACAATGGATATCTTGAGTGTTTATTTGCCAAAGCTTATGTTCAGATTAATCCAGATTTGAAAGAAAAGGTATTAGAGAAATTGAACAAGCCGAAGGTCAATAAGAAGATGGAGATCAAAGGTAAAAAGGCTAGGAAGCCAAAAGCTGCAATTGAATTTTCGGGTACCAGGAAAAGGGGCAGACCAAAGAAGATTGTGTAAAAAGCGCGGTTTTTCCAGATTTAACAAATTTCGAATATATTGATTGTGAAAATATTAAAATTAGCAACAGGCATAATTATTTTATCAACAATCATTATGATGATAATGAAATTATGCGGGGTAAATATTAGTTGGGATGTAGTCTTTTCTCCAATTGCTTTTACCTTATTCACCCTCACAGGTTTTGCATGGTTAGTGGTGATATCACTCTTCCTTCTTATTGTGAGTGATTCTGGTTCAAGGAGCAAGAAATAATGACAGAAATAATCTTTAATAGAAGTTACATTGAAACACTTTATAGTGCTAACTATTTCGGTAGTACTACAGACTATAGCGAAGAGGAAATCGAGCGAAATAAAGAGCGATGGATTGAAGAAATGAAATTGCTAGGTTGGAACCTTGGAGACACAATCTTTCTTGAGTATGACTATGTATCCAAAGATATATTAAATGATGAATCTGAAGAAGATGAAGTTGACAAAGAAGATGAATTTGAAAAGGCTTGTGAGAAGGCATTAGAAAAAATATCTAGACCTGATGAATCTGAAGAATTTGAATATGAAGCGGGAGTGCCTTACACAGGCGACGAAATCCATTTCACAAATGGAACTATCTGGTCATTGCTATTATTTTCTGATTTGTATCCATTATTAACAATGGAAGGCGGCGAAAAAGAGGTGATTCTTATACCTATGTCTTTTGAGCAAATGAGAGAACAAGGTTTTGTTAAAGATTATTATTTTTTGAATGATGTAGAAGGAGTGCTTAAAGATGCTTTGAAGGGTGGGGCTAAGATTGTGAGAGGAGTGGGAGTAGCAAAATGACCACACTGAATATGGAAAGTGTTACTGCCAATCCAATCGAATCTCATTATTACATCATCAATGAGGCTGGAGACACTACTTTTCATGATTGCTTAGATGAACATTTGTTAGTTGATGGTGAAGAACTTCATCTTGTTTATGACGATGGCTCTGAGAAAATTGTTAAAATCTCACTCAAAGAAACTACACCCAAAAAGGTGGCTGAATTCGGAGGGGAATTTCATGGCTTTCAGCATTTAGAGAATACAAAGTTCGCTTGCCTTCTCAAGGAGAATGGGGAAATTGATTCTATCTTGGCATTCGCAGATAATCTAACATCAATAAGTAGAATCAATCCGCCTCTTGGTAAGATTGTAACAGGTGCAGGAGTAGCAAAATGACCACTGAGAAAATGCTTGAGAAAATCGAGGCTAAAAATGACTTCTCAGATTGTGTGTTATTGGTGGGTTCTTTTGCTTCTTTGAAATTTAATCTTGCATGTGTTGGAGATCAAGTGTGGGGTACTGGTCCTCGCGGCGATGAAATTGATACCACACGATCTGAGATGATGTCTGATTATGAGGGGTGCGCTTGGATTTTCCAGGTTTAACAGATTGTGTGTATATTAAATGATGAAATATCTTGTTACTTTGAGCAAATACGACCCCAAAACTGAATCATGTCCCAGTTTAACAGAAATTCGTAATCATTTGGAGACGATTTCTTGTCTTCCATATCTGATTGAAAACCAAACACACAATCTGGAAGGATACAAATACAGAATTAGTGTTCATGATGATTACACATTCGAGTGTGAAATCATGGATGGTGATTCTAAGATTCTTGGATATGTGAATGCAAATTTCGAGGTAGATGATGTTGAAAAATATTACATGGAGAAAATTATCAATGACAGTGATTATGTAGTCAAGACTATTCAAGATTTTGTTCATTATGTTCTTACGTATGACAACAGAGGTGAACGCTTGAAAATCGAGGTTCATACAATGGGATGGCTTGACCTCAGTTATTATGACACACTTCATAAGCACAGATTTGTTTTTGTAACACAAAATGCATCTAAAGAAGATTGTGTGGAAAAGCTTTATTCAAAAGCTTTTGATAAAGCTTGGGAACTTGAGATGAATCATAATTGTAATCGCACATGGGATTGTCATGGTTCTCTCAAGCATCAATTAGAAAATTGTTCTTTCATGATGGATGATAGCCAGATTGATTATTTCAAGAATAGATTGCAGATTTTAATGAATGCTTAATCATATCGGGCGAAAATTCGCCCGATTTTTCGTATATTAAATGATGAGATACAGAATAACAGTGACAGGAAATGCATACGTGGCAAATACTATAGAAGTGGATGCTGAATCAGAAGATGAAGCAATGGATAAATGGTATAATTCCAAAAGTGACTGGGAAGTTATTCAAGTTGGTGACATGGACTTTGAAGTAGAAGTGCTCAACGATATAAAAAAATACCAAGTAAAAATAAATGGTTGGACTCCCATAACACATTTAGTAGAGGTGGATGCCAAATCAGAAGAAGAAGCAATTCAAGAAGTGAAAAATCGAGAGATTAAAAATCGAAATGGTAATAGATATATAGAATCTATCAATGAGGTGGGTGGCGTGGATTTTATTTTAATTGCTAATGAGCAGATTGAAGTAGTTTCTTAGATTGTGTTTTCCAGGTTTAACACAATCTGATTATAATAGATATGACAGTACAAGAATTAATTGAAAAGTTACAAGAAGTTGAAGATAAAAGCAGAATTTGCTTAGTTGAAGACTCTGATGAGAATTTATGGGAAATTAAACCTGGTGGTATTTACCATTGGTTTTACGAAGGATCGAATGCAATCGTGTTCAGCTAATATTCCCCGACATGTGGCTGTCAGATTGTGTTTTTCCAGATTTAACACAATCTGATTATAATAGATATGCTAACAACAATTGAAATGTTAAAGAAAATCGAGGGTCACCCAGACTGCCGAGATTGTGTCACAGGTGGGCAGTATTTTACCAGAAGCTACTGGTTAGCCTGTGATGATGAAATGGTTTGGGGTGCAGACCCTGATGGGCATGAGATAGAGATGACAAGGGTAGATTTTGAACGGCAATATCAAGGCTATCATTGGGTAACAGAAACAATAGAGGACAAATGACAAGAACAAGAGATGAAATTATGCGTGACATTTGTGATATTTACGACAGAATGAGTGGTGAAAGAATCTCACATGATGGTGAGCTGTCACTATCAGTTATTAACAAAAAACGAAAATCATTGGAAAATAAATTGAACAAATTAAAAATCGAACTAAATGAAGATGTAAGCGAATATTCCGCATGGACTTGGTGGTTGGAGAATCAGCTATGACACTTGACGAAGTAATTTTTGTAGAAGGCAGATGGAGAAAAGTTTGTATTCACGCTAAAGGATTCAAGGTGTTTACAATGAGAGGTGAACTAATCTATCTTCATCGTTACATTTTCGAGCAACATCATAAAATTAAAGTAGAACCGCCACATCGCATTATTCACATTGATGGCAATAAAATGAATAATTCAATTACAAATTTGAGGTTGAGACGCAGAGTTGAAGGCGGCAAAAGCAAAAAACTTGCTAAGTCTGCCTTAAATCAACACAATGATGATCGTAATTTTTCGCCCGATTTTTTCCAGGTTTAACACAATCTGATTATGATAGATATGGGAAAAAGAAAAACTTACAGTTTGACACTTATTCAAGATTTCGAGTGCTTGCAATACGACGTAGAAATTCAAGCCACAAGTTTAGATGAGGCAATGGAATTGGCAACAAAACCAGAGAACCGACCAGATTGGGTTAAAGAGGTGATTTCCAAAGCTGAAGACCTTGGTATATCTGAAGATCGGTGTGAGGTTTGGCAGTTTTGCACTTTAGTAGATGGAGAGGAAGTAGATGAAGATGAATCTGAAGAAGATGAAGAGGAAACTGTAAGTGTTATTGCCATCAAAAATGGTGTAGTAGAAGAATGTTATAATTTTTCTGGCAAGAACGATGAAATTGCAAAATTAGCTGAGAAGAAATTTCTTGAACTATGTAGTGATAAAATTAGCAATTTTGATGAGTACACTCCTGATGACATTACAGCAATCTTGGATGATGGGCTGGCAGAATATGGCGGAGGATCAATCAACATCCATTGGCTCTGAAGTTTATTAACAATGAAAAGGAAATAAAAAAACATGAAAACATATAAAGTATTCGTTATGAAGACAACTAGATATCAACAAACGGTATTAGTTCAGGCACATAAAGAAATAGAAGCCGAAGAAAAAGTACAATATGATGAGCTGTGGAACGATGATTCTTGGGAATTCAGAGATATGCACTGTGATGTTCTAGATGCAGAGGAAACAGAAGAAGATGAAATTGTAGAATGTATTTTGTCAGAAGCTACGCACTTCTGGAGTAATGGGGTTCTTCACGAGATAGATGGGACAGTGGTTAAAATATGGATTGAAAATGAGAAAGATTTTATTGAAAATGGCAAAGCTTTTGGCATTAAAATCTATAATTCGGATAAAGGTCATCATACCTACATAGATGAACAAAACTTTACATTTTTGGGCATTAAACCAGTTAAAATTTCAATCCGCTAACCCTAGCAAGGGTTAGCCACCCATTTTTTCCAGGTTTAACAAAATCTGATTATAATAGACGATGACAATTAAAACTTTCCGTGACCTCCAAAAGGCACTCTCTAAACTAAACGACGACCAACTTAGCTGTGACCTCATTTTGTACGGAACTCTTGAGGATGATTGGTTCCCTTTCAAGGCAGTACTCAAAATTGCTAATGAAAAAGATATTGACGTGGTTGATGACCAACACCCATATTTTGTGTTAGACTTTGAAGGAGACAATGAAGCAGACAATCAAGTTATACTTTGAAGTGGTGGTGGAAGCATCAGATGAAACACTAATTGCAAGTTCACATACAATAAAAAAAAACCCTCTGGGTTGGGGTGAGCAACTTAATTCTGTATTTTATTTCTATCCCAATGCAAAATTATTTGGAGGAACATTAAATAATGCAAAACCTTATACAAGCAAAATCATTTCACATAGTATGCCAAAATTTGAAGTGATTAGATACGATGAAACCACACAATCTGCAACAAGTACAATTTATTATGACATGAAAACCAAGGTAAAAGATGAGGACAAAGACAATGAAGAAAATGAAGAAAATTAAAGTGATTTTAGAAGTGATTTTGGATATCCCTGAGAAAATGGAGTTGGGAGTGGATGTAAATGACATTCCCTACTACTTTATTGCAACGGATGGTATGGCTAGACCATTGGAACTTCATCCCAATCTAGGCTTTGATGTTTCCTACGAAAAAGAAATGGCTAGACCATCTGATGAGGGATGCGAAGTGCTTGAAGTGAATACAAAAATCGAGGAATTAAATGGCTAATTGGATAACAAATACAGTAGAAATTAGAGGAGACAATCAGGAAATCGGTGTCATTCTTGCAATTCTCAATTCTGAAGATTGTGTAATTGATTTTACACAAGTTGGCGAGAACTTTGAAAATGTAAGGGTAGACCCAGACCCTGCCAATACATTTATTGTTCAAAGAACTGATAATCTTGTGGAATTCGAGGTTGAAACTGCTTGGCAATCACCTGATGAACCTATCCTTCAACTTTCGAGAGAGTTTCCAAATTGTACGTTTGAGATGTGGAGCCATGATGGTAATCAAGGTTGGCATTCAATCTTCAAGGATGGATTGACCACAGAAATCGAGTTGGATTTGCAGATGCTTATGAAGTTGGGTGAAAATGAACAGTCTTGAACTTAACACAGATGGTGGCTTAATCAAAGCCACCATGAACGATGACCCTGATTATCCATGTATTCAAATGGAAATGGATGGATTGCTCATTGGGGTTTTCGAGTATGATTCATTGAACAAAATGTTAAGATATAGGATTTACAGCGAAGACCCAGATGTTGAAGAACCTATTATAAACACAAAACTGATAAGCCAATAATATTGGCTTATCACAACTATATCAGATTATGTTTTTAGGTTTGAGTTTTAATTTTTGGGCAGGAGTTTATTTTTTTCTCGTAGTAGTTCCCTGCTTTATCGTTATGATCTCTATGTGTCTTGAGGACGACAGGACAAAAAAATGATTATGTTTTCGAATTTCGCCCGATTTTTTCCAGATTTAACAATTCCCAATTATAATAACCATGACAACAGTAAACGACATCAAAATTTCAGCAGACAAATCAAAACTCCTAGAAATTGAAGCCTTCCTCAAAAATGAGGATTATAATGGCAACACACTAGTACTTGACTTTTCAAAAGTGAGACTCCACAATCGGTTTCATGAATTACCCATTTCAGAGTGGACTGTGGATGAAAACGGTTCCAGCATTCTGTGGTACGCCGCAGATACAGATTCTGAACCTCTTTATTTTGAACTCACCGCATTGGCAGGAGAGTTCCCCGATGCGAAAATCGAATTGATTTGTGAGGGTTCAGATGTTGAATATTATATGTGGCACAATGGCTCACTCAATGCAAATTTCATGCTTGATTTGGAAGACATGGAAGAATATGACATGGATGACCTCTGGGCTGAAGTAAAAAGACTTGAATTGGATGTGGTAAACTGATGATAAAATTTTATTTTATTCACAAAGATGTAGATGAAGCATTTGAGGATTTTTCGAAATCCCTTGCTTGGAAGCGTTATGTTAAAGAGGGATTATCTCTTGAAGATAAAAAAAAGGATTTTTATTTCTCCCATAATTATGTTCGCAATGAATTGAGCAAACTCGGATGGAAACCTGAAGGTAAAATCACTGTTGATAAATTTAATAAAACTATTGCGAAACTTTTGTATGAAGACTATTACAGAGCAGTAAAAAATATTCCTCTTGATATGTTTTTGGAATATCTTGCAAAGATGAAAAACAAACCTTTAGATAAATTAACATTAGAAGATGTAAAAGATGGAATTGGTTTTTTAAGTGTAGAAAGAGCAATTCCTCTTCATGTGGTAATGTCATATCTACCAGAGGAGGACACAATCTGATGTATATTGATATGATTTCTAAAGATGTAGATAAAGCATTTGAGCAGTGGACAAAAGACCCTCTTTGGAAAGCTTATGCTAAAGAGGGATTATCTCTTGAAGATAAAAAAAAGGATTTTTATTTCGAGCATAACTATTTTCGAAAAGAATTGAGCAAAATTGGATGGAAACCTGGAGATAAAATCCCTATTGATGAATTTCATAGAATTAATTTTAATTGGTCTTATTATGACCGTATCAAAGCAGAAGAAAATATACCTCTTGATGTGTTTTTGGAATGTCTTGCAAAGAAGAAAAACAAACCTATAGATAAATTAACAACAAGAGATTTAAGACATGGAATTGGCTTTTTGTGTGAAAGAGTAGTTCCTCTTCATGTGGTAATGTCATATCTACCAGAGGAGGACACAATCTGATGGAGGCAATGACACTTACTAAAAGAGCCATTAAAGATTTGATGACTCAAGGATATTTTAGTCCCACGCCTCATCATCAAAAGGGCATCAAAGATCTATGGCTTATTGAAATGCAAAAACGAGGCTGGGATATCGGAACTACTGGAGATGGAAATGATTATGATCTAGCCTGTAAAGAATCATTAAGGGTTGCACGAACCAAATACAAGATATCAGTAATTTTCCAGATTTAACAGATTGTGTTTATAATGTAAGATGATAACAACACCAAAACAAATCAACACGTTTTTCGACATTCGTGAGTGCGTGAAATTCTACGACATCAAACCCATTAACCCCGATAGATGGAATGAAATTGATGGTTATGATACTCTTCAGGAATACTATGATGACTACCACCCCAATGTTCTTTTCTTGGATTTTGAAACTGATATCTACGAACTTGAATTAGGAAAACTTGAGAACAGAAACTTTTTAGTTTTCGAAGGAGAACAAGTATACGACGCACAAACCACGATTCATGTAGTTGAACTTGAAATGCCAAATAAATAAATTTCCAGATTGTGTGTGAGGAGGGGGAATACCTTGTTTCCCCCTCCAAGGGCGGCGCCGAACTAATTTTCCAGGTTTAACATTTTCGAGTTATAATAGGTATGATAGAACTAAACCCTAAACAACAAGAACATTTTGATGCCATGCTCATCAAATTTGCATCATCGGATGTGCTTTACGATGAGAAGGAGTTTCTCAAATCGTGGAACGATCAAAACGTGGATGAAGAACAAATTGCTGAAATTGCAAAAGAGTACGTTTGGGAAGCCTATGAGCATTTAGATGGCTATGATATTGTATCAAAAATAGTTGATATAAAACACGTGATGGAACATCGCTTGAAAGACTACCTTGAGTGGCTTGTCAAAGAAAATAAGATTACAATCAACACTGCTTAATCCCCCTCCAAAGGGGAGACAGCCCGTTTTTTCCAGGTTTAACATTTCCTGATTATAATAGATATGAAATCAAAAGCACACGAAGCAGTTTTTAATCAAATGATGTCCCTAATGGAGCAAGGTCATATCCCTTGGAGAAAGCCTTGGAAGAACTCCGCACCTCGCAATGGTTCTACCAACCGCAGATATTCAGGTATCAACTTTTTCATCCTCTCAGCTAGTGGGTACGCTGATGAACGTTGGCTAACTTACAATCAAGTGAAAGAACTTGGCGGTGATGTCAAGAAAGGCGAAAAGTCTCGTCAGATTGTGTTCTGGAATATTCTTTCTAAAGAACAAGATGGCAAGAAAAAAAATATCCCAATTCTTAAATACTTCAATGTGTTTAATATTGAGCAAACTGAAGGCATCAAGTTTTCAAAGGAAGAACTAGCCAAACTTGAAGAGTTGCGAAAATCTGAAGTTATTGAAGCCGAGGAGATTATCACTAAATACTCTGACAAACCCAAGACATTGTTTAACTATTCTTTGGCTTGTTATTCTCCAACTCAAGATACTGTGATGATGCCAGACAAAGCAAAGTTTAACACTACTGAGCATTTTTATGCAACATTATTTCATGAATACGCACACAGCACAGGACACGCTAACCGCTTAAATCGTAAAGGTATTGCAAACTTTGACGCCTTTGCTTCAGAGCAATATTCTGAGGAAGAGCTTATTGCTGAGTTCACATCTGCATTTCTGTGCAATTACGCAGGTATTGACAACACCCTTGAGAACTCTACTGCATACATTCAAGGTTGGATGAAAGCCTTCAAAAATAACCCTGAAATGATTATAAGCTGTGCAAACAAGGCACAAAAGGCTGTAGATTACATTCTAGGAACAAATTCCACAACTGAATCGCCAATTGTCAAAACAGAGAACACTGCATAATCCCCCTCCAAAGGGGAGGCAGACCATATTTTCCAGGTTTAACATAATCTGATTATAATAGATATGGCACTTGACACAGTTTTCAACAATATCAGCTCACAAGAAATTAAGCACTATACTAAGTATTGGAAATCTATTCAACCCAAAACAGATGAGGAGATTTTCAAGCGTTGGCTTTTCGCCTACACCTCTATCCATACAACTTGGCAAGGAAACTTGAGAGGATACAATGCAATCAAAAACTTCGATGAGTGGATTGGTAGCAAGCAGATTCTGTCTGAGAAGTTGTTTGAATCTAAATGCGGTATGCACAACAAACGCACTGAATTCATTTGGAATTTTGCCCAAGATTTTTTCGCTAATACCAAAGATTTTCACAAGCAAAAAAACGAGAGTTGGATTGATTTTCGTAATCGCTTAGTTAAAAAGTGTAATGGGATTGGCATTGCAAAAGTAAGTTTTACTTTAGAAATGTGCTTTCCAACACAAGCTGAAGTGGTATGCCTTGATGTTCATATGTTAAGACTATATGAAATTCCAATATTAAAGTTTGGTAGTAAAAAAGATATTGAAATTTATCAAAGCCATGAGCAGGATTGGATTCATCGTAGCAAGGCACTCAGAACGTCACCATACATCTCCAGATGTATTTTTTGGGACAAAAAGCAAAAACAATCTGATTCACGCTATTGGAGTTGGGTTCTGGAGGGCTAATCCCCCTCCAAAGGGGTGGCAGAGCATTTTTTCCAGGTTTAACATTTCCCGATTATAATAAATGTAAGATTAAAGGAGAAAAATGTTTAACCACACACTTAACAAAATCGCAGTAGACTTCACTTCCCGAACTGGCTCACGAAAGCGAGTCAGAGTCCCTGTCGCTGGTACTCGCCACATCGGATATCAGCCTGGTCAAAAGGTTGCCGTCGTCGCCTCTGACAAGGGTGGAGTAGAAATCTTCCCCGTCAATGACCCTAAACGCTATGTCAACACCTACACTGTTGAGAAGGATGGTGCAATTCGCATCTCAGCAGAAAAGTTCGGGTTGAAGACAGAAGACCTGTCTGTGACCTGTGACAAGCTCACAAACCACGTGTTTGTGGCATAAGACTCGAAGGGGCAGGTATGGGTTGAACCTGCCCCAGACCTATAACGAGCTATGGTATGTAAGGAGAGCTTACATCGCCTCAAAGATAACGGAGGTCATGAAACACTCGTTCCCTCACGGGGGGGGAACCTTATCCCCCTCCAAGGGCTCCGCCGACCAAATTTTCCAGATTTAACATATTTCGATTATAATAGATATGTTAGATTACAAAACTAGAGAAGAAATTGAAAAAATTAATGCCGACACTTCCTTGGATACTCCAAAATCATTTGCTCCATTTTTGAAAGCTGATTTGAATGGTTATAGTACCAACAGCTTAAGGTTTGCTACAGTTAAAGAATGTGACGAATTTTTGAGTGATTGTGCTTCTCGGTGGACATTAGTTCTGGATACAATTTCTTGTGTATCCTCAGATGAACCTAATTATATGTTCACTGAAGGCGAATTGAAAGAGTTAAATGAGGTTGGTGAAGATGCCTAATCCAAATTCCAGACCATGTGTGTTAAGATTTACTCATAATGGGCATAGCTATCAAATTGAATACCCAAGCATCCAGCAAGGGCAAAAAGCTATGCAGAGTTGGTTAAAGAAAAGCAAAATTGAAAACGTAAAGATTGTGGTGACCAGATAAAGCCAAATCCCCCTCCAAAGGGGAGGCAGACTGTTTTTTCCAGGTTTAACATTTCGAGATTATAATAGGTATGAAACAAAAATATAGAGTGGTTCTTAGTACAATGGCTTATATGTCGCAAACTTTGGTAGTAGAAGCTGATTCAGAGAGTGATGCTGAAGATATTGTTTACGATAACGAGCTTTGGAATGACGGTGTATGGGAATACAATGGTATTACTTCTCAAACACCTGAATTAAATTATGTTGAGGAGGATAATTGAAACACAAAGTAAGAGTTACTGGCTGGGCGTATGTGGAGCAATACATCGAAGTAAATGCGGAAACCGAAGATGAAGCTCTGGAGAAAGTAGAAAATGGCGAGGTTACCCTTTGGGTGGATGATGGTGCTTGGAACTTCATTCAGCTTGACGAAATTGACTTTGTTGAGGTGGAGAAATGAAATTCATTGTTGAGATAGGTGACGAGGTTGTTGCTGATTTACTTGGAATTGATCATCTAACACCTGAAGAGATAGAAAAATGTTTAAGTGATAGATATGATGAAATTGATGAGGTTATTCAAAAAGGTGTTGACCAAGCATTAGAGATGTACTTTGATGAAGTGAAAGAATAGTTTCGATCCCCTCCAAAGGGGAGGCAGATTGTGTTTTCCAGGTTTAACATTTCGAGATTATAATAGATATGAAACACAAAGTAAGAGTTACAGGGTGGGGTTATATAGAAAAATACATCGAAGTGGAATCAGAATCCGAAGAGGAGGCAGTGGAGAAAGTAGAAAGTGGCAAGTTCGATGGAGTGTTCCAACTTTGGAATGGTGGAACTTGGAAATGTATTATACTTGAAAAAATTGATGTCGTTGAGGTTGCAGATGCTGTTAAAGATTAAAACCGCCACCACCTACGACGATGCTCATGAGTTTTTGCAGTGTTGGGGTATTGAGAATCCAGAATCTTATGGCATAAATAAAATCTTTTCTTTTGATGATTACGAGTTTGAACTATCTGATTTGGAAATAATTGAAAAGATTCTTGATTTGTGGATTGGAAAATTTTCAGTACTTCAAACTGAGATTGGGTATGTGGTTGCGGAATTTGAATAATCCCCCTCCAAAGGGCAGGCAGACTGCGTTTTCCAGGTTTAACATATTATTTTTATAATACAAGGAAGATTCAATTTAGATTGTGTATAATTAAAGAGTGGCTCATAGGACAACAGGTGGAGTCGCCGCCCTGTCACGGCGGAGATGGAGGGATCATTACCCTCATGGGTCGCCAACATACTGACACCTAGCTCAACGGTAGAGCTTTTCGCTGTTAACGAAGGGGTTATAGGTTCGAATCCTATGGTGTCAGCCATAAGCTGGATTAGCTCAGCGATAGAGCAACCGCCTTGTAAGCGGTAGGTCAAGAGTTTGAATCTCTTATCCAGCTCCACATCCACACAATCTCACCAATTTTCCAGGTTTAACACAATCTGATTATAATAGATATGGAAATCATTTACACAGCTACTGTTGGTTCTAAAATGCATGGTTTGTCAACACCACAATCTGACGAAGACACCAGATACATTTACAAACTCTCTTTCAGAGAAGTGATTTCACCATTTGCCACCGATAGAACTAAAACCACTTCTAATGGCGAAGATACCGAATCTTGGGAGCTAAGAAACTTTGTTAAGCATCTTACCTCAGGCAATCCTACAATGTATGAAGTTATTAAATCTCCATTGTATATTGAGGATAAAAACTCTTATTTGCTCAGGCAAATTCCTAACTATGCTTTTGATGGAAGAAAGATTTTATTTGCTCACATTGGTTATGCTGAGGCACAACTAAAAAGATACTTGAGAAACTTTAAGCAACCAGCTGAGGCTAACACATTGAAAAGAATACCTAAATCAATTGTTGCCGCTTATAGAGTATTAGCACAGGCTGACCAGCTTCTTAATACAGGAACATTTGAGCCTGTAATAAAAGACTACTCACAATCTTTACATGATAAGCTGATGACAATCAAGCTGATGTCCACTGACGACATCACTTTAGATTTTGTCAAAGAACATGAGTTAGGTATTGAAAAAGGTATTCAAGATTTGAAGATTATGTTTGAGGATTTGCCAAGTTCAATAAAAGATAAAAAGCCAGATATTGATGCCTTAGAGTTACTGCTCATGCAGTTTTACAAGTGACCCCCTCCAAAGGGGAGGCAGATCGTTTTTTCCAGGTTTAACATAATCTGATTATAATAGATATGACAGAAATTACAGTACGAGAGGTCTTTGAACATCATTATGGCAAACTTACTGATGAAATGATTTGTGGTATTCTAATTGAAGAAGGGAAGACAGGTGTTTTGTTAACACCTGTCATTTATGATTTCAGAACAGATTATGATACGCCGTGTAGTATGTACACTTTTCGCTATATTTGTATAAATCCTCCAGATGAAAATTCAGGTTTTTTTGATTCTGATGTCTTGATTAAAAATATTGACAACAAGCCCGCTGTTGCTTTTTTGGATTTCTTTTCTTTTGATGAAGATAATTCATGGTTTAAGGACAGTCTGTATCGTCTTCACAACAAAATTTAATACTTGCTTTTTCCCCACAAGGGGCATTCAGATTGTTTTTCCATGTTTCACAATCTGAGAGTATAATAGATATGAGCCTATCTGGAAACTATACTGCTCATGCAGTTTTACAAGTGACCCCCTCCAAAGGGGAGGCAGATCGTTTTTTCCAGGTTTAACATAATCTGATTATAATAGATATGGATATCAACAACAAGGAGTATATCGAAGATTTAACCTCAATCCGCACAGCTTTTTCTAGTATTTTGTCTGAACTCAAGACTTCGGAAGTCAGAAAAAAAATCGAATTAAACATTGCTGAACTTACTTTTGCAATTAAAATCTCAGAAATTGAATCTGAAGTTGATGATGAAGAACTGTCAAATGAAGGAGTTCAAGATTCATTGATAAATGATATTTCTAGTTGTAGTGGTGAAATTTGAGGCAACATTTAGAAAATCACATGATTCATGGAATCAATGTTGAAGTAGATTGTGTAGATGATGGTGATGATTGTTATTATGAATTACACATTCATAATGAATGTGTAAATTTAGGTAATCCTTTTTATGTATTGCCCAGTAAAACGCAAATTGAAAATTTCTTGATTTCAAATAATATCTTACAAGACTTTGTTTGAGAATCCCCCTCCAAAGGGGAGGCAGATTGTGTTTTCCAGGTTTAACACAATCTGATTATAATAGATATGATTCAGGAAGAAAAGAATAACAACGAAAAATTTCCAATCCACATATCAGACATGCCTTACTGGTCAGGCATGCCTTACTGGATAACAGTTTTTGGGAAAGTTATAGGAGAAGCTGTTTACATTGAAGTTCACAGCAGTGTACACAAAACCAAGGTCTGGACAATGCCAACTGGATTCCAAATTGAATACTGGAATGATTACAACAAAACAGCTATGCAAGATATTTTAACTAAAATTGTTGAAAGATATGGCTTGGTACAAGTGACCCGCTGGGAATAAATTTCAAACTCAATGAAACGAAGTGTTCACTAAAATAGCTATATTTACCACGGCGGTAAATATAGCACAAACTGTGAACAGAGAGCAATCCCCTCATAACAATCTCAGCCCGTTTTTTTCCAGGTTTAACATAATCTGATTATAATAGATATGGAAAAGATTACCCTTAACCTTCAAAACATTGAAGTAGTACTTACACCTGAAGAATTACAATCTTTCTTTTCTGGCGTTCTCAAGTCAGATTTGCATATGAACAATGATTCAGTTTATAAGCTATTAAAAGTGCTTGAGTATGCAAAGTACCCTGACCAAGAGTATGTACTTCTTAACCCAGAAGGTTGCTTTACAGGTAAGCAACTAGCCGAAAAGAATGGTGTCAAGTTTGGATAATCACGAAGATATTGATTACGAAGAATTATTTAATCTTAGCGAAGAAGAATTATTCTCTTTGATTCAAATTTGCGAAATTGGTTTATTAAGTATTTTTGCATGGGAATAACCCCCTCCAAAGGGGAGCCAGCCCGTTTTTTCCAGGTTTAACAGATTGTGCTTATATTAGATTGTATGATAGTTAAAACAAAAAACGTTTGGATTTACGAAAGTGTGGAATCATTCCTAATGTGTTGGGGGTTCGACATTGCAATCGAAGACGAAAATGGTGTGATTCCAATGCAAGATATGAGCAGTGAAGAAATTTTTCAACACTTTGGTGCTGAAAATGAATTTGAAACTTTTGAAAATGCTCTTGACAAAACTCCTGGCAAATACGCTGTGAGTCTAAATATGCCGAGTGCTGGGTGGCTTGAGTTCATCGTAATTCAACTAGATGAAGATTAAGTATATCCCCCTCCAAAGGGGAGCCAGCCCGTTTTTTCCAGGTTTAACACAATCTGATTATAATAGGTATGGACAGAAATGTATATGTAAACGTAACAACTCGTCTCGTCATTCGTTGTTCAGAAGGTGAGGACATCGCTCAAGTGTTAGCAAACATGGATTACAACTTCATTGCTAGTGGTTTCGATAATGCTGACATTTTTGAAACTGAAATCCTTGACTGGGAGATAGTTGACAGCAGATACGACTAATAACAAGGAACACAACCATGAAAGAGCCTTTAATAAAAAGAACATTGACCAATAAAAATGAACGCACTGTTGCTGAAAAAATTCACAAGGATGGCAGACTTGCATATGAGCAAGGGTACTGTGTAAATGATAATCCTTATGAAAAATGCTCAGACGTTTATTCATTGAAATGGGTAGCATGGAAAAACTGGGGAAATGGCTGGAGATTTGCTTGGGGGGCTAAGATGCGTTCTGAAAGGGTAGATAGCAAATGAAACTAATAACAAGGGATCACCCAGATTTCTACAAGTCACTGCCAAACTATGTTTTTATCAGCATAAATGCTGAGATTAACCAAGAAACCAATTTGCCTTTTGATGAAAATCAATACATGATAGTTGATATGGATTGGGCATCAGATAATGGTGTTCCGCCTATTGATGATGATGGTTGTGACATGATACTTCATGCAATAGTGGTAAAAGAATAATCTTTCCCCCTCCAAAGGGGAGCCAGCCCGTTTTTTCCAGGTTTAACATTTCCTGATTATAATAGATATGAAACTATTAGGAGTTAATTCTGACGCAAAAACAACAAAAGGCACGAAATATGGTTACCTTACTGGGATTCTCTATCTCGCACCTGCGAAGCAATCAGGGTTTGAAGTCTGTCCTTCACGCTCAGTGGGTTGCACTGAGGCTTGTTTGTACACTAGCGGTCATGGTAGCTTTCAAAATGTTAAAGACGCACGAATAAGAAAAACACAATGGTTATTCAATGACCGACCAGGTTTTTTACAAGCTCTGCGGGCTGACGTGAAGGCACTTGTGAAGAAAGCTGAAAAACAAGGTTTAGTCCCATGCGTTAGGCTTAATGGGACATCTGACATAGGGTGGGAAGGTGTAGCGAATGACCTTATGGCTGAATTTAGTAACGTTCAATGGTATGATTATACTAAAATACAAGCCAGAATGATGCGATATCTTGAAGGTAAAATGCCTAGCAATTATCATCTCACTTTTAGTAAGAGTGAAAATAATTGGGATAAATGTCTAGAGGTATTGAAACATGGCGGTAACGTAGCCGCAGTATTCAATAAACTACCAGAAACATTCATGGGTTATGCCGTCATTGACGGCGATAAATCAGACCTACGCTTCCTAGACCCTTTTAACGTTATTGTGGGCTTAAAAGCCAAAGGAATGGCAAGAAAAGATAAATCTGGATTCGTAATAACAATTTAGTTCTGAATATGAAATTTATTCATTCCCCCTCCAAAGGGGCGGCAGATCGTTTTTTCCAGGTTTAACATAATCTGATTATAATAGATATGACATTATTAGGAATTGACACAGAATCAGGGGGAATTTCACCAGATTATGACTTGCTCACGTTTACTATGTGTATTATAAAGGATTATGAAATTGTAAGAACAATTGATATGAAATTAAAACCAGACCCTATTGATGGTCGTTCCTCATACTATGTTCAAGCTGAGGCTTTGGGAGTGAATGGCATTAACATTCCAGAACACGATTTGAAAGCTATGCCTTACAAAGAATCAAAACAATTTATTTATGATTGGCTCAAAGATGCTAAAAATGATTTTGGTAAACTTTTACCTTTTGGCAATGGTGTAAGCAGAGACATTCAACTCATCACTAAATTTACAATCTCACCAAAAACATGGGAGACGGTTGTTATGAAAAATCCAATTGAGCTTACTTCTATTGGCAATAATCTCAAAATGCTAGGTCTGATACCTATGGAACAATCCTTAGCACTTAGCAAAATTGCCTCATACTTTGGCGTAGAAATTGACGAAGAAAAAGTACACACTGCTGAATACGATGTTTGGCTAGGCACTCAAGTGTTGAAGCACTATAACCAATTGATAACAAAATGAAAAAATTCAAACTAGGCGACAAATGCCGAATGAAAAATGATAGAATTAAACAACTAACTGATAAAGATTTAGTGGTTGTTAGTGTATGGGCTGGTAAGTATGAAATCTATACTGTAAGGTTAGATAAACATTACTACAATGTAATGGGTGATTGGCTGGCAACCATGTAATCCCCTCCAAAGGGGAGGCAGCCCGTTTTTTCCAGCTTTAACACAATCTGATTATAATAGATGTGAAGGAAACATTTACAATCAAACTAGGAAACACCGCTCACCTTGCAGACCCTTGCTACACAACCGAAGACGATTACAACAATGGAGCAGGTACACACTTGTACACGCCTTGCGTGAGTGGAGATTGGGAAATCACTGTACAAAAAAACGAGCGTGGCGAACTTGTTGTTTTACGAGGTCAATCGCCTGACGCATCACGCTCTAGCAATGTATGGTATTTTGCTTGGGTATTTTCTGGTCAGTTTGGCATCTTTGATAGCACAATCTGGGATGATGTAAAAGAAGTGGATAATCCTGATAACTTCTTTGGCAAAGCTACTAACCTCACTCTCAGTGAACAAGGTTGCGGAGTAATTGATAACGCTGGTTTTGTAACTGGCACTCCTCATGATATCAGCACTTATAATTTAGTAAAATACTTTAACGCTGAAGGTGAGCTTACAGAATTTGAGCTTACAGAATTTGAGCTTGTTTCTGCTGAAGAAGATGAAGAAGATGAAGAAGATGAAGATTTTTCTGATTGAAAATTTAACCAAAGTCATTCAGTTTCCCCCTCCAAAGGGGAGGCAGCCCGTTTTTTCCAGGTTTAACAATCTGAGAGTATAATAGATATGAAAACATATAAAGTATTAGTTTATAACACAAGTAGGTATCTACAATGGGTATCAGTTCAAGCAAATTCAGAAGAAGAAGCCGAAGAAAAAGTAGAACTTCATGAGCTATGGGACAAAGATTCTTGGTTATTAGATAATGAACACTGTGAAGTAGACTATGTAGAGACAGAAGAAGAAGAAGTGGCAGTAGACTTGTCAGAAACTACGCACGTTTGGATTAACGAGACTCTTCACAAGATAGATGATGGGAAAGGTGTTTTCAAATGGATTGTTGATGGGCAAACACTTGGTATTATAATCACAAATGGGTTTTTTGATTCAAGAATGCATACCAAAATTGATAAAACACTATTTGCACTTTTGAGTATTCGACCAGTAAAACTTTAATCCGCTAACCCCTCCAAAGGGGAGGCAGCCCGTTTTTTCCAGGTTTAACACAATCTGATTATAATAGATATGGAACATTATTACACTTTCCAACTTGGCGAACTCGCTCATCTTTCAGACCCTTGCTACAGCACACAGGAAGATGGCAATTACTCAAAGTTCAACCAACCTTGCCACCCTGGTCTTTGGGATGCAAAGGTTGCCCTAGATGACGGATGCGTGGTTTCGGTAGAATACTGCCATACTAACACCCTCTTGCTTCACAAAGCTGAAATGCAAAACTTCCAAGTTGCGGTAGACAGTGGTCAATTTGGCATCTTTGATGCGAGCATTTGGGAAGATGAAAGCGATTTCGAAGCAAGTGGAAGTTTCTACAGAGAGTGTTGCGATGCCACTTTGAGTGGTTTCATGGTAAGTCCAATTTACAAACACGAATATGGCAAATTAAGTGAATTTGGTTTCGGCTTTGTATCTCGCACAGGGTATGGCGATGGCTCATACAATGTAGAAGCCTACTATAATAATGGAAAACTTGTGAAAGCAAAAATTACTTTCATTGAGCAAGATGAAAATGATGATGATGACTACGATGAATCAGATTATGATTGGGAAGAAGCCCTATCTTTCTCTGATAATTGAGTTTCCCCCTCCAAGGGGGAGCCAGATCGTTTTTTCCAGCTTTAACACAATCTGATTATAATAGATATGGAATTGTTAAAAATTTACAATGATGACCCAGGATTTTTGGGCTCACCAAAACTCTGTGCTATATTTGAGTGCCTTGCAAGAATTCCTCAAGATAGTCGAGCGGTCAAGCCAACCATTGGTGGAATAAGTATCACTTCTGATGGGTTCATCATTGCTGACCAGAACTTTCTTGGCTCAGTAGAAGAACTTGAAACAAACTTGTATGGACTATGCGAACATTTTGGTATAGACACTTCAGAAGCTGACTTGTTGCTTTCTAACGCCTTAGACTGGAGGCAGGGTGGTAACGCTTACAGTGATGCAAGAATACTTTCTTTCTAACAATTGCTCATTCCCCCTCCAAAGGGGAGGCAGCCCGTTTTTTCCAGGTTTAACACAATCTGATTATAATAGACATGGAAAGTCTGTCTATCATTCAAATCAATCAAATCAAAGATTCACTTAACAGAATAGAATCTAAGTTAGATGCTTTGTTGCAAAATACCACAATACCCTTGTCTACTTGCACATACAAAGATATTACAATTGAATGTCGTTATGTGACTGTGCCTTTTGAATATGAGGATGGTGAAATCGAGGAAAACGAGTATACCGTGGTTTCAAATCCTATTGCAAAATTAATTTACTGGGGCATTGATAATGAAGAGCCTGAGGCTTTGGCATGGGATGAAGGTTGCTGGTTTTCTGTTAGCACTCATGAGCTAAAAACATTCACTGATGAAGACTTAATACAAATGATAAGAAAAATAAATTCATATTAACATTTTTATCGTATAATAGGTTGGGGTGCATAACTCAATGGCTAGAGTAACTCGCTTTTAACGAGTAAGTTCTGGGTTCGAGTCCCAGTGCACCCACCAATCCCCCTCCAAGAGGGCGGCAGATCGTTTTTTCCAGGTTTAACACAATCTGATTATAATAGATATGATTCTTTATCAAGGACCAAGCGAAATAGACGGCAAGCCAATCATTGCAATTATGACTGGTTTCAACTCCAAGTCTCAAAATTCAAAAACTGGCGAAATGCCACAAGTTTGGATTATCAGAGATGGAATTCATCCCGTAGACGCTTTGAGAACTGGTCAAGATGACAGTATCTGCGGTGATTGTATTCATAGACCAAAATATCTTGGCGATGATGCACTCAGAAAGTGGTCGAGAACGTGCTATGTCAATACAATGGCAATAAGCCAAGTTTATAAGTCATATTTAGCCAATACTTATGATTTGGTTGACCTTGATGAACTGGCAGTCAAATTATCAGGGTTAAATATTCGTTTGGGAGCTTATGGCGACCCGGCCGCAGTTCCGATTCACATTTGGGATAAACTTTGTGCACATTGCAAATCTACTGGCTATACGCACCAATGGAAACGCTGTGATTCACGTTACGCAGAATATTGCATGGCAAGTTGTGATTCAATTCTTGACGTTGTGCAGTCAACCGCGAAAGGCTATCGTGTCTATTTTGTGCAAACTGATAACCAAGTAAAGCAAGTAAGCGATATTAAACTTGCTTGGTGTCCAGCAAGCAAAGAAATGGGCAGAGTTACCACGTGCTCAAAGTGTATGGCTTGCTCAGGCACTCGCTCAAACCTTCATTCAAATATCAGCATTATGCTCCACTAGGGCTTTAAAACGCCCCACAGAGCAATCCCCCTCCAAAGGGGCGGCAGACCATTTTTTCCAGGTTTAACACAATCTGATTATAATAGATATGGGAAATATTCTTGACATAACAGTAAGAGATTATACAATCCGCTATCATAAGCTCTACGAAGAAGTAGGCACTTTAACAGATGTAGTCATATCAGATGACTATGACAGGGTTGATTTGTCATTGGAAGATGATAATTTCAATTGTGAAGACCCGCTCGCCCTGATAGAATGGATTTTAGAAAGAACTAAATACAATTCCGAACTAACTGAACTACTTATGTTTCATTACAACGTGGCACAAGGTGTGAGAATTCACGGTAAGTGGATTGATTTCGAGGATTGGAAAGAACTCTACGAAAAGCATATTAGTGATTAAATGATTCACTAATAAATCCCCCTCCAAAGGGGAGGCAGATTGTGTTTTCCAGGTTTAACACAATCTGATTATAATAGATATGACAGTACAAGAACTGATAGAAAAGTTGCAAGAGATTGAAGACAAAAGCAAAATTTGCATGCTTAATGACCCAGAGGGTACATTAGTGAATGAAATTACATGGATTGGTGAGTGGGAGTGTGTTGTAGAAATCAGATAAAATATTCAGACAAGTATTGCTGAGTGTTCTTTTAGCTTTCCCCTCCAAAGGGGAGGCAGATTGTGTTTTCCAGGTTTAACACAATCTGATTATAATAGATATATGAGCGAACTTCATGAAATTAAAAACAAATTTGACGTGGGTGATATTTATCTCTACTATACGCCAGTAGATAACCCATATAAGTTCCGCAAAAGTGAAATTACCTATGACGAGCGCAAGGAAACTTTTGACTTTCTTAAGGCAAATGACAAACTCCCAGATTATGTCCAAGATGTTTGGTATGCCCCATCAAGTGGAGGAGCTAAAAAGCTTTCATTATCCACTGTTAAATACACTGGTGCTTTCATCACTGGAATGCCAGTGTAATCCCCCAAAGGGGAGGCAGATTGTGTTTTCCAGGTTTAACACAATCTGATTATAATAGATATGACTATGACAGTACAAGAACTAATTGAACAACTACAAAAGATTGGTGATAAAAGCAAAATTTGCTTAGTTGATGACGGAGACGGCGGGGCATTAGGTGAAATTAAATCTGTTTATGATGCACAATATGTAGAAATCAACATAAGATATTCATACAAGTATTGCTGAGTGTTCTTTTAGCTTCCCCCTCCAGAGGGGAGGCAGATTGTGTTTTCCAGGTTTAACACAATCTGATTATAATAGATATATGA
>Ga0315900_10002996_pt1 | contig 25123 bp, 34 predicted proteins | sample LakEriMetagenome_FD_203521 | JGI IMG/M metagenome (GOLD analysis project Ga0315900, IMG submission 203521) | Freshwater fungal communities from buoy surface, Lake Erie, Ohio, United States - Buoy 12 MA114 | ecosystem: Environmental > Aquatic > Freshwater > Lake > Lake biofilm | place: USA: Lake...
CGCTTTTTGGCCGTGGACTGCTCGTAATCACCAAAACCGAACTGCTTGACGCCCATGTCAGTCCACGCCTGCGATCACAAGGTCATTCTCGCGCATGGTGGCGGGGTTTTCCAGAGTCTCCTTAGATTTCTCCCAGAGGATGCAGCCCTGACTGACGTTCTCGCCTTTTACAAGTGGCACGTCGTCGGGGTCGTCCGTGAATTGCCAACTCTTAAATGGGAAGCCTGCAAGTAGGTCAACACAGTCATCAAGTTTCAACCTCGGCCATCTCTCCATTCTCAGACCTCCAGGATCCCCATCACATTCGCGGCAATCGTCGCTTCCAGCTCCCTGGCCTGAACGCGCAGCTCCTCCAGCGCCACCTGCCCCCAACCGATCCAAGACCTCATCTCACCCCTCCCCAGTCCCGCGCCCAGCATCCTCTCGCAACCCCTCAATCGCCTCCAGGATCCCCTCACGACCAGCCGGCAACGGAAACGGCCCCTCCTCATAGCGCGCCTCCACGGCATAGGGCTGCAACGCCAGCAGCACCGAATCCAGATCCACTCCTGCCAGCGCTGCCAACACGTGGAGCATATGGGTGAACGGCGGCCGTTCATCACGCAGCACGATCCGCACCTTGAGCAATTTCTCCACCGCCTGCTGGGCCGTGAAGCCCCATTCCTCATCCGGGTAGGCGGGATCGAGGTTGAGGCGCAGGGCCCGCAGGTGGCGGTCCACCAGGCCAAGCAGCACGCGGGCGTCCTCCTGGGGGGTCATGGCCGTACCACCAGCACCCGCCCATGGCGGGCCGCTTCGCTGATCACATGCCAGCGGGAGCCGGCCAGGCGGGCGGCGTCGGCGCTGCCGCTCACGATCAGGTCCACCGGCAGCCGCAACATCTTGAGCGGCGCGAAGTGGCGCCACCAGCTGGCCACCTTCGCCTCGCCCTCCAGATGGGGCGTGCGCTCCACCACCAGCAGGTCCACGTCGGAATCGGGCCGGGCGCTGCCGGTGGCGCGGGAGCCGAACAGCACCAGCGCCTGCACGGTGGGATCGGCGGCGATGGTCTGCAGCGCCCCCGCCAACGCTTCGCGCTGCTCGCCCTCCAGGCCCGGGCCGAGATCCGGCAGGGCGAAAGGCCGGGGCGTGGTCCAGTCGGCGAGGGTGGCGGGGGGCATCGGGGTCGTTCGGGCCTCAGCGGCGCACCAACGGCTGGATCCGTTCCAGCTCCTCCGCCAGCTCTGCACTGGCGACCTCCGTGTCGTGGGCGGCCTGCGCACGTAACCAATACCCCGGACTGAGCCCCAGCACACGACAGAGGCGCAGATCGGTGTCGGCCGTGATCGCCCGCTGGCCGCTGATGATCTCACTGATGCGGGAGGCGGGCACGTCGATGGCCTTGGCCAGGCGGACCTGACTGATGCCCAACGGTTCGAGGAACTCTTCCTGGAGCAGTTCACCGGGGGTGATGGGAGCGAGGCGGTTCATGGGCTCAGTGTGGCGCCCCCCAGCCGCCGCACCAACGGCAGCCATTCCGGCAAGGGGCGGCCGTCTGTCACGCAGGGACAGCCCAGCAGGGTTTCCGCCGGGCACCAGAGCACGAAATCAGCGGCGGTAGGGATGGGAGCCGAAGCGCGAGGGAATCGCTGGATGGGGATTGAAAAATTGCCAGGATCCAACCGGATTCCTGAGCTTCAACCTACATTGATGCGTGATGCGGAGGCATCCGATGCGCACCACACTCCAGCTCGACGATGACGTGCTCGCTGCCGCTCGGGTGCTGGCCCGGCAGCGGCGGGTGAGCCTGGGCGTGGTGATCAGCGAGCTGGCACGCAGGGCCCTGGTGGCTCCGCCCCATGGCCTCGAAACCAGCCCTGGCGATCTGCCCGAGGAACGCAACGGTCTGCCCCTGCTGCCCTGGACGCCCGAGGGAGCGCCGGTGGATCTGGAGCTGGTGAACCGCCTTCGCGATGAGGCGCCATGAGTGCGGCCCTGCTCGATGTGAACGTGCTGATCGCCCTGCTCGATCGACGCCATGTGCACCACAAGCCCGCCCATCGCTGGTTTGCCGGCAGCCGCGGGCCGTGGGCCACCTGCCCGCTCACCCAGAACGCCATGCTGCGCATCCTGGGCCAGCCCCGCTACCCCAACAGCCCTGGTCCTCCAGCTGTGGTGGCTCCGCTGGTGGCCGCCCTGATCCGCCATCCGCGCCACTGCTTCTGGCCCGATGCCGTGAGCCTGCTCGAACCATCGCTCGTGGATTCCGATCGTCTGCTGGAGGCGGGCCAGCTCACGGACGCCTATCTGCTTGCCCTCGCGGTGCACCACGGCGGGCAGCTCGTGACGCTGGATCAACGCCTCAACAGCGCGGCCGTGGTGGGCGGAAGCGAGGCGCTCCGGTTGATCGACCTCTGACCTCGATCCCGGTCGCGCAGCCAACGCCCAGGGGAACGCTCAAGTGCTCATCAGCTCCACGCCGCAGCGCAGGCCTGGAGCCCGGGCGGCGCGGGCATCGGCCGTGAGCAACGTGGCGCCCAGCTGTTCGGCCAGAGCCACGTACAGAGCGTCATAGGCCGTGAGGTTGGTGCGCAGCTCCCAGGCCCGCGGCCAGAGATGGCGGCTGGCATGGCGACGCAGGCCCAACCGCTGGCTGGTGGCCAGAGCCTGGAGGGCGTGCTGCTCCGGCAATCGATCAGCCAGCACCAGACGCCGCAGCACCGACAGCAGCTCGGCATCGATCAGGTCGGGCGCCTGGAGGTTGGCTTCTGCGAGCCTCGCACGGGCGGCGCCATCGATCAGCAGCGCATCCACTAGCACAGAGGCGTCCACCACCACCATCACGATTCAGCGCGGCTCTCGTCTGCGCGGCTCTGGCGCAGAGCTTCAAGAATCTCGCCCGGGTCGAGATCCGCCGAGGGCAGCGCCTGGAGAAGGTCGGCATTGTCGGCACGGCGGGCTGCTTCGCTGAGCTCCTGCAGGGCAAAGGTGCTCAACGGCAATCCAGCTCGGTTGGCCAGCCGCTCCAGGCGTTCGGCCACGTCGTCGGGCACGTGGCGGATGTAGAGGGTGCGCGGCACAGGCGACGGCTGCTTGCTCACTGCTAGCAGCCTAGCCGGAGCTGTGGGGTGTGGTGGGGTTCCTTCACGCGTCACGCGACCCCCAGAATCCCCGCCACATTCGCGGCAATCGTCGCCTCCAGCTCCCGAGCCTGGGCATTCAGCCCCTCCAGTTCCTCCTGCAGCGTCTCCAGCTGCTCCTTGAAGTCCTCATCGCTGAGGTCTTCGCCCGCTGCCACGCCCACATAGCGGCCGGGGTTGAGGCTCCAGCCCTGGGCCTCGATCGCCTCCAGGGTGGCCGCCCTGCACAGGCCGGCGATGTCGCGATAGGCGGGCGGTTCTCCGGAGGCTGCGTCGGGATCGGCCCCGAAATAGGCCTGGATCCAGCGCTGCGCCTCCTCGCCGCCGAGGGTCAGGTCCACCGCTTCGCCGCGGTAGAGGCGCACGATGTTGGCCAGGAAGCCGATCTGCGCTTCGCTCCAGTCGCGATGGGCCCGGTCGATCTGGCGATACAGATGGCGGGCATCGAGGAACAGCACCGTGTTCTCCCGCTCCGTGCCGATCTTGCCGCGATCGAAGAACCAGAGGGTGCAGGGCAACGTCACCGTGTAGAACATGTTGGGCCCCACGGCCACCATCACATCCACCGCCTTCGCTTCGATCAACTGCTGGCGGATCGCCTGCTCGGAGCTGCGGGCATCGGAGGCGGAGTTGGCCATCACGAAGCCAGCCCTGCCCTTCTCATTCAGCGACGAATAGAAGAGCTGGATCCAGAGGTAATTGGCGTTGTCGACGCTTGGTGTGCTGAACGGGAAGCGGCGGCCGGGGCCTGAGGCCGCACTCAGCTTCTTCATATCCACCGCGTTCACGTTGAACGGCGGATTGGCCATCACGAAATCGAAGGCTCCCACGGACTTGTGCGGATCCTCGTAGTAGCTGTTGCTGTCACCGCCGTGGCGGATCGTGCCCTCCAGCCCGTGCACCGCCAGGTTCATGCGGCACAGCTTCCCGGTTTCGTCGGTCTTCTCCACGCCGCAGATTGCCAGGTCGCCCGCTGGATTGCCGCGGTGCGCCTTCACGAAGCGGGCGCTCTGCACGAACATGCCGCCGGACCCGCAGGCCGGATCCAGCAGCCGCCCGGCGAAGGGCTCGAGGATCTCGGTGATCAGCACCACCAGGGCCGACGGTGTGAAGAACTCGCCGCCCTTCTGCCCCTCGCTGCGGGCGAACTCCCCCAGGAAGTATTCGTAGATCCGCCCGAAGGCGTCGAACTCCAGATCGGTGGGGATCTCGGAGATGCGCTTGAGCAGCCCTGCCAGCAGCGGCGGCGTGAACAGGTTGTAGCTGCGCGGCAGCACCCCGGCGAGCTTGCTGTTGTGCTGCTCGATCAGGCCCATCGCCTCGTTCAGCCGGGCGCCAATATCAGTACCTTCAGGCAGGTTCAGCAGCTCCTGGTAACGGGAACCGGGCGGCAGGTAGAGCAGGCCCTCGCTCTGGTAGGCGTTCGGGTCCTCCTCGCGGTTGCAGCGCCGTTCGCTGCCACCGGCGGCCTTCAGCTCCTGCCAACGGGGGGTGAAGCGCGCATCGGCGAAGCGCAGGAAGATCAGGCCCAGGATCGGGCCGGAATACTCCTGGGCCTTGAGGCCGGAGTTGGCGCGGAACTGATCGGCCGCCTCCCAGAGGCTCTTCTCCATGGCGGCCTTGCCCTGGTCGCGCTCGGGTGGCGCCACCCAGCCAGGAAAGCCGCGGCTGGGATCACCGGGTTGCGGTGGGGGGTTGGCGGGAGCTGGCGATTCGTTGGAGCCGCGCCCCTGGGAGCCGTTGCTGCTGCGCGCCCTGCGGCCGGCAGCGGCGCGTGGTGGCGGCTCCACACCAGCAGCTTTGAGGCCACCGCCAGGCCCGCGCGCTTTTTCCGCCGCACCCATCGCCACCACGAGGGTCTTGGCCTCCTCCAGCTCCTGATCGGCGATGGACTCCCCCAGCCGCTTCTGCAGCTCAGCCCTGATCTCACCATTGCTGATCCGACTGCCGTCTTCAGGGATCAGCGCGATCAGGGCGTCGGTGAGCTCTTCGCGGACGGGCATCGGGGCGGGATGGGGGCGCTGGGGCCAGGGAAGCAGAGGGGGAACTGGCCAGAGGTGGAGACTGACCAGAGGTGGAGACACCGGACTGAATGGGCTCAGGATTCCGGGCTGAGAAGCAGGGTCACTGGTGTCCTGGCGACACCCTTGAGGCGCTCCTTGCCTCCGCTGGTGGCGTTCCGCCCCAGTCTGCGTCGTTATCCAGCCGGAGAGCAGCAAACGCCGGTCGATCGCCATCACCATGAGGGCATACCTCTGCAGCGGCTGCATCGATTTGAGAGCCAGGACCGACGATGCCTGGTCGGCGGGTTTCTCGGTTGAGGCCTCACTTCTCCTCGCCCAGCTCTCCGGCGCCCAGCAGCTCTTCCCCCACCTTCGTCAGCCGCAACCGGAGGGTACGGAACGGCTCGCCCATCAGCGCGGCGCTGCACCAGGGCACGGGCAGCCTTGGCCTGCGATCCGGTGAGCTCCGGCAGGTTGAGCACATGCAGGAGCTCCAGGGGCTCGGGCGGGGTACAGGCAGGGAGGTGGCGCCTTGATGCCAGGCAGGCTTGAACGATGGTGGAACAGGCCACAGGATGCTGTTGATCCGCATCCGTCCAGCGTCATCTCGTCAGCACCTGAACGGTTCAGTCCACGTGCGAAAGACCAGACATCCCCTGGACGGTCAACTGTTCCGATGCAGCGGGTGCATCACTTCTCCTGTTTCTTGAAGGATCCGGCCTGATCGATGCGGATCCCGCATCTGCGTGTCGCTTAGAAGCGATTTCCGCGGGCGGTACAGGTATGCCTGGGGGAGCGGATCACAGCTATGCCCCCCTCCACCAGCTCCCGCCCCTGCCGCAGCTGCTGCCCGCTGGTGCCCGGGGCTTCGCGGTGGTGGATCTGGAGACCACCGGAACCGGCCGGCTCTGCCGCCTCGTGGAGATCGCCCTGCTGCTGCTCTCGCCGGACGGGGAGAGCGAGCAGGAGTGGAGCACGGTGGCGCCAACCCTGGCAGCCCTGCTGGAGGGGCGCGTGCTGGTGGCCCACAACCTGGATCGCGGCTGTTTGCCTGGGCAGATCAGCGGGCCGATCCTGCGGCACCACTTCCGGGAGGCGAGCGTGGCCAGGCCTGGCCTGAGCTGGTGCTGGATCTGGGCGATGGCATCGACAAGGTGGTTCCGGAGGGACGGCCTGGCGCGGTGGTTGCCGCCAAGCGCTGGGGGGAGGGCGCTGAACGTCGCCAGCCACCGGCGGAGGAAGGCCGTGAGGCCAGATGGATGCGACAGCTCCTCCATCCCCTTGAACAACTGCAGGGCCTGGAGGCGGTAGCTCACGGCGTCCTGCCGCAACCCGTCGGGCTTGCTGGTGCTGGATGGATCCGATGGAGTAGTGAAGGGATGGGATTCAGCCGTTGCCGTCACGGATTTCCACCGTGGCCTGCGACGGATACAACGCCAGCCGTTGCCGCAGCCGGCCGGCCTCCTCATCAGTGCGCGTGCAGGCGAATCCATAGCGCGCCCGTACCCGTTCGGAGGCTTCCTGCAGGGCGGCCAGGCCCCTCTGCTCAAGTTCGGCAACCGTCAGCCGGTCGCCGGGCCGGAGGAACTCATACACAACCGTGGAGGGGGAATAGAAGCGGCTGGCTTCGCCATCGGGCCAGCGCAGCTCCAGAAACACTTCAGGCATCGGTTCGCGGGCTGTCGATCAATGGGAATGGGAACAAGCGCTCGTGGCAGCGGGGCTATGGGCTCGCCACAGCCGCAAATCCGGTCAACGGTGTGGACAGCTGCCAGAGGGACTGGATCTGCTCCCGGCGCCGCAGGCTGACCGCGCTGGATTCACCGTGAAAACCTCCGATGCGGGCCCAGAGCAGATGGCCATGGGGCCGCAGCAGCTCGGCCAGAGCCGACAACTGTGCAGGTGGAACCGCCAGCAGAAATCCGTAGCTCGGAAAGCAACTGAGCCAGTCGAGCTCCGCGAGGCCTTGCGGGCGAGGGATGCTGTCAAGGTCCAGGGTGATCTCCAGACCGCACGCCTCGGCGAACATCACCGCCGTTCCCACCAGACCGCCCATGCTGATGTCCTTGGCGGCACGGGTGATGCCGCTCTCGGCCAGTTGCGGCAGCAGCTGCAGTTGCGCCTGCAGGCGCGCTGGATCGGCGCCGGTGGCCGCATCCCAGAACGGATAGTGCCGGTATCGGCGGCCGTCGCCATCCACCAGCAGCACCAGAGCATCGCCGGCCCGTGCCGCGCGCGCCGACAGCACCGGCCCCTCCGCCACCCCCAGCACCGCCACCGACAGGGCCGCGTAGGGGCTGCGGGCATTGCTGTGACCACCCACCATCGGCAGCGCGAACTTGTCGCAGGCGAACCGCATGCCCGACAGCAGCGGGGCCATCAGCTGCTCCTGCGGGCTCCACAGACTGTTCACCAACGCCAGGGCACGGCCGCCCATGGCGGCGATGTCGCTGATGTTGACCAGCACGGCACTCCAGCCGGCAAACCAGGGGTCCTCCTGCACCAGTTCGGGCTGCATGCCCTCACAGGCCAGCAGCAGCTGACCCTTCTGGGCGGGGATCAGGGCGGCGTCATCGCCCAGGCGGCTGGCCTCACCCAGTTCGGCGAAGGGGTGGTGCGCGAAAGCCCTCGCGGCCGCCTGGATGTCCTGTTTGGCCTGCAGGCCCTGCAGCGCTCGCAGCTGATCGGCCAGCGCCCCGAGCTCCGTTGCACTCATGCCACCGCCCTGGCGCAGGGTCGACGCTCCCGGGAGGGCTGGTAATAGCTGAGATCGGCCTGCATCAGGTGATGGCGGATGCCGCGGATCTCCAGCTCCTCGATGGAGCACCAGTGCAGGCGTTGAAAGAAGCGCACGTTCTGGATCTGCACGGTCGCCAGGAAGCGATCGCAGCCCCAGCCATGGGCGGTGCTGACCGCCTTCCAGATCAGACCCTTGCCGATCTGGTTGTGACGGCGGAAGGCGTGATGCACGCCGAGACGGCCGCCGTACCAGACCCTGGGATGGCGTTCGACGATCCGCACCACGCCCACCACCTGGCCGCCATGGCTCAGTCCGTGGTGGATGGCGCTGATCGGGTAAGCCTGATCATCGAGCTCATCGCGGTCGCTGTCCTCGAACAGGTGCTGCTCCTCGCAGAAGATGGCGCTGCGCAGCTGCCAGTAGCCCGGCAGCAGGGCCGAACCGGGTTGCAGCAGATGGAAGCTGAACCGATCCGAGCTGGCCGTCGGCGACAGACGGAAGTCGTCAGCGTCGATGCCGATGCCCCAGCGCACCGACGGGGTGAAGGAGGCCGGCGCCGAGCTGTGGCTGCGGCCGATGTCGTGGCTGCTGGGATCAATGAAGAACATGGCAATCAGATCTCCTTTTCGAACAACGACAGGGCTGAGCAGGCGCCGCATTTGGCGCAGCCGGCGGCCATCGCCTCCGAGCGCAGATCGGACTGGCGCAGCTGGTCGGCGACGGCTGTATAGATCTCCACCATGAAGTCGGTGTCGGGGGCAGGGTGGTGCTCTAGCGGTGTGCCCGAGATGGGCACGAACGGCACCACGAACGGATAGACCCCGAGGGCGATCAGCCTTTCGCTGCAGGCGATCAGCGAGGCGGCGGAATCGCCCAGACCCGCCAGCAGATAGGTGGACACCTGCCCCCGGCCGAACACGGCCACCGCCTGGGCGAAGGCTTCGTAGTACTGCGCGAGGCTGACCTCGGATTTGCCCGGCAGGATGCGGCGGCGCACCTCCGGCTCCACCACCTCCAGATGCATGCCGAGGCTGTCGACACCGGCATCGCGCATGCGCTGAAACCAGAGCGGATCGGCCGGCGGTTCACACTGGGCCTGGATCGGCAGGTCAACGCGCCGTTTGACGGCAGCGGCGGTTTCGGCCATCAGCCGGGCGCCCCGATCCTCGCTGTTGGGGGTGCCGGTGGTCATCACCAGCTGCTTCACCCCGTCCAGGCGCACGGCGGCCTCCGCCACCTCAGCCACCTGCTCCGGCGTCTTGCGCACGGTCGTGCGCCCATCGGCCAGCGACTGCTCGATGGCGCAGAACTGGCACGCCTCGCTCCGGTCGCGGAAGCGGATGCAGGTCTGCTGCAGGGTGGTGGCCAGCACATCGCGGCCGTGCAGCAGGGCGATGGAGCGGTAGGGGATCCCCTCGGCGGTGTGCAGGCCATAGAAGGCCGGCTCGCCCGGCACCTCCACCGTGACCAGGGGCTGGCGGGCCCGGTCGGCCACGGCCACCGCGCCATCTGCAGCGGCCGTGAGGCTGTAGGGCGACGCCTGTGCGGCATTGGTGTACACGGGAACCATCACGGTGGTGCCCTCAAGGGTCAGCGCTCGATGATCCGAAGGGCCGGCCCCACCGCGCCGGCCGCGGTTGCCCGGCAGGGCGGGGTCGACCACCCCACGCACCTGCAGTTCGGTGATCAGATGGCCGAGATCAGACATTGTTCAACTCCTGGCCCGACTGCGGGCCCTGCGGGAAAGGGGGCGACTTCGGCAGGGGCAACCTCGGCAGGGGTGGCCATGGTGTTGGCGGCCATGGCACCCATCTGGCTGTTGGCGGTGCGGTTGATCTGCAGGGCCAGTAGATCGGGGCGGCTGTAATGGCCCACGCTGTCCATCATTCGTTTGCGTTTGGTGATCAGGGAGCGGTCGAGTTCGGCGATCGCCAGCCCTTCACCCTCCGGCAGGGGACCGGCCAGATAGCGCCCCTCGGGGCTGATCACCGCCGTGTGGCATCCACCCTGAAAGGCTTTGTGCAGCGCCGGATCCGGGGTGATGGTGCTGTAGTCGGACGGATCGAGCCAGGCGGTGGAGCAGATCACGAAACAGCCAGCCTCAAGGGCGTGGTGACGCATCGTGACGGACGTCTGTTCGCTGAAGATCGGCCCCACCAGCGAGCCCGGAAACTGGGCGCAGTGCAGTTCCTCTCCCTGCGCCATCAGGGAGAAGCGGGCGAGGGGGTTGTAGTGCTCCCAGCAGGCGAGGGCGCCGATCCGTCCGAGATCGGTGTCCACCACCCGGAGGCCGGAGCCATCCCCCTGTCCCCACACCATCCGCTCGTGATAGGTGGGGGTGATCTTGCGGCGTTTCAGCCGGATCACGCCGCTGCTGTCGAACAACAATTGGGTGTTGTACAGACTGCCGCCGTCGCGCTCGTTGATGCCGAGCAGCACATGCACCCGGTGCTGCCTGGCCGCCGCCGCGATCGCCTCGGTGGCGGGACCCGGCACGGTGACGGCCTGGTCGTACAGCGCCAGATGGGAGCGGCCCATCAGAACGGCGGGCTCGACGAACGAGAAGTAGGGGTAATAGGGCAGAAAGGTTTCCGGGAACACGATCAGCTCGACACCCTGTCCAGCGGCCTCTGCCATGGCGGCGAGCACCCGTTGCAGGGACCCTTCGAGGCTGAACAGAACCGGGCGGATCTGGGCAGCGGCAACCGTGAGCGTGGGGGCCATGGGGACAGGGCGCGCAGGCGATTCAGAGCGTCCAGGTATCGAGAATGAAGGCCCCCTCCTTGCGGTGCATCAGCACGATGTCGAGCACATCGAGAGGATTGATCGGACGGATTCCGGGCATCAGGGAACCTTCGCCGTGGCCATAGAGGGCCTGCAAGGCGAAGCGGCAGGCATAGACCTTGCCGCCCTGATCCATGAACTTCTGAAGGCGTGCATTGAAATTGAGATGGCCGTCAAATGCCGCATCGCCCAGCTTGGGGAAACCGCGCTGAACACCGAGGGTGACGCCGGGCCCATAGAGGAGAATCGAGGTCTCGAAGCCCTTGTTGATCAGCCGACTGGCCTGCAGCAGGTTGACCAGGCCGATCGAGCCTTCGAAGGCGACAGTGTGAAACGTGATCAACGCTTTTTCGCCAGGTTCAGCCTTGACATCGGGAAACACCTTCTCCTCATAGTCCACCAGAAAATCGCCCGGCTGATTGGAGGGTCGGCTGACTGCAGGCATGCGGGTCTGAGGAATCGCTCAAGGCGCAGCTTGCCCTGGCCAGCGGTCGAATAAATGTAGCCGATGCCACCAAAAGCGTGTGCAGCCGATGGGGCGTCGGTTCATGGATTTGGTGTGGATGGCTACGGATGCACACACGGTCTGATCGATAATCAGATTGCCATCTGGTGCGTTGTTGTGACCGGATCCCCCCAGGTGCAGCCGCGTCCACTTCAGCAACAGGTGCGGCGGCAGGTCGTCGTCGTCGGTGCTGGTCAGGCGGGCCTGTCGGTGGCCCATGCTCTGCAAAAGCGCGGTGTGCGTCCCCTGGTTCTGGAGCGGCAACGGGTCGGCTATGCCTGGGAGCAACAGCGCTGGGATTCCTTCTGCCTGGTGACGCCCAACTGGCAGTGTCGCCTGCCCGATTTCCCCTACGACGGCCCGGATCCCGAGGGCTTCATGGCGAAGTCGGAGATCGTGTCGTACCTGCGGCGGTATGCCGCGTTCGTGGGCGCGGACCTTCGTGAGGGTGTGCAGGTGGAGCGCCTGAGGCATCACGGATCGGGCTACCGCCTGCAGACCAGCGAGGGGGAGATCCTGGCCGACCATGTGGTGGTCGCCACCGGCGGCTATCACCGGCCGCAGCGCCATGCCGATGCACCGCGCCTGCCGGCGTCCATCCTGCAGCTGGATGCCCGCGACTACAGGAATCCTGAGAGCCTGCCCCCTGGGCCTGTGCTGGTGGTGGGCAGCGGTCAGTCGGGGGCCCAGATTGCCGAGGATCTGTTCCTGGCCGGTCGCGAGGTGCATCTCAGCGTCGGTTCCGCCCCCCGTTCGCCCCGCCGCTACCGCGGCAAGGACGTGGTGGATTGGCTGGAACGGATGGGCTACTACGCCATGCCGATCAGCGACCATCCCGATCCGCGCGCTGTTCGCGCGAAGACGAATCACTACCTGACCGGTCGCGATGGCGGCCGCGAGATCGATCTGCGCGCCCGTGCCCTGCAGGGGATGCACCTGCATGGTCGCCTCTGTGCGTTGTCGCCCGAGCGGATCCAGTTCAGCGGGGATCTGGCCGCCAACCTCGATCAGGCGGACGCGGTGTACTGCCGCATCCGCAGCAGCATCGACGCCTGGATCGCCAGGAACGGCATCGATGCCCCCGAGGAGGCCCCCTTCGCACCCTGCTGGCAGCCCGGGCCGGCCCCGGATCCCGGCCTCGATCTGCAGGCCCACCCCCCGGCGGCTCTGATCTGGTGCACGGGCTACCGCGGCGATTTCCGCTGGATCGACGTGCCCGTCTTCGATGGCTCCGGCATGCCCGCCCACGACCGCGGCATCACCACAAGCCAGGGGCTCTATTTCCTGGGTCTCCCCTGGCTGCACACGTGGGGATCCGGCCGCTTCTGCGGTGTTGCCGATGACGCGGAGTATCTCGCCAGCCTGATCAACCTGCGCCTGCAGCGTCGCGATGCCAGCCAGGAACGCCTCGAGTGCACCGCCCTGCTTGGTTCCTGAAGCCAGGCTTCCTCAAGCCATGCCCGGGTCTCGCTGCGTCACCAGCGCCTGACCTCCGCGGTGGAGGCTGCACTGTCTTCTCCCCGTGGTGGAGCTGAGCCATCCGTCCTGGCTTTGGGATGAACAGACGGTGCAGAGCACCAACCAGCGGATGAAGGGCCTGGCCATCCACGCCCTGCTCGTGCAGCGCGACCAACCGGAGCTGCTCACCACCGGCCAGGCGGGAAAGATGCCCAGTGGCAAGGGCTTCTCGGCCGGGGCCCGATGACATCGGCCCACGGCAGAAAGCGGCAGCAGCGCGTCCCGCTGGCCCTGCCGGCCACGGGGCCCCTGGCACACCGTGCTGCCTGGCGGGAAGAGTCAGCGGCGGCGGATGGTGTGGTTCCAGCCGGTGGTCGTGGGACTGAGCTGAGCGGGCCTCACTCCTCCTCGGCTGCGCCCAGGGGGATGAGCTGGATCTGCTTGCGGCCCAGCTTGATCTCGAACTCATCGCCGGGCTCCAGGCCCAGCTGGGCGGTGTAGGCCTTGCCGACGAGCAGGTTGCCGTTGAACTGCACCCTGGTGGCGTAGCTGAGCTTCCGGCCTGGCCGGCCCTTGCCGCCACGACCGCCGCCAGCGCCGAGGTTCATGCCCTTGGCCTCCAGCAGGGCCTCGTAGAAGGCGGTGAAGTTCAGGCGCTCGGTACCGTCCTTCTTGGTGGAGACGTAGCCGCAGCTGCGCACCAGATCGGATTTGGAGGCATCGCCCAGCTCCTTGACTTTGGCGAGCAGATCAGCACCGGTGAGCATGATGTGGAGTTGGGGTGATTGTTCAACCCTAATTGCCCGGCTCGCCATGGTTGTCAACGGCAGGCTGATGGCTACCCCGCCGTGCCTGTACCGGTGAAACGGCGATCTGTTGAGGGGAGAGGCGTTGATCACGCTGCGCAGATCCTCCAGGATGGATTCGTTCACCTCGTCGTGGGCCAGGGGCTTCTGCCCCTGGTCGCCGACCAGATCAACGAATCGGAGCAGGACCCTTCACAGCACCCGGTAGCTTCCATTGGTGTGCACCATGACAGGCCCGTGCCATGGATACGGCGCGTCTGTTTCAGTCCGGCCGCAGCCAGGCGGTGCGGTTGCCCAAGGCGTACCGCTTCAGCGGCATGAAGGTGATCGTGAAACACTTCGGCAATGGCCTACTGCTGCTGCCGGTCGAGGATCCCTGGCAGACCCTGGAGGCCGGCCTCGCCGCCTTCGAGCCCGGCTTTCAGCTCAGCCGTCAGCAGCCGGAGCAGCCACCAAGGCCGGAGCTGAAGCCTTGATCCTGCTCGACACCAACATCTGCATCCACATCATCAACGCCAAACCGGCGGCGGTGCTGCAGCTCTTCCGGGACCACCGCGTGGGGGAGATCGGGATCTGCAGCGTGGTGGCCGCTGAATTGGCCTACGGCGTTGCCAACAGCGGATCCACGCGGAACCGACAAGCTCTCGATCTGTTTCTCGCTCCTCTGGCGATCCTCCCCTTTGCCGAAGCCGCTCTCTGGTGCTGTGGCGATCTGCGCGCTGAGCTGGAGTGCCAGGGGACTCCGTTCGGAGCTCTCGATACGCTGATCGCCGCCCATGCCCTCAGCCTGCAGGCCACGTTGGTGAGCAACAACCTCAAGGAATTCGAGCGTGTTCCAGCCTTCTCCTCGACAACTGGGTTCCCAGCGCCTGACGACGCGAGCGAAACCCGCTGGATCGGCCTTCAGGCCATGGCCGCCGCCGTGCTCCGGGCGACGTGCTCCAAGACCAACCGCGCCTGCTGCTCCGTGACGCCAGGGAACAGCTCGACGAATTCCGCCTGGGAGCCGCCGTCCTCGATGTTCTCGAACAGAGCCGCCACGGGGATGCGGGTGCCGAGGACACCCAGGCCCCGCTGACCCGCTGGGGATCGCGCTCCACGGCAGCGCACCCTGCCCAACCGGGATCGGGTTGTGCCGGCATGCGCAGCCCTGGAACCAGCGGCCTCTCAGCGTAGGCAGTCCGCCAGAGGTCGCTTCGGTTGTCCCGTCAGGGCGATTCGGTGCTCCGAACCCCGGTGGTGAGCCCCGCATCGATCGGTTCGGCTCGCCCCTCCCAGGCCCAGGTTCACCGCGGTGACAGTGAGCGCACCGGGGGCGAACGCGGACTGATCAGAACAGCCCGCCACCGCAACCAACGCCAGCCATCAACGCAACCCGCACCATGCTGACCCGCCGTTCTTCCTCTGCCTTCGATCTGTTCGACCGCCTCGAGCAGCAGCTCAGCCAGCAGCTGCAGACCGCCGAGCGCGTGCCCGCCGCTGAGGTGCACGAAACTCCCGAGGCCTACGAGGTGGTGCTCGAACTCCCTGGCGTGGACAAGGCCGCCATCGAGGTGAAAGCCACCGAGCGCACCCTGCTGATCAGCGCCGAGCGCCGCAGCCAGCGCCAGCTGGGTGGTCAGCCGTCGGAGGCTGATCTCTCCGCTACAAGCAGCGATGCCCCCGTCCAGGCGGACACGGGCCGCGGGCCACTCCCGACGCCGCTCCTGAGCGAGTTCCGCTACGGCACCTGGAGCCGCAGCTTCCGCTTCCCCGTCGCGATCGAGCGCGAGCAGCTGCAGGCCGTCTACCGCGATGGACTGCTCAGCGTCACCGCCCCCAAGGCCAACACGGTGAGCACCGTGACCGTGAAGGTGGAGGGCTGATGACCTGAGGCCTTCCCCGGGCTGAGGCCCGCGCATGAGAACCGCTGCCCCCGGCTCCGGCTGGGGGCTTTCTGTTGGGTGGAGAGGTGCCGATGGAAGCGAGTCAGCGGCGCAGCGACTCGCAGGCCTCACCGTCGCCGTTGCTATCCAGATACGTGTGGCCCTGGCGCAGCAGCGCCTGGGCGCGGGCATGGGAGCCGATCTCCTTGCAGCGGTACCGGCGGCCGCCAGGGGTGGTGCCATCGGGGATCACCACAGCGGTGCGACCGCGCCGGAAATCCCAGGGCCTGGTGATGCCGCCTTCCACCTGCCAGACGCCGTAGCGATGGCGGCTGGCGCGGAACTCCGCATCCAGGTACTCCTTGGCGTCACAACTGCTGAGGTAGCGCCGGTAGGCAAAGGCCTGGCCGTCCTCCACCATCACCAGGTTGATGTTGAGCTTGCTGATCACCTCCGCCACCGTGCGCCCATAGCGATCGGTGGTGTGGGGCAGGATGCTGACCTGGCGGCCCCGCGGCAGGCGCTGGATCAGGTAGGCGCGCGACTGCTGACCCCAGGGGGACTGGGCTGTCTCTGGGGCATCGATGCAGGCGAGGCGGATGGTGATGGATCGCCCTCCCGCCTGAACCCGGAGGGTGTCGCCGTCTCCCACCGAGAGCACCGTGGCTGGGTAGCTGGCCGCCGGTGCAGCGACGGCGGCTTCGCCTACCCCGAGCGGCGCAGAAGCTGCCATGGCCATGACGAACAGGGCCAGCGTGCGCTGGGGGAGAGGCAGCAAGGGGCGAAACCGGCAACAGCTCAGTCTGGCACTGGCCACCTGAGCTCTGGCAGCCGATGCAGAATGCGCATCGATTTGTCGATCACTGCAACAGGAAGGCGCCCCAGGTGGGGGCGCCTTGGCTTGGGCATTGAGGCGTACGGGGAGTCGTTGATCCGGCTCTGGTTCGTCTGCTGATGTGCGGTCAAGACCAGGATGACGTGGGCCTCCCAGCAAGGCCTCGAAATCTTCGCGATGCGGATCATCCCGACTCAGTAAGCGTGCAGAAGCATCAAAACCATCATCTGCGGGTGGTTTGCCACTTGATCGTGGGGATTATCACTGGCGGCAGTAGTCGTGGGTCTGGCAACGATTCAACGCTGAGGCAGGATCCAGCAGCAAGAAGATCAGATGGTTCTCGGGCAGCCAGTTCATCGTTGAGGGAAGCATCAGCAGCGCTGCACGGGATCGCAGGGTCCCAAGGTCAAGCTCAATGCCCATTCTCACACTCAGATCCTCTGCAGTCACTGAATTCATGGCAGTTCTGATGGTGTTCTTTCAGGCTCGGGTGCATGACTCTGGGCAAAAAGTTGATGTTTGGACCAGGCCCTGGGTGCACAGGCTCAGTTTCTCCGAGAGACGGCCCACTTCCGATCAGTTCCGATCTACTACAATTTGTAGGCAGCTTCATGGAGCGATTCGCATGGGCCTCTGCTTCACCAAGGTGACGCCTCACCATGCCACCTTCGGCAGCATAGTTCGATGAAGTTGTGGTTTACCTGCCGGCCAGCGATGTTGTCGTCCTTGCTGGTTGCCCTGGATACCAAGCGGGTTTTTCTCAACATCTTAAAGCTCGTTCAGATGGGCAAGATTCCTCAAGAGAGTGCTACTACATTTGCGCAAGTGGGCAGCTCCTTGCAAACTTACTCAGCAAGCATGCTTGTGAATTGCTCACTGAAGGATCCGGGATCGGCCAGGCTGGCGGGGATGTTGGCAGAGGTTTCGGCTTAGAAGGGTCAATAGTGGGATCAATCCGATCGGAAGCTTGTAAGCGTGAGTCAGGAATTATAGTATTAGAGTGGTACGATAAAATCCAAAACTTGAACTCGCTTAACTTCTGATAGACATCCATGTCGTGATTGAGCTTGGCGACATGCTCATAAATCAGCAGACAAATCCAGATCACATCTTGATTGAGATAGGGTGGCAGTTGCGGCGATTCCAGGCTTTCCGTATTTTTCACGCCGGCACTAGATTTGCGGATCATTTCATTTAGCCGCCTTGGTATGCCATGGTCTTGGCAGGCCCATCGCGCCTTATCGGCTTGCTTCAAAGTGCCAGACTTGGCTTTGTATCCGATGAATTTGCGGATGTCAAGCTGATAACCTAATCCAGCTTTCATCCTGTTGCTTTGGGATCCTATCCTGATGCTATAGTGCTTGTAGCGTAATTTAGCAAAGGTTTTCGGCCAGCTTGTGGCATCTCCTTTTTTCCGGTTGCGATCTTCGTTTACTTGATCACGCAATGCCGCTTCCGGGATCAGATTTTCAATCTCTTTAACCGGTAGCACAATAAATCGATCGTTCAGCTGTTGAGCAAAAACTTCCACGCGATCGGCCTTGCCTCCGATATCACCATCTGCTATGACAAGGGCTTGGGAGCATAAACAGGCAGCGTTCAGGCCGGTGGAAGGCATGCCGTTGACATCCGCTTCTTCTGATTCTTCGAAATTGAAATGAACAAGGTTAGCCCCATTGTATTCGACGAAGGCGTAGTGACGATCTTCCTTGTAGCAGGCCAGTTGCCTGGCGGTGCTCTTGAACCGCTCACCACCGCGCAGCTCCAGGTAGGCGGTGAAGCCTTTCATATAGGCTCGTAGATAGGAGCAATCGCTGGTTCCCTCCACCCAGATCGTGGCGTTGGCCAGATAGGTGGCTGAGGGCCGCACACCAAGCTGGCTCAGGATCCTTCGATCCCAAGGCGGGGAGTGGCGGATGCGAAAAAAATCCTTTGCCTGGTTGTTAGGTTGATCTGTTGCCTGTTCAGGTGCTGTGGATTCGGCTTTGCTGAAGCTGAAGATGCTGACCAGGGGATCCTTCTCCAGTAGATCGAGCAGGTGATTGGAGTGGGTAGTGAGAATGAACTGGTGGCTTTTGCTCTGGTGATAGTCCCGAAGCATAGACAAGAAAATTCGCTGCAAAGAAGGATGCATGCACAGATCGGGCTCCTCCAGGAAGAAGAGGCTGCCCGGTGTGAGTTCCGTGACGATGGGATAGGTGCAAATGATCAGGCTCTGCATGCCATCGCCGAGATCGTGGATGGGGCGATCCTCGCTGTCTCCGATCTTTAGATACACGACATTATTGCTTGTGCGCCTACCCTGACCGTCCAACCGATGCAGGGCTGGAGTGAGCGTCACTGGCTGGCCAGAAAAGAAGTGCTTGGACAGAAATTCCTGATATGTGAGAATCGAGTCGCGCTCGGCCTGGCGTGGCGACAGCAGGCGCTGCTGTATATCGTGATAGATGCCGAGTCCCGTGAAGATACGAGGTCGATTCTTGATGCTGGATTTGGGTTCGTGCACCTGCACGCCTGAATCATCTGCGGGCCATGCACACTTGCTAAAGTAATCTTGATAAGTGCGACTCGCATAGACATCCTCAGCGTCAGCTTCTTGCCTTTGCCCTTCCCTCGTGACTGGCAATGGCCGCATTCCGCGCAGGACTGGAATATAATACCGATTTGGCTCCAGTAGGGTCAAAATACATTCAGGTAGTGAGCATGATTCCATCAGTGAGAAGAACTGATCGAGTGCATGTTCCTTGACGCTCCATGACTCCTGGTTGCCGATGCGTGGATCTGCTTGGAAATCCACGATCGTAGGGTAGGGCGCAGCTCATTCAGCCAATGTCTCCAAGAGCGGTCGATAAAGCCAGCCAGCAGGCACAAGTCTCTGAAGTCTGCGAATCTGTTGATTAAGCTCAAGTCTTCCTGGGCTGTCAAGGTCTTTCCCTATCTCCTTCCCGATCCTTTCCATCAGTTGCGTGATTCCAATACTCTCCTGAGATGGTGGCTCGATTCTGAACCAGTCCACGAGCCGGGGATCACCAAAGAGCCCTCTCAAGAGTCGCGACTTACCTGAATTATTGGCTCCGACAAACATCGTGATCGGTGCCAGTTCGTCCAGCCTTAGCTCATGTTCGAATCGTTCGATGCGCGACTCTTCCGCGTTAGCAGAGTTGCATGGGTCGAGCTGATACTGCTTGATCAGTTCTCCCCGCAGGATCAGCCCCCGATACCATGGTCTGTGCGGCTGCTCTATTGCCATCGTTCCCTGGGATTGTCTTCCCATTGTGGCGCCTGTTCGCAAGTGATGCCTCCCAGCAACAGCCCTGGGGGGCGGGAGGCATCTCAGGTCAGTACTTCGTATCCATTTCAGGGTTGGGCTGGGCGTCGCTCGACAAGCCTTGGGGACATCCGCCAGCCCCAGGGCTCCGCGCTGGACCTTTCTGGTGTGGCTTATCCCGGATGCTTCTCATCCGCCAGGACCCTCTCAGGATCCTTGGCCACCGAAGCGATGCCTGCGGCCGTGATCGCGGCGAAGCTGAGCCTGGGTGCGTGTCCAGAGGGGGGCAGAGCCAGCGGCTGCGCCCGAGCCCCTTGGGAAGGCACCGCGGCTGGGCAGGCAAACGCCCGGGGCCAACGCTCCGGGCTTTGTTGTGTGCAGGAGCGAAACGACCGGGAGACCAGGCCTGGATTTGTTCCTTCAACCTCTCGCCATCCATCGAGCGGCGTGTGCATTAGTGCCTGTCTGCCGCTGCCAGCCAGATCAGGGCTGCCTGGGTGCGGTTGTTCACCTGCAGCTTCTGCAGAAGCACATGCACATGGCTGCGCACCGTGCCCTCGCCGATCCCCAGCCGCTGGGCAATCACGCGGTTGTTGTCACCGGCCGCCAGGCAGGCCAGCACCTGCTGTTCCCGTTGGGTGAGGGCGTTGAGGCGCTCAGCTGAGGGCGCGGCCACAGAAGCCTGGGATGGCGAGGAGCCCCGCAACGCTGCCGTCGCCTGCTGATCCCACCAGCTGGCCCCCGCCAGCAGCGAGGCCAGCGCCAGCTCCACCTGGGCCAGGGCGCGCTCCTTGTGCAGATAGCCCCGGGCCCCGGCATCCCAGATGCGCTGAACCCAGAGTGGATCCTCCTGGCTGGTGAGGATCAGCACCGGCACCGCTGAGGTGCTGGTGATCCGCTGACAGGTGGCCAGTCCGCCGAGGCCAGGCAACACCAGATCCAGCAGCACCAGATCCACCGACCGGCTCGCGAGCAGCTCCAGGCCCTCTTCGCCATCGGCGGCGACCAGCACGTTCTCCACGCCAGGCAGCTGGCGCAGATGGCTGGCCATCGCCAGCTGATAGGCCTCATCGTCCTCGATCAGCAGCAGCTGCATCAGGAGCACTCCTGCTGCGGCAACTCCACCACGACCCTGGCACCGCCACCGCTGAGGTTGCCGGCCTGGATGCGGCCGCCGTGGGCCTCGCTGATCAGGCGGCAGAGATACAACCCCAGCCCAGCCCCCGGACGCCCTGAGCCTCGCTGGCCAAAGCGTTGAAACAGCAGGGGCAGCTGCTCCGGTGGGAACCCCGGGCCGCCATCACGCACCTCGATCCGGCAGGTGCCATCCTGCTGGCTGAGCTGCAGCCAGACCCGCTGACCGCGCAGGCTGTGGTGCACGGCATTGAGCAGCAGGTTCTCGATCAGGCGTTGCACCAGGGAGGCATCCGCCGGCAGCTCCACGCGACCAGAGCCCTGCTGCCGCAGCACCAGGTTGATCTGGCGCGGGGCGGCGACTGGCTCGACCGTGCTGATGGCCTCCTGGGCAATCGCAAGGAGATTGCAGCGCTGGAGTTGAACCTGTAGCCCCTCCTGCTCGGCCCGGAACACCTGCAGCAGATCATCGATCAGGCGCAGGCAGCGCTGCTGGCTGCTGCGGATCGCCTCAACCGCACCGCCGTCTGCCAGCAGAGAGAGGGATGCCAGGGTCCCCAGCACCGGGGTCTTGATGTCGTGGGCGAGGGTGGCGATCACATCGCCGCGCAGCTGGGCCTGCGCCAACTCCACCTCCATGGCAGTGCGCTGCAGCTCCAGCTCCCGGTTGCGCACCAGCAGAGCGGTGGTGACCACGAGGCTCAGGCAGACCAGCAAACGGTCGCTGACCACGGAAGCCAGGTTCTGCTGCAGCGGTACCGGCAAGGGCACCAACAGATTGAGCAGCGTTGAACTGCAACAGATCAACAGGAATCGCCAGGCCTGGGCGGAACTGCGCTGCGAAGACCCGAGCAGCAGTGGCACGACGTGGAGAATCCCGAGCACCACCGCCGGGGGGGTGGCCAGCTCCAGCAACAGGATCAGCAGCCAGATCGCCCACACCAGGGCGATCGGCGGCTTGGAGAGCCTCACGGCTCGTTGTCCTCCCGGGCTTGGCAGGGCAGCCCCTCAGAGATCAGATGCAGATCGATGCTCAGGCCGCGCAGCTGATGCTGCAGCCGCTCGGAGAGCGGCCGGCGGAACAGGGCCTTGAGGCGTGAGCGCATCGTCTGGCCGAGCACGATCTGGGTGATGCGCTTCTCCTGGGCGACGCGGGCGATGGTGGGCAGGATCTCGGCGCTCTCTTCCTTCAGGAAGCTGCCGCCCACGTCCTCGCACAGCTGGCGGCATTCCTCCTGGATCAGCAACTCCTCGCGGCTGAGGAAGCGGTTGGGATCCTGCACGGTCAGGGCCAAGAGCGGTGCATCCATGGCGGCGGCCAGGCGGGCGGCACGGCGCAGCAATCGTTTGCTGGTGTGATAGTTCGCCAGACACACCATCACCCGCTCGCGCAGCGGTGTGATCGAGGGGAGAATGTCGTTCTCAACGCGATCGGCCACCTCCCGCAGCGACAGCTCACGCAGCGCCACCAGATGACGCCGCTGGAAGAAGTTGGTGAGGGCCTGGCCCACCTTCTCGGGCGCGTACACCTTTCCCTCACGCAGCCGTTCCTGCAGGGTTTCAGGGGTCACATCCACCAGCACCACCTCATCGGCCAGCTCCAGCACGCGGTTGGGGATGCGTTCGCGCACCACCACGCCGGTGAGTTCGGCCACCAGGTCGTTGAGGCTCTCCAGGTGCTGGATGTTGAGCGTGGAGTACACATCGATGCCGGAGAGCAGCAGCATCTCCACGTCCTGCCAGCGCTTCTGGCGCTCGCTGCCGGGCACGTTGGTGTGGGCCAGCTCATCGACCAACACCAGCTGCGGATGGCGGGCCAGCACCGCCGCCACATCCATCTCCTCGAGGTCCACCTCCTGATAGCGCAGACGTTTGCGCGGGATCTGCTCCAGCCCGTCCGCCTCGCGAGCCGTGTCCTGGCGGCCGTGGGTTTCCAGCAGGCCGATCACCACATCGGTGCCCTCCCGCAGCGCCTCCCTGCCCTCCTGCAGCATGCGGCAGGTCTTGCCCACGCCCGGCGCCATGCCGATGAACACCTTGTGGCGTCCGCGCCGCTGGGTGGAGCGGATCATGGGGCCGGCTGACTGGTGGCAGCCCGAACGCTGAGCGCATCGAGGGCCAGGTTGAAGCCGAGCACGTTGACCACCGGCTCGATCGCCTGCAGGCCCAGCGGTCCCTCCTGGTGCTGACGCAGCAGCCGCTCCAGCTCCGCCAGCGGCAGCCGGCGCTCGCGGGCCAGGCGCGGCAGCTGCTGGCGCGCCGCCGCCAGGCTGATGTGGGGATCAACGCCGGAGGCGGAATCCAGCAGAAGATCGGGGGCCGGCTGGCTGACGCCGGCCAGCTCCCAGCTGCTGGCAGCCTCGGCCACCCGCTGGGTCAGCTCAGGATTGCTGGCGGCCAGGTTGGGGGCACCGGCGGGGCGGCCCTGGAGGTAACGCGGCGAACTGAAGGGTTGGCCGATCAGCCGCGCACCCACCACGGCGCCATCGCGTCGCAGCAGGCTGCCAGCGGCGGCCTCGGGGGCCACCAGGCGCGCCACGCCGAGCAGCGGCAGGGTGATCACCACCACGGTGAGCGTCCAGAGCAGCAGGGTGAGGCGAATGCCGCGCAGCAGTTGAGTGGTGAACGACATCAGAACTTCTCCGGTTGGGCGATCACGGCGAACAGGTAGCCCGACAGGGCGACGGTGGCGCAGACCAGCAGGGCGAGCATGTGGCTCTGCAGGGGAGGCTGGCTGGCGCGGAAGAGAGGAGCGAGCAGGAGGGTGCCGGCCACGAGCAGCAGCGGCAACCAGAAGCGGATGTGCAGGATGCGGGCCATGGGGATGAGGAAGGTAATGGGCCAGCAATGGCAGAAGCTGGACGGAGGTCAGCCGTCAGACGAGTCGCAGGGCCCCGATCGTCAGATCGATCAGCTTGATGCCCACAAACGGCGCCACGACACCGCCGGCGCCGTAGACCAGAAGATTGCGGCGCAGCAGCTGGTCAGCGCTCAGCGGCCGGAACTTCACCCCCTTCAGCGCCAGCGGCACCAGCGCCGGAATGATCAGGGCGTTGAACACCATCGCTGAGAGAATCGCCGATTGTGGTGAGGCCAGCCGCATCACATTCAGCGCCTCCAGCCCTGCGCCGGCGAACAGGGCGGGCAGGATGGCGAAGTATTTGGCGATGTCGTTGGCGAGCGAGAAGGTGGTCAGCGCGCCGCGGGTGATCAGCAGCTGCTTGCCGATCGTCACGATGTCAATCAGCTTGGTGGGATCGCTGTCGAGATCCACCATGTTGGCCGCCTCCTTGGCGGCCTGGGTGCCGGAATTCATCGCCACGCCCACGTTGGCCTGGGCCAGGGCCGGGGCGTCGTTGGAGCCGTCGCCGGTCATCGCCACCAGCTTGCCCAGCTTCTGCTCCTGCTGAATCACGGCGATCTTGTCCTCCGGCGTGGCCTCGGCGATGAAGTCGTCGACGCCGGCTTCCCGGGCGATCACGCCGGCGGTGATCGGGTTGTCGCCGGTGAGCATCACGGTGCGGATGCCCATGCGGCGCAGCTGATCGAAGCGCTCGCGGATGCCCGGCTTGATGATGTCCTTGAGGTAGATCACGCCGAACACCTCGCCGCCGCGGCACACCGCCAGGGGGGTGCCCCCCAGCCGCGATACCTGCTCGAAGCAGGCGTCCAGTTCATCGGGCACCTGGCCGCCGCGGGAGCGCACGAAGCCCTTGATGGCATCGACGGCTCCCTTGCGGAATTCCAGTCCCTCGGGCAAATCGGTTCCGCTCATGCGGGTGCGAGCCGAAAACTCCAGACCGCTGGCGGACTCGACGGCAAAGGGAAGGCAGGCCCCGAGCTTCTGGGCAAGCCGCACGATCGAGCGCCCCTCCGGCGTCTGATCGAAGCAGCTGGCCCCCAGCGCCACCTGCGCCAGTTCGGCAACGCTGCGGCCGCCCACCGGCAGAAACTCCTCCGCCAGGCGATTGCCGAGGGTGATGGTTCCGGTCTTGTCGAGCACCAGGGTGTTGACATCGCCACAGGCCTCCACGGCTCGCCCAGAGGTGGCGATCACGTTGAACTGGGCCACCCGGTCCATCCCGGCGATGCCGATGGCACTGAGCCGGCCGCCGATCGTGGTGGGGATCAGGGCCACCAGCAGGGCGACGAGCGTCACCAGCGAGGGGGCCTGCCCCAGGAAGCCCGCCACCGGCGGCATGGTGGCGACGGCGATCAGAAACACCTGGGTGAGGACCGCCAGCAGCACCGTCAGGGCGATCTCATTGGGGGTCTTGCTGCGTTCGGCCCCCTCCACCAGGGCAATCATGCGATCGATGAAACCCTTGCCCGGATCGGCGCTGATGCGCAGGGTGAGCTGATCCGAGAGGATCCGCGTGCCGCCGGTGACCGATCCAGCCACATCGGAGCCGGCCTCCTTGAGCACGGGAGCCGATTCACCGGTGATCGCCGATTCATCCACCGACGCCACACCGGCGATCACCTCGCCGTCGGCGGGGATCACATCACCCCCCTGCACCAGCACCAGATCGCCCTTGCGCAGAGCGGAGGAATCCACCAGCTCGATCGAACCATCGGCCAGCTGACGCCGGGCCTGGGTGCGCGC
>Ga0315900_10002998_pt1 | contig 25112 bp, 19 predicted proteins | sample LakEriMetagenome_FD_203521 | JGI IMG/M metagenome (GOLD analysis project Ga0315900, IMG submission 203521) | Freshwater fungal communities from buoy surface, Lake Erie, Ohio, United States - Buoy 12 MA114 | ecosystem: Environmental > Aquatic > Freshwater > Lake > Lake biofilm | place: USA: Lake...
CCAGCCCCGAGATGCCCATCATCCGGTCGTTCAGCGCGAACCAGGGCTCGAGCGTGGCGTAGTCGATCGGCCAGTCGTCGGCCACGCCGTCGAGGCTGCGCACCCGGAAGTCCGAGGGGTGCAGCCGAGGGAAGTGACCGGCGTAGAGGACGGTGCCGCCGCCCACGCCATTGAAGTTCACGACTTTGATCGGCGAGGCGTCGTCGTTCACCGGATAGTCGGTGGGCCGGCGGCGCACGTTCGGGCTGATGTGGAAGTCCGACAGCTGGCGGGCCTCCCAGTCGCGGCCGTTGCTGGGGTAGTCGGTGGGCTTGACCCAGTCGCCCTGCTCCAGGCACAGGATGCGCATCCGGGTGTCGGCCAGGCTCCAGGCCACCGCCGCGCCGGAGGCACCGGCGCCGATGATGAGGACGTCGACCGGGTCGTTCATCGCGAACAGCCTCCGGGCGCGCGCGCATCTCGGCGGGGCGCGCCGGTCATCGCGTCGCGGTGGTGTGCACCGGCCGTCGCCGCCCGCCGCGGCGCGCTCACGACGTGCGCCGGTGCATCAGGCCGTGCACCTCGATCGGCGGGTAGGCGGCCATCGCGGCCTCGTTGGGCTCGGTGCCCCAGCCCGGCCGGTCGGGCATCACCAGATGGCCGGCCTCGTAGTGCGGCACGTGGGTGAAGATCTCGTGGTCCCACGCGATGCGGTCGATGTCGACTTCCATGATGCGCAGGTTGGGCACGGCCGCGCAGAAGTGCGCGTTCATCATCGTGCACAGATGCCCGTAGAAGTTGTGGCACGCCACGTTGACCTCGTGCGCGTCGGCCGCCGCCGCGATCTTCATCGACTGCCACACGCCGTTCCAGGGGGTGTCGACGATGGCCACGTCGATCGCCTGCTCGCGAAAGTAGGGCAGGAACTGCTGCAGGCCGATCAGGGTCTCGCACGAGGCGATCGGGTGGCGGCTCTGCGAGCGGATGTAGGCGAGCGCCTTCGGGTCGCGGGTGTCGATCTCGACCCAGAACATGTCGAGGTCCTCGATGGCGCGCAGCACCTTCAGGTAGCCCTCGGTCTTGGCGTTGAAGTTGAGGTCGAGCAGGATGTCCATGTCGGGCCCTGCGGCCTCGCGCATGATCTGCAGGTGCTCGCGCACGCCCTGCGCGATGCGCCGTTCCATGTTGAGGTCGGGCAGGTTGGGGTTGCCGAAGCCCGGCGCCCAGCCCTTGATCTGGCCGTTCTCGTAGCGGTAGATGTTGGTCTTCAGGCCGGTGAAGCCCTTCTCGCGAACTTCGCGCGCCAGGGCCCGAACACCCTCGACATCGGTGATCTCGGGCTGGTAGTGCGGCCGCCGCGAGGCGCGCCAGGTCACGCAGTGCGACCAGTAGACGCGCAGCCGATCGCGCATCTTGCCGCCGAGCAGTTCGTAGCAGGGCACGCCCAGGGTCTTGGCCTTGACGTCGAGCAGCGCGTTCTCGATGGCGCCCAGAGCCTGCCCGACCACACCGCCCGCACCGGGCCGCGTCACCGCCATCAGCTCCTCGCGGATGCGCTCGTGGTCCATTGCCGACTGACCCACCACCCGGCGAGCCAGGGTTTCGATGACCGCGCCCACGCCAGGCGAACCGAAACCCTCGTCGAACTCGCTCCAGCCCACCACGCCGTCAGCGCTGGTGGCCTTCACGAAGTAGTAGTTGCGCCAGGCGGCGCTGCACGACAGGGTCTTCAGTTCGATGATGCGCGCCTTGCTGGCCATGGTGTCGCCTCGCGTGATCGGAAGGGGCATTATTCAACGGAACCCGGCGCCGCTCCGCGTCGGGTGGGGCTGCGCGCGTTGCGCCTGTTCCGCGATCCGCGTGCCGAGCCAGTCGAGCGCCCTGCCTTCGTGGGACGGATCGCTCAGCGTGTGATCGGCACCCGGCAGGCGCAGCAGGCAACCTGGGCGATCGAGCCGCGCGCGCCAGCGCAGCTCGCTGGCGAGCAGCGCCTCGGTCTCGGCCGCCGTGAGGTCGGCGCCGGCAAGAACGGTCAGCACCTCGCCGCCGAACCCGTCGAGGGCGTCGATGAGGGCATGCGGCAGGCTGCGAACCCGGTCGCCGTCGTGCCCGCGCGAAGCCGTGCGGGTGCGCGCGAGCCGCCTGCCAAGGAATCGCAACGGCTCGACCAGCAGGTTGCGCAGTGGCACCTGCCCGCGCAGCAGCCGTTGCCAGAGATCGGGGTCGAGGAGGCGCCGCCGGTAGTAGGTGTCGATCATCGCCCCTGCAAGGCTCGCCTCGCTGCGCACCCACGGGTTGAGCAGGCACAGGCCCTGCACCCGCACACCGGCCTGCCGCAGCAGGGGCAGCGCGAGCACCAGCGCGCTCGCGCCGTCGCACAGGCCATGGAGCCAGAGCGGCGCCTCGGGAAGTCGCGCGCGAAGGGCGAGCGCGGCGGCCACGATGTCGGCGCTTCCGGATTCGAAGGGGCCGGGCTGGCCGTCGCTGTCACCCCAGCCTGCGAGATCCACGCGCAGGCTGGCGATGTCGCGCGCGCCCAGGCTGGCCGCAAGCGTGACGAACATCCGGTGGGCGCCCACCCGTGTCTGGGGCTGACCGGGTACGATCAGGACGGCCGCGATCGGCGCGGTCGGGCCCCTGGTGAGCACCCCCGCCAGCGCGCCCTGCGCGCCCGCGGTCGACAGCACCTCGACGCTCTTGGCCTCGGGGGGCGCGGGCGATGCGGCCGCCGATGGCGTCGGGCCCGAGCGGGGCGCGGCTCGGGCAGCCGCGGCAACCGTCGCGAGGGGGGCGGGAGGTGCCGCCGCAACCGCCGCGAGTTGCGCGACCGCGGCCAGCGTGCTGTCCGTCAGCGGCCGCGGGTCGCAGGGGTCCATCGCGCTCCACCAGGGTTCGCCTGCGACCCGCGTCAGCTCCGCTCGCCACCCTGCCTGGCGCCAGGCGTCGAGTGCCTGCTCGAGGGCAGGCGGCGACCTCGTGGCGTCGCCCGTCGCGCGCTGCGTCTGGATCAGCGCGAGCATGCCGCCGCCGGGCGGGCATGGCGGCGCCTCGGTCAGCCGCAGGCCCCGCAGCGCATCGAGCAGGTCCCCCTCGACCGGCCATCCAGCGAGGCGTGCGCCCCGGGCTGGCGATGCGTTCCCGCCGTCCGCGGCGCCCGCGGCGCCCGCGGCGCCGAGCCGCGCGAGGCGCCGCAGCGGATCGACCAGACTTGCGCCGGCGGCCGGTGCATTCCAGAGCACCAGGCCCGTCGGCGGGTCTGGCAGGAGGCCCGCGAGATCGATCGCGAGCAGTGCGCCCATGCGCACGCCAAGCAGCACCAGAGGTCCGTCCGGCGCACGGGTGCGAAGCCGTCGGGCGGCCTCGAGCAGGTCCTCACGCCAGCGCTCGAGCGTCGCCTCACCGTGGTCGCCCGCCGAATCACCGGTCCCGAAGGTGTCGACGATCAGCACCGTCCAGCCGGCTTCCCCCAGGCGCCGGGCGGTGTGCGCGAGCATGCGACGCGACAGCGCCTGCTCGTCGAGGAAGGCCTGGACGACCAGTACCGCTCCGGCGGATGGCATCTCGGGTGCCGGCAGTGCCCAGAGGCCCCAGCGATACCCTGCGCCGAAGCCGTCGAGGCGCTCAGGCTGCAGGCCCTCGTGTCCCCGCGACGATCGCACCCGCTGTCAGCCCGCGAGCTTGGCGCGCACGAAGGCGGCGAGTGCGCCGTAGGTCGCGAAGCAGTCGGCGCTGATCTCGTCGTCCTCGACGATCACGCCGAAGTCGTCCTGGATCTGGGTGAGCATCGCCAGGACGGCCATCGAATCGAGTTCGGGGATCGCGCCGAGCAGCGGGGTGTCATCGTCCAGTCGCGCCGGCATGGCACGATGACCGATCGCCGACTCGAGAATGGCGCGCAGCAGGCTGTCGACGGGGGCGCTGGGCATCGGTCACTCCGACAAGGATGTGCGGATTCTAGCCTTGCGATCGCCCCCGCAGGCGTGCCGCGCCGATCGCGCGCTGCGCCCGCGCGTGACCGCGCGCGGTCGGCTGCGGCGATAATCGCTGCCGCGGGATCTTCCCGCCGCGAGAGACCCCATCATGCGACTGAAGAAAGCGGTGTTTCCGGTGGCCGGCCTCGGGACGAGGTTCCTGCCGGCCACCAAATCGATCCCCAAGGAAATGCTGCCGATCGTCGATCGTCCGATCATCCAGTACGCCGTCGACGAGGCGATCGAAGCCGGTTGCGACACCCTGATCTTCGTCACCGGTCGCAGCAAGCGGGCGGTCGAGGACTACTTCGATCGCGCGCCGGAGCTCGAGGCCGAACTCGAGGCCAAGGGCAGGCTCGAGGCCCTCGAGGCGGTGCGCAACATCATCCCGCCTCACGTGAAGGTCGTGTTCGTGCGCCAGCCGGTGCCGCTCGGCCTCGGCCATGCGGTTCTCTGCGCGCGCCCGATGATCGCCGACGACGAAGCCTTCGCGGTGCTGCTGCCCGACGACCTCATCGACGGGCATCCGCAGGGCGTGCTCGGCCAGATGGTGCCGGTGGCCGCGCAGACCGGCGGCAGCGTGATCGCCATCGAGCAGGTGCCGCGCGCCGACGTCAGCAAGTACGGCATCATCGATCCGGAGAGCGCCAGCGGCACCAGCCTGAAGGTGCGCGCGATCGTCGAGAAGCCGCCGATCGAGTCCGCGCCGTCCACCTTCGCGGTCGTCGGCCGCTACATCCTGCATCCGAGCGTGCTGAGCACGCTCGAGACCCAGCCGCCAGGGGCGGGTGGCGAGATCCAGCTCACCGACGCGCTGGCCGGCCAGATCGATACCCCGGGCCTGCACGGCTTTCGCTTCAGTGGCAAGCGCTTCGACTGCGGCAGCAAGCAGGGCTTCCTGACAGCGAACATCTACTTCGGGTTGCGTTGAGTCGCGTGCCTGCCAGCGCGGCCGCCCGCGTGCTCGTCTTCTCGAGCCTGTTCCCGAGCGCGGCATCGCCGGGCGCGGGGCTGTTCATCCGCGAGCGCATGTTCCGGGTGGCGGCGCGTCTGCCTCTCGTGGTGGTCGCACCGCAGGCTTGGTCGCCCTTCGACGGGCTCGTGCGGCTGGTGCGTCCGGCCTTCCGACCGCCCGCGCCCGTCTTCGAGCGCATGGCGGGTATCGAGGTTCACCGTCCGCGATTCCTGTCGATCCCGGGGATCCTCAAGCGTCTCGACGGCTGGCTGATGGCACGAGGCAGCGCGGCCACGGTGCGTCGCGTCGCTGCCGCGCTGGATGCCACGGTCATCGATGCCCACTTCGGCTATCCCGACGGCGCGGCCGCCGTCCGGCTCGGACGCGCGCTTGGCCTGCCGGTGGTCATCACCCTGCGCGGCAGCAAGGACCGCAACCTGCTGGGCGGTTCGCGCGAGGCAGGCCTGCGCGAGGCCCTTGCCGGGGCCGCGCAACTCGTGGCTGTCAGCGGCTCGCTGGTGCGCGATGTCGGGCAGCCCCTGGGCCAGGCCGCCGCGCGTTTCGCGCTGATCGGTAACGGGGTCGACACCGACCGCTTCGCTCCGGTCGATCGGGTGCAGGCGCGAGCGCGGCTCGGCATCGCGCCGGATGCGCCGGTGATCATCGGGGTGGGCAACCGGATCCCGCTGAAGGGTTTCCAGCGGGTGATTCCGATCGTCGCCAGGCTTCGGCAGCGGTTCCCGGGGCTGGTGTACCTGATCGTCGGCGGGGGTGCCGGCCAGGCCGATCTCGGACCCGACCTCGCTCGACAGGCGGCCGCGCTCGGCCTGGGCGATGCGGTGCGCCTGTGCGGACCCCAGTCGCCCGATGCGCTGCGCTGGCACTACGGGGCCGCCGATGTGCTCGCGCATGCCTCCGAGTACGAGGGCTGGGCCAACGTCCTTCTCGAGGCCATGGCCTGCGGGCTGCCGGTGGTCTGCACCGATGTCGGCGGTAACGCCGAGGTGCTCGCCGACCCCGCGCTCGGCACGCTGGTCGCGTGGTGGGACGAAGGCGCCTTCGAGGCTGCGCTGGCCCGGGCGCTCGCCCATTCCTGGGACCGGCAACATATCCGGGCGCATGCGCTCGCCAACGGCTGGGACGCTCGCGTCGACCAGCTCGTCGCGCTCTTCGAGCGCGTGTCCGCAGCCACCGGCGCGCGTGCGTCCGGAGGCACGGTTTCCTCCTGACGCACACCACACGGGAATTCGCGATGAAGGTCACGATCATCGGCACGGGCTATGTCGGACTGGTTACCGGCGCCTGCCTCGCCGACATGGGCAACGATGTCTGCTGCCTCGATATCGACGAGGCCAAGGTTGCCCGCCTGCGTGCCGGGCAGATCCCGATCCACGAGCCGGGGCTCGAACCGATCGTACGGCGCAACATCGAGGCTGGCCGGCTCTTCTTCACCACCGATGCGAAGGAGGCGGCATGCTTCGGGCTCGTGCAGATGATCGCGGTCGGCACGCCGCCCGACGAGGACGGGTCGGCCGATCTGCGCCATGTGCTCGCCGCGGCGCGCTCGATCGGCCGCCACATGAATGGCAGGCGGATCGTCGTCGACAAGAGCACGGTCCCGGTGGGTACCGGCGACCTGGTCGAGGATGCGATCGCCGACGAACTCGAGGCGCGGGATGTCGATTTCGAGTTCGCAGTGGTGTCCAATCCCGAGTTTCTGAAGGAGGGGGCAGCGGTCGACGACTGCATGAAGCCCGATCGCATCGTGCTCGGCATCGACGATCCCCATGCCGAGTCGGTCATGCGCGAGCTCTACCAGCCTTTCCAGCGCAACCACGAGCGCACCCTGGTGATGAGCCGGCGTGCCGCCGAGCTCACGAAGTACGCGGCCAATGCGATGCTAGCGACCCGTATCTCCTTCATGAACGATCTTGCCCGGTTGGCCGAGGCCGTCGATGTCGACATCGAGGACGTGCGTCGTGGCATCGGCTCAGACCCGCGCATCGGCTGGTCCTTCCTTTATGCGGGCACCGGCTACGGTGGGTCCTGCTTTCCCAAGGACGTGCAGGCGCTGATCCGCACCGCGCAGCAGAACCGCGCGCCGCTGCGCATCCTGCCGGCGGTCGAGCAGGTCAACGACGAACAGAAGACCGTCCTGGTGCGCAAGGCGAAGGCCCGCTTCGGCGAGCTGGCCGGTCGGCGATTCGCACTCTGGGGGCTCGCGTTCAAGCCGAACACCGACGACATGCGCGAGGCGCCGTCGCGCGCGGTCATGGAGGCCCTCTGGGCTGCGGGCGCGACGGTCGTCGCCTACGACCCGATTGCTGCCGGCGAGTGCCGCAGGCTCTATGGCGAGCGCGCCGACCTCGTGCTCGCCACCTCGCCGCTCGAGGCCGTGCGCGATGCGGATGCGCTGCTGATCGTCACCGAATGGAAGGAGTTCCGCTCGCCCGACTTCAAGGAGATCCGGGCACGCCTGCGGCATCCGATCATCTTCGACGGCCGCAATCTCTACGATTCGCTGCAGCCCGCGCGCCATGGCCTCGAGTACCACGCGATCGGCAGGCCGCGCCCCTCGATGCGATGCGACATCTGATCCACCTGGTGGCCGGGGCACGGCCCAACTTCATGAAGATCGCGCCGATCGTGCGCGCGCTGCAGGCGCGTGCCGACCGCTTCGCGTGGCGCATCGTCCACACCGGGCAGCACCATGATCACGCGATGAGCGAGGTCTTCTTCGAGGAGCTCGGGATCCCGCCCCCCGACCACCGGCTGGGTGCGGGCGGGGGCAGCCATGCGCAGCAGACCGCGCGCATCATGCTCGCCTACGAGCCGATCGCGGTCGCCGAGCGTCCGGCCTGTGTCGTCGTTGTCGGCGATGTCGACTCCACGCTCGCCTGCGCGCTCGTCGCGGCCAAGCTGCGCCTGCGAGTCGCGCATGTCGAGGCGGGGCTGCGCAGCGGCGACACCACGATGCCCGAGGAGATCAACCGTCTTGCGGTCGATGCGATCAGCGACTGGCTCTTCGTCACCGAACCGGCGGGCCGCGCCAATCTGCTGCGCGAGGGCAAGCCCGAGGCGCGGGTATTCAGCGTCGGTCATGTGATGATCGACAACCTGTTCTTCCAGCTCGCGCGGCTCGCGCAGGCGCCGGCCGATTCCGTCGCCGCGCCGCGTCCCGCGCCAGGCCCCTACGGCGTGGTCACGCTGCATCGCCCGTCCAATGTCGACGATCCCGTGGTCCTCGCAGGCGTGGTTTCCGCGCTCGGGGCCGTCTCGCGTCGGCTGCCACTGGTATTCCCGGTGCACCCGCGCACCCGCGCGAATCTCGCGCGTTTCGGCATCGCGCTTCCCGTCGGCGTCCTGGCCTGCGATCCGCTGCCCTTCATGAGCTTTCTCGCCCTCTGGAAGGACGCCGCGATCGTGCTGACCGACAGCGGCGGGCTGCAGGAAGAAACCACCGCGCTTGGCGTGCCCTGCGTCACGCTGCGCGAGAACACCGAGCGACCGGTGACGATCGAGGAGGGGACCAACGTGCTGGCCGGCACCGCGCCGGCCGCGATCGAGCGGGCTGCCGTCGCGGCGCTCGAGGCCGGCGTGCGCCCCGCGCGTCGGCCAGCGCTCTGGGATGGTCGCGCTGCGCAGCGCATCGTCGCGCAGCTCGAGGCGCTTCTCGCCCCATGAGCGACCCGCCCGGCGCCCCGGTCCGGTTCCGTCGGCTGGAGCCGATGCCGCCCGCGCATCCGAGGCCATGGTTTCCCACGCTGCCGGTGCTCGGGCCCTGCGGTCAGGCGCGGCCCGAGTTCGACGTGGAAAGCCGCTTTCTCGCGACCGATGCGCTGCTGCTGCCCTCCGGCAAGGTCGCCACCTACTGGGCGCTGCGCGATGCCGGCGTCCAGCCCGGCGATCGCGTCGCGGTGCCCGCCTACCACTGCCCGACGATGATCCACCCGATTGTCGCGTTGCGGGCGAGCCCCCATTTTGTGCAGATCGGCGCCGACCTGGTCATCGGTGCCGACGCGGTCGACCATGCCCTGCGCGCCGGCGTGCGCGCCGTGGTGCTGCCGCACTACTTCGGCTTCATCCAGCCCGATATCGAGGCCATCCTTGCCGCTTGCCGCGCCGCTGGCGTGGTCCTGGTCGAGGACTGCGCCCATGCGCTTTACGCGCGCCGCGGCGGCGCGCTGCCCGGTTCCTGGGGCGACTACGCGATCGCTTCGACCCGAAAGTTCATCGCCGGCGCCGAAGGCGGCGCGCTGGTGGGCAATGGGCGGGCACCCGGACACCCGCGCCGTCTGCCGGGCTGGCTCGACGAACTGCGCGGCCTTCGTCAGCTGCTCGCCGAGGCGCTCGGCCATCGCGCGATGACGATGCGGCAGGCCGGCGCAGGCTGGCGATCCCCGGGCAGGGCGCAGCCGATCGGTCCCGCCGACGAGGCGGCGGCCCGGCGCGAGGCGCAGCCTGCGCCCGCCTCCGAGACTGAGGTGCTTGCTTCCGCGAGCCCGCGTCTCGCGCTTCGCTCGGTGCAGGCGCTGGCCGCCCGCGCCGATCATGCGGGCATCGCCGCGGTGCGCCGTGCCCGCTACGCGCGCTGGGCCGAGGTCGTCGGCGACCGGCCTGACGTCGAGGCCTTCGCGCCGCGACTGGCTGCCGATCAGATCCCGTATGTGTTCCCGCTGCGGCTGGGCCGCCCGCGAGCCCAGTTCCGGTCGCTGAAATACCGGGGTATCGCGGTCTGGCGCTGGGACCAGCTCGCCGAGAGCGACTGTCCCCTGAGCCCCGAGCTCGCGGTCTCGCTGGTGCAGATGCCCTGCCAGCACACCCTCGACGACGCCGCGTTCGAGGCCTTGCTGCGCGAGTTCGTCATCGCCCTCGATCAGGCCTGACGCGATGGCCGAGATCGACCTGCGCGTGTCGGGCTGCTGGACCCTCGAGCGCTTCGAGCCCGGGTCGGCGGCCGCCCGCGACGCCTGGAATGCGCTGGTGCTGCGGGCGCAGGGCAGCCCGGTGCAGCGGGCCGAGTTCGTGTTCACGGCGGCCGAGGTCTTCGGTGGTGCCGGGTTGCGCCTGGCGTGCATGCGCCGCGGTGAGCGGATCGCGGCGATGGCGATCGTCGCCGGCACCAGGTTGCTGCCCGAAGTCTTCGTCGCCAGCCAGATGCCGCTGGGTGCGTGGGTGCAGTCGCCCGACGAGGCTTTTCCGGTGATCGCCCGCGGGCTGCTCGCGCGGCTGCCGATGGCGCTGCAGCTGGGCGTGCCGCAGCTCGACACCCGCTTCGTGCCGAAGCCAGACACTCGCTTCATGCCGAAGCCAGACACTCGCTTCATGCCGAAGCCCCCCGGCTGCGCGCTGCTGCCCTACATCCACACACCGTGGCTCGCGATCGACGGCGGTTTCGACGCGTACTGGCAGGCGCGCGGCCGCAATCTTCGTGGCAACCTGCGCAAGCAGCGCGAACGGCTCGCCGCCCAGGGCCAGCCGTTGCGCGTCGCGGTGCTGCGCTCGCCGTCCGAGATCGCGCGGGGCGTGGCCGACTATGCGGCGCTCGAGTCGCTGGGCTGGAAGGCCGAGGCGGGCACCGCGGTCGCCCCGGGCCAGGCCCAGGCGCGCTTCTACACGGCGATGCTCGAGCGTTTCGCAGGCTTCGGCGCCGCCGAGATCTGGTGCGGCTACATCGGTTCGCGGCTGGTCGCGTGCGAGCTCTGCCTGCGAGAGCGCGGCGAATTCGTCATCCTGAAGACCACCTACGACGAAACCCTCGCGCCGCTGTCCCCGGCGGCGCTGCTGCGCCGCGAGATGTTCGAGCGGCTGTTCGCCGACGGCGATGTGCACCGGGTCGAGTTCTACGGACCGCTGAAGGAGTGGCACACCCGCTGGAGCCACGAGGTGCGCGAGCTCTACCACGTGAACCTGCCCGCCGGGGCGCCGGCCGCCGCGCTGCTCGCGGGTCTTCGACGGCTGCGCGGCTGAGGCGCAGCGGTTGCGCGCGGCCCGAGGGCGCCGGCCCCGTCTGAAAGAACCGCCTGCCGCTCAGCGGTACGGGTGGCGAGCCAGCACCCGCTCCAGCGCGATCAGGCGCGCACGCGGCGCTTCGGCGCGCAGCCTTCGCGGGTCGATCAGCCCGCAGGTGCGCTCGAAGGTCGCTTGCGGCGCGTCGTCGCTGTCGTGGCGCTGTCGCGATCGTTGCATGCGCAACCGGGCCACTGCAGCGCGCAGCCACGGCGGCCGCTGGTTCTGCGCCAGCGTGACAAGGCGCGCGAGCGCGCCAGGCCCGTGCGCCGGCGCGAAGCCGTCGGCGAGCGGCAACTCGCCGAGTTCCCGGTCGAGCCGCGCGATCAGCGCGCCCTCGAAGCGTCCGAACTCCTTCCAAGCCAGCGGCAGCCGCAGCGCATCGCGGACGATCATCGGGTCGAGCAGCGGCGTCAGAAAGTGTCCGCAGCGCGCCGCCATCGAGTTGTTGCGGCCGGTCCAGTAGCGGCCTCGCAGCAGCGGGTAGACCAGCTCGATCTCCTGGCGCTCGAGGATGCCGTCGTGACCGATCTCGCGCGCGATCGTCGCGACGAGATGGGCGGCCAGCGCCTCGCCGGACTCCGCGCGGCGCAACGCCGACTCATCGACGCCGCCCCAGAACACGCGCACCAGATCGCGTGGCCGCAGTCTTCGCCGACCGACATGAAAGAAATTGCGCAGCACCTCGCCGCCGCCACCGTTCAGGGCAAGTGCGCCATCGGCCGACTGCGCGATCCGGGTGATGCGGTCGGCGCCGCGATCACCGATGCCATCGATCGGCAGGCCGTCGAAGAAATCGATGTTCGCATCGAGATCGGCGACGGCGGGCTGCTCGTGGTCGATCGACCGCTTGTCGATCACCCGAAGGCCCAGGCCCAGGGCCCGGTCGAGCGCGGTCGCGGTGCGTACGTCGGCACTTTCGGGCGTCCCGTAGACATGCAGCGCCGGCCGCTGGCCGGTGGCGCGCGCCGCGGCGAGCAGCAGCCGCGAATCGAAACCGCCGGAAAGCGCCGATCGGAGCCGTCCGTCGAAGGCCTGCGCCCAGCCTTGCGCGAGCAGCCGCAGGCGGCCGGCCACCCGATCCAGCGCCTCGTCCCGGTCGCTGAAGAAGGCCTCGGGTCGCCAGCAGGCCGCGCCGAAGCGAGGCATGACGGCGCCGGTGCCGAGTTCGCGCACCTGCGCCGGATCGGCGATGCGAACCTGCACGCAGGCCGTGCGCAGGCCGTGGTTGGCGCCATGGAAGACATAGTCGAGCGCGCCCACCGGGTCGGGATCGAGCCGCGCCTGCGCATCGGCGCAGGCGAGCCACGAGGTCGAGGCCACGCGTCCGTCGGCCGACTCGTAGCGCTTGATCAGACCCAGCGGGTCGCCAAAGAGCCAGATCCGGCCGTGTCGGGCGAGCACCACCTGGTACTCGCCGGCCAGTCGGGGCGAGGCGGCACTCGCGTCGTCGTCGAAGTCGTCCCACAGCGCCGCCAGCGCGGCTTCGCCCCCCTGGTTGCCGTAGAACAGGGTTCCGACGCAGGCGACGAGGCCGCCGTCGGGGCGCTCCAGCCATTGGCGATGCGAGCCGGGCTGGCCGGGTGTCGCGTGCCAGCCGATCGTGATGCCTGGCCAGCGGCGCGTGAAGGCGAGCCGCAGTCCCTGGCGCTCGAGGCTCGCCGCGAGCCGGCGTGCGTCCGCGTCGCGGCGCGCCGGGTCGGGGTCGAGGGCGATGTGCAGCGCGCTCACCAGCCGACCGCTGCGCCGCGGCGGCGGGCCCGCTCCGCGGCGATCGCGTAGGCGCGCTCGTAGCCACGCACGCTGCGCGCCCAGGTGCGCTCGCGCTCGACGAAGTCGCGTCCCGCGATGCTCAGCCGCTGCCGCAGGCCGTGATCATCGAGCAGCCTCAGCAGGGCGCCCGCGAGCGCCTCGCGATCGCCCGGCTCGAAGAGCAGGCCGGTGCGCTCGTCGACCATCAGTTCCCGGTGACCGCCGACCGCCGAGGCGACGACCGGCTTGCCGCGGGCCATCGCCTCGAGCGGCTTCAGTGGCGTGACCAGCTCGGTCAGGCGCATCGGCAGTCTCGGAAACGCGACCACGTCGATCGCGTCATACAGCGCCTCGATGCGCTCGTTGGGCACCCGCCCGGTGTAGATCACCGCATGCTGCAGCCCCAGCGTCGCCGTCCTCGCCCGCAAGCGCGCATCATCCTCGCCTTCGCCGACCAGCAGCAGGCGCGCCGACGGCTGCTGCCGCAAGACCGCGGGCAGCGCGTCGAGCAGCAGCATCAGCCCCTCGTAGGCGTAGAAGGAACCCAGGAATCCGATCACCGGCCCGTCGCCGAGACCCAGGTCGCGACGCGCCTGCGGGAGTGCCGCCGGTGCATAGACGAACCGTTGCGCGTCGACCGCGTTCGGGATCAGCGTGATGCGCTGCGTCGGGACGCCGCGTGCGGCGATCTCGTCGGCAAGACCCTGGCAGATCGCGGTGACCGCGTCGGCTCGACGCAGCGCGAGCGTCTCGGCCAGGCGGCTGAGACGATAGCGCAGCGCGCCCTCGCGGGTGGTGCCGTGGTCGACCGCCGCGTCTTCCCAGAACCCGCGCACTTCATAGACCACCGGCAGACCGAAGCGGCGGCCGGCCCCGATCGCGGGCCACGCGTCGAGTACCGGCGAATGCGCATGCAGCAGGTCGGGCCGCTCGAGCGCGACGAGCGCATCGAGGCGTTCACGGGTCGCACGCATCTCGGCGATCGGCCACAGTCCCGGCACCCGCGTCAGCACCGATCGCGGGCGCATCGTGCGATGGAAGTCCAGGCCGCCGGCCTGCTCGATCGCCGGCTCGCCGGGGTTTGCGCGCGGTGAGGTCAGCTGCACGGTCTGCCACCCGAGCGCATGCTGGTGGCGCAGGATCTCGCGGGTTCGCAGCGTGTAGCCGCTGTGCAGCGGCAGCGAGTGGTCGAGGATGTGCAGGATCTTCATCGGGCGCTCGGCTGCGCGTCGTCGTCGGGTTGCACGCGCGACCTGCGTCTGCGCTCGACGACATGCGCATCGATGGCCGCGAGAAGGCGCGCCATCTGGGGCTCCCATGCGAAGCGCGAAGCGACGTGGGCGCGGGCGCGGGCGCCCAGCGCCCGGCCGGCGGCGGGTTCGTCGAGCAGCCCGCATACCGCATCGGCGAAGGCCTGCGGGTCGTCGGCGACTCGCAGGTGCTCGCCGTCGCGAGCCTCGACGCCGTCGGCGACCGCGCGCGTGGCCACGATCGGGCATGCGCAGGCCATCGCCTCGAGGGCCTTGTTCTGGATCCCGCGCGCGATGCGCAGCGGCACGACGCACACCGACGCCGCCCGGAACCAGGGCGGCGAGTGCTCGACGAAACCGGTCACCCGGATGCCGTCGCGCTCGGCGAGCGCGCGCACCGCGGCGCTCGGCCGGGCCCCGACGATCAGCAGCCTGGCATCCGGATGGCGGTCGCGGATCCGCGGCAGGATCTCGTGCGCGAACCAGATCACCGCATCGACATTCGGCGGGTAGTCCATGACCCCGACGAAGACCAGGTTCGGCCCGTCGCCGTCGAGGTGTATCCGTTCGGCGGCAGGCAGTTCGTGTCGAGGGTCCGTGCTTCGTGTGGCCTCTGGCGGCGCGAAGCGGTCGGTGTCGACGCCGTTGGGGATCGCGAGCAGTCGTTCGCGCGCGGCTGTGCCAAGCCCGGGCAGCAGCAGCGCGCGTTCGCGCTCGGTGACGAGGCACGCACCCGCGACCCGCTCGAGCAGCCAGCACTCATAGCGCCGAAGCCGACGCGCCTCGAGCGCGTGCACCCAGCGCATCGGCGCCTGCCCGGTCTGGGCGTAGTCGGCGAACTTCTGCGAGTCGACATCGGTCATGTCCAGCCAGGTGCGCGAGTGCCAGGCCGAAGGTACGAGCGCTGCGACGTTGGCCGAATGCACCAGGATCGCGTCGGGCTCGTGCCTATCGAGCGCGTGCCCGATCGCGCGCGTCAGCGCGTCGTGGCGAAACCAGCCGACCGACAGCGGTGCGCCGTCGGCGAGCGCCCGCAGCGCCCCGAGCCAGCGCCGGGCCGCGCCCGATTCGACGATCGTCGCGCTGTCCGCCAGCAGGGCGCTGCCGGCCGCGGCCTGTTCGCGTTCGCCAGGTGGTGCGAAGGCGAACAGGTGCACCGCGTCGCCGCGCGCCTTCAGCGCGCGCAGCGCGTGGTAGGGCCGCAGCGCCGCGCCATTGTGCGGCGGCCACGGGGATCGGTTCGCGATCTGCAGGATTCGCATGGCAGGACCCGAGAGCCTCACCGGGGAGGCGGGTGGGGCGCAAGGCCGTCGGGCCGGCCGGGCGCGTGCGCCGACGACCGGCCGTCCGCTGCGGCCGGAATAGGCTGTTGCGCGCTGCGGATGCCGCCGGGCGCGGCGCAGGCGCCGCCGGTGCGCGAGCGCGTGCGCGCCAGGGGTCGGATGCGGATAGTCATGAATGCGCGAACACGCCGGGCCCGCAGTAGGCCCGGCCGGATGCTGTCGCGCATTGCGTGCGCTCAGCGGTCGTGCACGCCCGCCGGCGGGCAGCGCCCGCTCGTGAGAAATGCCAACGGCCTGCTCGGCAGGCCACGCTAGAGTCTGCGCGACCGGTCGACCGAGCTTCGATGTCAGAACTGATCCACACCCTGCTTTGCGAACGCGCCGCGCGTGATCCCGATGCGCTGGCGCTGGTCGCCAATGGCTGCTCGATCGCCTATGGCGAACTGGCCGAGCGCGTCGAGGCCTTCGCTGGTGCTGTCGTGGCCGCTGGCGTCGGGCGCCTCGATCGGGTCGCGGTCTGGCTCGACAAGCGTGTCGAGACCGTCGTGTCGCTGGTCGGCGCGGCCGCAGCCGGCGCGGTCTTCGTGCCGATCAACCCGGTGCTGCGCGCCGAGCAGGCCGCGCACATCCTGGCCGACGCGCAGGCTCGGATGCTGGTGACCAGTGTCGAGCGCTGGCGCAGCCTCGAGCCCGCGCTCGGCGCGCTGCCGTGGCTGCGCACGGTGGTCCTCGCGGGCACGGCGGGCAGCCAGCCGCCGACACTCGATTTCGCGTCCTTCGTCGCGTCCGGCGCGGCGTCGCCGCACCGCGTGATCGATGCCGACATGGCGGCGATCCTCTACACCTCGGGCAGTACCGGACGGCCCAAGGGGGTCGTGCTGTCGCATCGCAATCTGGTCGCCGGGGCGCACAGCGTCGCGACCTATCTCGGGAATTCGCCGCGCGACCGCATCCTCGCGGTGCTGCCGTTGTCCTTCGACTACGGTCTGTCGCAACTCACCACGGCCTTCGCCAGCGGCGCCTGCGTCGTGCTGCACAACCATCTGCTGCCGGCCGATATCGTGCGGGCGGTCGCGCGCGAGCGCATCACGGGTCTCGCGGCGGTTCCCCCGCTGTGGATCCAGCTGGCCGGGCTCACGTGGCCCGCCGAGGCCGGCGAGTCGTTGCGCTACTTCACGAACTCCGGCGGCGCGATGCCATCGGCCACGCTCGCCGCGTTGCGCGCGCGTCTGCCCCGTGCCCGTCCCTTCCTGATGTACGGACTGACCGAGGCTTTCCGCTCCACCTACCTGCCGCCCGAGGAAATCGACCGGCGTCCCGACTCGATCGGGCGCGCGATCCCGAACGCCGAGGTGCTGGTGGTGCGCGAGGACGGCACCGAGTGCAGTGTCGACGAGCCCGGCGAACTGGTGCACCGCGGCGCGCTGGTCGCGATGGGCTACTGGAACGACGCGCAGCGCACCGCCGAGCGCTTCAGGCCGCTGCCAGGCCAGCGACCCGAGCTCGTGCTGCCGGAGCTCGCGGTCTGGTCGGGCGACACCGTGCGTCGCGATGCCGATGGCTTTCTCTATTTCATCGGCCGCCGCGACGAGATGATCAAGACCTCGGGCTACCGCGTGAGCCCCACCGAGGTCGAGGAGGTCCTGTACCGCAGCGCTCGCGTGGCCGAGGTCGCTGCATGCGGCATTCCGCATCCGGTACTCGGTCAGGCGATTGTGGTCGTCGTGCAGCCCGCGCCCGGAGTGCCCGCCGACTCGGCGGCGCTGCTCGCGGCGTGTCGCGAGACGCTGCCCGGTTACATGGTGCCGGCGCGCATCGACTGGTGCGACACACCGCTGCCGCGCAATGCCAACGGCAAGATCGACCGACGCCTGCTCGCGCAGCAGCGCGCCCACCTGTTTGCGCAGGCCGCATGAACCCGATCGTCTTCGCGCAGCATGCGCCGGTGGAGGCCTTCGGGCGCCAAGGGGGCGAGCTTGCCTTCGGCATGTTGCCGGTGACGCGACTCGCCGCGCAGGTGGGCGGTACGCCCTTCTACGCGTATCACCGCGCCGCGATCCGGGATCGCGTGGCGCATTTGCGCCTGGCGCTGCCGGCCTCGGTGCGTGTGCACTATGCGATGAAGGCCAACCCCATGCCGGCGCTTGTCCACCTGCTGGCGACGCTGGTCGACGGGCTGGATGTCGCCTCGGCCGCCGAGATGCAGGTTGCGCTCGATGCCGGTGTCGATCCTGGCGACATCGGTTTCGCCGGGCCAGGCAAGACCGCCGACGAGATCGAACAGGCGGTCGCGGCGGGCGTCAACCTGAGCCTCGAATCGGCGGCGCAGTGCGATCTGGCCCTGGCGGCCGGCGAGCGGCTCGGGGTCGAACCGCGCCTGGCGATTCGCGTCAACCCGGCCTTCGAGCTCAAGGCGGCGGGCATGAAGATGGGCGGCGGGCCGCGGCCCTTCGGGGTCGACGAGGCGCTGGTGCCCGCACTGGCCGCGCGCATCGAGGCGGCGGGCTTGCGGCTGCGCGGCCTGCATGTCTACGCGGGATCGCAGAATCTGAGCGCCGCAGCGCTGGTGCAGGCGCAACGCCAGTCGCTCGAGCTCGCCCTGCGCCTGCACGATGGGCTGCGTGGCGGCATCGACTGGCTCAATCTTGGCGGTGGCTTCGGTGTGCCCTATTTTCCCGCGGAGCGTCCTCTGGATCTGCTGCCGATCGGCCAGTGCCTGGCCGAGCTTGCCGAGCGGGCCCATGCCGCGATGCGTGCGCCGCTCGTCCTCGAACTTGGGCGCTGGCTGGTCGCCGAGGCCGGTGTCTACGTGTGCCGGGTGCTCGAGCGCAAGCTGTCGCAGGGGCAGGTTTTCCTGATCACCGACGGCGGGCTGCATCATCATCTGGCGGCGTCGGGCAATTTCGGGCAGGTGATCCGTCGCAACTATCCGGTGGTGATCGCAAACCGCCTCGATGCGCCCTGCGACGAGGTCCAGACCGTGGTCGGGCCGTTGTGCACGCCGCTCGACGTGCTCGCCGACCGCATGCCGCTGGCAAGGGCGCAGCCGGGCGATCTGGTCGCGGTGTTCCGGTCGGGCGCCTACGGGCGCAGCGCGAGCCCATCGGCCTTCCTTTCGCATCCGCCGTCGCGCGAGGTGCTGGTGTGATCGCCTCGGCCGGTACCAAGGCGCCGTGGCTCGAGGCCCTGGTCGGCGAAGGCGCGCCCGCTCATCTGCGATCGGGAGGGCTGCAGGCCTTCCAGTCGAGCGATACCGTCGGTCAGGGCGCGCTCGCCGGATTTGGCCGGCTGCGCTTTCTCGAGGCCGAATTCGCCGAGCTCGCGAAGCGTGACGGCAGCGCCGTGGCCCTGCGGCGGGCATGGTTGCGCCATGGTGATGCGCTGCCGCAGCGGCTCGGTGGCGAGTACGCGATCGCGCTGTGGGATCCGGTGCGCCGCCGCGGCCTGTTCGCTGTCGATCGCTTCGCGAGCCAGCCGCTCTACTGGGGCGAGCGCGCGGGCCGCATTGCCGTCGCCAGCCGCCCGGCGAGGGTCTGCGAGCTGCTCGGCATCGAGGCCGAGCTCGACCTGCGTGCGATCCACGCCTTCGTCCACTTCCACGTGATTCCGGCGCCGCTGTCGATCCACCGCGGCGTGTCGCGGCTGGATCTCGGCTGCGCGCTGAGGGTGAGCGGCGATGCCGCCGCGGTGCGGCGTGGCTGGCAGCCGCGCTTCGAGGAACCGTCGCGCTTCGACGCCGCGCTTGCGAGGGACGAATTCCTCGGCGCGCTGCGCGCGGCGGTGGCCGAGTGCGCCGATGGCGTTCCGCCGGCCTCGCTCGGCTGCTTCCTGTCGGGGGGCACCGACAGTTCGACGATCGCGGGCCTGCTCGCGCAGTCGCGAGGCTCGCCGGTGAAAACCTTCTCGATCGTCTTCGACAGCGTGAGCCACGACGAGCGGCAGTGGTCGCGGCTTGCCGCCGCGCATTTCGGGACCGATCACCACGAGCAGGTGCTCAGCGCCTCGGCGGTGGAGGCGACACTCGACACGATCGCCTCGGCCTTCGAGCAGCCCTTCGGCAACGCATCGGCGGTGCCTACGCTCGCCTGCGCGCGCATCGCCAGCGCTGCGGGCGTCTCGCGACTGCTCGGCGGCGATGGCGGCGACGAGCTGTACGGTGGCAATGAACGCTACGCGACGCAGTGGCTGTTCGGGCAGTACGCGCGATTGCCGGCGGCGGCACGCGAACGCCTGCTCGAGCCGCTGCTGTTCGGACCCCTCGCGAGCGGCGACGCGTGGCTGCTGCGCAAGGCCCGCAGCTACGTCGAGCAGGCGCGCCTGCCGCTGCCCGATCGCCTCGGTGCGCGCCACAACCTGCTGAACCTGTTCGGTCCCCGATCGGTGCTTGCCGACGACGTGCTCGCCGCGGCCTTCGACCCGCTCGCGCTCGAGCGCGAGGTGTGGGCCCGCACCGATGCGACTGCAACCCTGAACCGGCTGCTCGCCTACGACTTCAAGTTCACGCTCGCCGACAGCGACCTGCCGAAGGTGACACGGATGTGCCATGCGGCCGGTGTCGAGGTGGCCTTTCCGATGCTCGCACACCCGGTCTGCGAGCACGCGCTGCGACTTCCCGTCGATCAGAAGCTGCGCGGGCGCCGGCTGCGCCACTTCTTCCGCGAGTCGCTGCGCGGCTTTCTGCCTGACGCGATCATCGACAAGCCGAAGCATGGCTTCGGCATGCCCTTCGGCCAGTGGTTGCTCGCGCAACCGGGCCTCGCCGAGCGCGCGCGCGATGCGCTGTTCGGTCTCGAGGATCGGGGGCTGGTGCGCCGCGGATTCGGCACCCGGCTGCACCGCGAGCTTCGTCATGGCCACGCCGGCTACTTCGGCACGATGGTCTGGGTCCTGATGAGTCTCGAGCTCTGGATTCGCGCGCATGCCGGCGTGCGCGAGCCGCTTGCCGAGGCGCACTGACATGCGCGATGCACCGCTGCTGCGCCTGGCCACCGCGATGCTGTCGCCCGCGGGTTCGCGTGCGCGGCTCAGTACCTTCGTGTTCCACCGCGTGCTCGCGAGCCCCGACCCGCTGCTGCCCGAGCTGCCTGATCGGGCAGCCTTCGAGCACCTGCTCGGCTGGATCGGCGAGCAGTTTCGCGTGCTGGCGCCGCTGGCGGCCTGCGAGGCGCTCGCCGCCGGCACGCTGCCGGCGCGCGCGGCGATCCTGAGTTTCGACGACGGCTATCGCGACAACCTCGAGCTTGCGCTGCCCTGCCTGCAGGCGCGCGGCTGGCAGGCGGCGTTCTTCGTCGCCACCGGCTACCTCGGCGACGGCGTGATGTTCAACGACCGCGTCATCGAGGCGGTGCGCCGGACGCGTGCGGCGCGCATCGCGTGGCCGGTGCCCGGGTCCGCCGCTGCGGCTTGCGGGCGCGCTGCCATGCTGCCGCTCGAGACCCTCGCGCAGCGGCGCGTCGCGATCGAAAGCCTGCTCGCGGCGATCAAGCCCTTGCCGCCCGGCCCACGCCTCGAGGCGGTGGCCCGACTCGAGGATGCGCTTGGCGCCGGGGCGGTGGAGCCGCTGATGATGAGCGCGGCGCAGGTGGCCGAGCTGTGCGCGGCGGGCATGACCCTGGGCGGGCACACCCGCTCGCACCCGATCCTTGCCGCGCTGCCGCCGGCGCAGGCGCGCACCGAGATCGAGGCCGGTCGCGATGACCTGAGGGCGATCGTCGGCGAAGCGCCGCGGCTCTTTGCCTATCCGAATGGGCGGCAGGGCCGCGACTGGCACCCGGCGCATGCGCAGATGGTGCGCGAGGCGGGCTTTGCCTTCGCCTTCGCCACCGACGCCGGCGCCGCGGGCGTCGATGCCGACCCGATGGCGCTGCCGCGCTTCACGCCGTGGGATCGCAGCCGTCGTCGCTTCCAGCTGCGCGCGCTCTGCAACCTGCGGGCCCGGCGCGACGCGCCGGTGCCGGGCGCGACCGTCGCCGCCGGGCGCCGTGGCGCGCTGCGCGGCGCCTGATCGACCATCCGGTTCGCCACGATGGCCCTTCGCGACATCCTGCTGACGGTGCTGCTGGTTGGCGGCCTGCCGGCCGCGCTGCGCTGGCCTTTCGTGGGCTTCTGCGTGTACGCGTGGCTGGGTCTGATGAATCCGCACCGGCTTTCCTGGAGCTTCGCGTACGACATGCCGTGGGCGCAGGTCTACGGGGTCACGGCGCTGCTGTCGCTCGCCTGGGAGCGCGAGCGGCAGCTCGGGCTGGCGATCGGCCGCTTCGGGCTCGTGATCGCCTACCTGCTGTGGATGGCGGTGACCACGGTCTTCGCCCTCGAGCCCGACAGGGCGCAACTGCGCATCGTCGAGGTGTTCAAGATCTACCTGATGGCGATCGCCACGCTCGCGGTGCTGACCACCGAGCGGCGAATCCACGCCTTCCTCGCGGTCGCGGTGCTGTCGGTCGCCTTCTTCGGGATCAAGGGCGGCGTGTTCACGCTCGCCACCGGGGGGAGCTTTCGTGTCTGGGGACCCCCGGGCAGCGTGATCGAGGACAACAACCAGCTTGCGGTGGCGCTGACGATGACCGTGCCGCTGATGGTCTGGCTGGCGCGGGTCGATACCCGCCGCTGGGTGCGGCTGGGGCTGTACGGCGCGATCGCGCTGGTGGTCGCGTCGATCCTCGGCTCGCACTCTCGCGGCGCGCTGGTGGCGATCGTCGCGATGAGCGCCTTCCTCGTGCTCAAGAGCGAGCGCAAGCTGCTGTTCGGGTTCGTGTTCGCGTTCGGCGCCGGGCTCGCGGCGATGCTGATGCCGGATCACTTCTGGGAGCGGATGTCGAGCATACGGCGCTACGAGCAGGACGCCTCGGTGCAGGGGCGGCTCAACGCCTGGCAGACCGCAATCCGCATCGCCGACGACCGGCCCACCGGTGGCGGCTTCGACTACACCGGCGTGCGAAGCTTCGCGGCGTGGGCGCCCGATCCCGCGAACGTGAAGAGCTCCCACAGCATCTATTTTCAGTCGCTTGGCGAGCACGGGTGGCCGGGGCTCGCGATGTTCCTCGGTTTCTGGCTCCTGACATGGCTCGCGTGTCGGCGGGCGCTTCGGTACTGGCGCAAGGATCCCGGTCGGACCCATCTCGCGTCGCTCGCGGCGATGTTGCAGGTGTCGCTGGTGGGCTATCTTGCCGGCGGCGCCTTCGTCAACATCGGCTACTGGGACTTCCCCTTCTACCTGGCCGCGATCGCCTTCGCGCTGGTCGCGCTCGGTGCCCGCGAGCCGGTACGTGCCGCGGCGCCTGGTGCGCGGGCCGTCCCGCTGACGCGCCCGATCGCGCGAGGACTGCATGCGACCCGCTGAAAGTGCCGCCGCGATCCGTGGCTGCCGGCTTTGTGGCGGAGCGCTTCGCGACGGTTTCGTCGCGCGCGAGCAGCATCTCGGGCTGCTCGAGCCCTTCGGCTACGCACGCTGCGAACCCTGCGACCTGGTGCAGCTGGTCGACGAGCCGACGCACATGGGGCGCTTCTACCCGGACGGCTATTACGCGTGGTCCGGCACGGCTGGCGCCGCGTCGGTCGGCGAGCCGGCGCGCACGCGGCTGGCGCGGCGACTCGTCGCGCGGGCGATGCTGCGCGGTGGCGCGGCCGAGGCGCTCGCGCGTCGCCTTCGAGGTTGGCTCGCTGCCGACTTCCCGGCCTGGCTCGTGGGGCAGGGCGCGGCGCTGCGGCTATCGCTGGACACCCCGGTGCTCGATGTGGGCTGCGGCGCGGGCACGCACCTTCGCGCGCTCGCGCGCTTCGGCTTCAGCCGGCTCGCCGGCGTGGATGCCTACCTGCCGGCCCCGCGCGATGCCGCCCCCGGCGTGCCGATCCACGTCGGCGAAATCGACGCGATCGGGCAGCCTTACGGCGTCGTGATGTTCCACCACTCGCTCGAGCACATGCGCGACCCGGTGGGGGCCTTGCGCGCTGCGGGCGAACGCCTGCTGCCCGAAGGCCGACTGCTGGTGCGCATCCCGGTGCTCGGCGCCGCCTGGCGCGTCTACGGCGCGCACTGGGTGCAGCTCGATGCACCGCGTCACCGCTTCCTGTTCGGCGTCGACGGCTTTCTGCGTGCGGCGCGCGCAGCGGGCCTCGAAGCGGTGTCGGTGCGCTGGGATTCCGGCGCCTTCCAGTTCTGGGGCAGCGAGCAGTACCGCATGGGCATTGCGCTCGCGGCGCCTGAATCCCACGCTCGCGATCCAGCCCGCTCGCCCTTCGACGCTGCGCAGATCGCCGCCTGGCAGGCGAGCGCCGAGCAGCTCAACGCGGCCGAAGACGGCGATCAGGCCTGCTTCGTGCTGCGTCGCGCGAGTGCCTCGTCAGCGGAACCAGGATCCGCCAGGCGAGTGATGCCCAGCCGGGATGGAAGTGGCGCACGTACTGCAGGTGCTTCTCGAGGTTGAGCGCGAGCAGCGCCTGCAGCACCTCGCGTGTGCGCGGCACCCCGGACTGGCGCAGCAGCCACCGACTCATCGCGAGCACCGGGAAGAGCCGTTCGACCGGATGTCCGGTGTCGTCGCGAACCATCGCCACGTAGCGCTCGCTCGGGGTCTTGTCGCGGGTCATCAGCACTTCGGGCACTTCGGCGTGCCCGCCGAAGCGCAGGGTGGCGGCCGAGAAGCCCCAGTCCCAGGCATGAAAGCCGTTCTGCGGAAATGAGCGCAGTGCCGCGGTCGTCCTGAAGACACCGTACATGCGGCTATTGTCGGCAGGATCGGCTAGGAAGGCCGCGAGGTTGTCGGCTGGCTTGCCGGTCAGCGCGAAGGTGCCCTGCGCCAGGCCGAGCGGGTGGCCCCCCTGCTCGAAGGCCACCCGGGACACCGCGGCAACCAGACCGGGATGCGCATCGAGTTCGGCGATGCACGCGGCGACGAAGCCGGGCGCCCAGCGGTCGTCGCCGGCGGCCCACATGAAATAGTCGCTGCGGGCCTGCGCCAGCAGCCAGCCGAAGTTGCCGTAGCGCAGGTTGCGTGGCTGGCGCACCACCCGCACCCGGGCATCGCGCCCGGCGATCGCGGCGCAGATCGCGACGGTGTCGTCGCGTGAGCCGTCATCGGAAACCAGGATGTCGAGATCGCCGAAATCCTGGGCGAGCAGCGACCCGAGGGCGCGATCGATGGTGGCCGCGTTGTTCCAGGCCGGCACCCCGACCGTCAGCCGCGTGCGTCGGCGTGCCGGGGCCGGCGCAGAGGCGTCGTCACGGATCGTGTTCGCGTCGTTCATGGCCGGGCGCCGGGTGTCGGCGCGGTGGGCGCCGGCGTGCGGCGCGCCAGCAGCCGCGCGATGTCCGCGCGCAGCGGGTGACCCAGCCGGGCGGCGAGTCCGATCGCACAGACCGCGAGGATCGAGAAGCCGAGCGCGAGCATGCGCAGCGCATCCCAGCCATCCTCGAGTGGCAGCAGGCGGGCCGATGCAGCCGCAGCCAGCGCGGGCAGCACGGCCCGCAGCGAGGGTCGGCAGGCGCCGAGCAGGTCGCGCAGTTCCAGCCCGGTCGACCTGCGCAGGGCGCGCTGGTAGGCCGCGACATGCAGCAGCCCTGCCGCGGCGATGAGCAGCGCCACCGCGAGCAGGCCGATCTGCATGCCGATCAGGACCGCCGCGACCGTGGCGCCCAGCCGCACCAGCGCGATTCGCAGCATCGCGCCGGCCTGCCCGGTGCCGGTCAGCAGGGCGGGTGCGAGATACCACGGGATCGCGAGCGCAAGGCCGGTGGCAAGCACCGCGAGCACCGGCCCGCAGCCCGCCCAGGCGGCGCCGAACAGCAGGCGGACCAGCGCGTCGGCGAACAGGGCCGTGAACAGGAAAAGGGCCAGCGGCAGCGCGGCCAGCCGCTCGAGGAAGCCGAGGTAGGTGCGGCGCAGCGCTGCCGGCTCGCGATCGCCCCGGGCGAAGA
>Ga0315900_10003000_pt1 | contig 25101 bp, 18 predicted proteins | sample LakEriMetagenome_FD_203521 | JGI IMG/M metagenome (GOLD analysis project Ga0315900, IMG submission 203521) | Freshwater fungal communities from buoy surface, Lake Erie, Ohio, United States - Buoy 12 MA114 | ecosystem: Environmental > Aquatic > Freshwater > Lake > Lake biofilm | place: USA: Lake...
TCTTCAAATATTTAACAGATGGGGAGAAAAAGTTTTTGAAACATCTTCTCTTTCTGAAAGCTGGGATGGTACTTTTAGAGGGCAGAAACTAGATACGGGTGTGTTTATTTATAAAGCAGACGGTGTATCTATTGATGGACAAGAATTTAAAATGAAAGGGAATATTACTTTACTAAGATAATAACGAATTTACTTGCTTATGAAAACCAAAGAACAAATGAAAAAAATAATTTTTAGTAGTATTATTTTACTGCCGTTTATTACAAAGGCTCAGGATATCCATTTTTCTCAATTTAATGAGACTCCTGTTTTATTAAATCCAGCTATGAGTTGTACGGCTTTTGATACTAGAATTATTGCAAACTATAAGAATCAATGGGCAAGTGTAACAAGCCCATATCAAACATATGGCATAAGTATCGAAAGAGCCATTAAACACTTAAAGCTGAAGAAAGCCTATACTGGTATGTCTTTAAGCATTTATAAAGACAATGCTGGTGATGCAAACTTGGGTTCTTTGTTAGTAAATTTGGGCTTTAATGCTGTTGTAAAAACGGGGCAGTATAGCAAATTTTCGGCAGGATTAGGCGGTGGAATTAATTACAGATCGATTAATGCTTCTAAACTACAATGGGAAAGTCAGTACAATGGTTCAGCACATGATCCATCGATTGCTTCGGGAGAGGCAGTTCCACGTAGTTCTTTTGTTCAAGGTGATTTTGTAGGAGGTATCGCGTACCATTTTGCTAGAAGCGAAAGATATATTAGTGCGCAAGATGGTACTAAAGCTGATATTGGCTTATCAGTATTTCATTACAATATGCCTAAGTACTCATTTGTAAACAGTGGTGATAGACAGTTTGTGAAATATGCTTTACATGGTAATTTTGATATTGGTATCAAAAACACAGGAATTGCAATTGTTCCTAGTGCGTTATATGTAAGACAAGGTCCTTCGCAAGAAATTAATATTGGCTCCTTGTTTAAATACATTATTCAAGATCAATCAGTATACACAGGAATTAAAAAACCATGTGCTATTGCCATTGGTGCTTATTACAGAGTTGGCGATGCATTTATTCCTACTTTACAGTTCCAATATGATATGTATGCCATTGTAGTGAGTTATGATATTAATACATCTCAATTAACAGGAGCTTCAAGAGCTAGAGGAGGATTAGAATTTAGTTTACGTTTTAATACTAGCCCTGGTTATGGAAAGGCATTAGGAAAAAGCGTTAATCGTCCTACATATAAATAAGAGTTCACTAATTAAAATAAAAACCTCAGTAAAATTACTGAGGTTTTTTTATAGGAATAATTTGGAGACTGTTTTATAAAAAAGCTTATTTATTCTAAATAATTACTTCTTCTATTGATTAAAGAAATTACTTTACAATCTTCATTTCTACACGACGGTTTAATTGCATTCCTTTTAAATCTGGTTTACCATTCTCCAAAGTATTTGGAGCAATCGGAGCAGTTTCGCCATAACCTTTGGCTACCAAGTTTTGTTTTTTAGCGCCTTTTTTAATTAAAGCATTTACAACAGCTTGAGAGCGCGTTTGTGATAATGTTAAATTTGCAGCATCATTTCCTTTACTATCAGTGTGGCCAGATACTTCAATCACTAATTCAGGATATTCTTTCATTAAAGTAATTAACTTATCAATCTCTACTTTCGACTCTTTTCTTAAAGTAGATTTATTTGAATCAAAGAAGATATTATTCAATACTATCTTAGATCCTACTTCTACCCTATCCAAAACAACAATCTTATCCATAACAGAATACTCAGCAACTTTTGGCACATTCACATTTTCAGAGTGGAATAAATACCCTTTTGCTTCATAGGAGATATTATAGTTTTGTCCGCGGTTTAAAATAAAATAGTACGAGCCCGAATCTGATGTTGTGAAAAATGTATCAATTAATTTCCCAGTAGCATTATCATTTACATTTATCACTGCACCAGGTATCGATTTACCTTCTTTATTTCTAACAACACCTCTTACAGCCATGGTTCCTAAAGTTTTACTTTCAAGATTTACCATTTGTAACATAAACTCTTTGCTCAATTCTTGATAAGAGGAGTTTGGAGGAATCACAATTGATACAGATAAGGGCTGATAACCATCTGCTTCAAAACTGATATTGTATGATTTGCCTTCAATTCCAGGAGCTAAAATCATGGTATACCTTCCTGTTGATTCGTTTGGCTTAATATCTTGCACTAGTTTATTAGTTCCCTCTTCGGTTACTACTATTTTTACATTAGACGGCATTTTATTAACACCATTAAAAGTTAATATTCCTTTCAGCAGGGTTAATGGCTCAGCCATTGATCTATCAAAATCTATTCTATAAATATCTCTATCTCCATAATTTCCTTTTCTAACTGATGAAAAATAGCCTCGTTTTCCATCTGGTGATTGAGCATAGTAAACATCATCATCGGGAGTATTAATTGGTGCTCTTAAATTTTCTGGCTCGCTCCATTTTCCTTCTGCTGTTTTTGTAGTTTTAAAAACATCAAAACCTCCCATATTTTTATGTCCTTTTGAACTAAAAAACATAGTTACTCCATCTGGATGAATAAATGGAGCATCTTCATCCTCCGCTGTATTAATTGTTGGTCCTAAGTTAGTTGGCAAGCTCCATTCACCGTTTGGTAATCTCACACTTCTCCAGATATCACGTCCACCATAGCTCCCTTCTTTTCGATCGCTCACAAAATAAATCATATTACCGTCCACAGAAATTGATACGTTAGTTTCTAATGAAGGTGAATTAATATTAGAACTTAACGGATACAAGCTACCCCAATTTTCACCTTCGATGTTACTGTAATGTATGTCTCCACCGTTTACATTTTTGTATACAAATAACTGCTGACCATCTGGTGAAATTCCAATACATCCTTCGTCATCAGCCGTATTTATTCTAGAACTGATCGATTTGGCCTTCGTCCATTTTCCATTTGGTTTCTTATAACTCACATAAATATCTTCCATGTACAAACCTTCGTCTGTTACATCTCCATCACCTGTGCTTTCAGGACGACGAGAAGAAAAAATTAAGGTAGATTCATCAGCGGAAATAACCGGATTGTAATCTGGGAAAGACGAATTAACACTATCACCTAGGTTAACAATTACCACCTTAGCTGTGTCTTTTGTAAACTCTTGAGCTGTTGTATTAATTATAATTTGTTTGTCAATTTCTGAAGTTAATTCCGCATTTTTACTTCCCACCATATCCTTAAACTTCTTAAAATTAACGTAAGAAGCAATAAAATTATAGCTTAGTCGATAAGCTTCGCCCAAATAATAATAAGCAAATTCTGAAGATTTAGTTTCATTGGGATCTTCTTCTGAATAATTATGTGTTGTATTTTGTACTGCTTTCTCTAAATGATAAACCGCTTTATATTTTTGTGAACCTGACTGTAAATAACAAACACCAAGCTTGTAGTTTATGTTAGCAGATGTGGAATCAATTAAGTAAGCCTCCTTGAAGTTTACAAGAGCTAGTGGATAGTTTTTTTCTACCATCAAATGATTTCCTTCAATAAATTTTTCACGGTATAATGCTTTTTTTCCTTGAGCATTAATAACTTGCGATAATAAAATCAAATAAAATAATAAAGCTAATTTCCTCATAAATATATTCAATTTACAAGAGCTAGTGGATAGTTTTTTTCTGCCATCAAATGATTTCCTTCAATAAATTTTTCACGGTATAATGCTTTTTTTCCTTGAGCATTAATAACTTGCGATAATAAAATCAAATAAAATAATAAAGCTAATTTCCTCATAAATATATTCAAGTAAGTAATATATCAAATATAATAGTTTTATTTAATTGAATACATAATTTAAATATTCAAACAACTGATTTTGAGTAATTTTGAAAGAAAATTTAAAGTAAAACTTCCATTTATAAAAATTAATAAATCAAAAATTATTTTTTCGTTAAATCATAAAAGCGATGTAAAACTTAAAGTAATTTAATTTATATTTGGTAAAATGAAGAATTATATAGTTTCTTTTTTATTGTTACCCATACATCTTTTATGTTCCAACGGTGATGGACCAATTGGTCCAAGATCAGCCTCTTTAGGTCATGCTTCTTCAAGTATCTATGATGTTTGGAGTACACGTAATAATCAAGGAAGCTTAGGTTTTGTGAGACAAGCCGAAGCTGGGGCATTTTACGAAAATCGTTTTTTTATTAAAGAGTTAACACAGTCAGGTTTTGCAACTGTGGTTCCTATAAAAAAGGGAACTTTTGGAATTTGCTATACCTCATTGGGTCATAAATTATATAGAGAGTCTCATGCTACTTTAAGTTATGGAATGAAGCTAAATGAATTTATATCGGCTGGAATATCCTTAGATTACTTAAATACTAAAATTGCCGATATTTATGGGCAAGCAAGTGCTATTACTGGTGCTGTTGGCCTAACCGCCAAGTTATTACCACAAGTTGTTGTTTCTACTCACATTTACAATCCTTTTAGAGCAAAAATCACTGATTATAACAATGAAAAAGTACCAACAATTTACAAGTTTGGTGCACAATATATTTTTTCTCCAAAAGTGTTTTTAGTGGCAGAAGCCGAAAAAACATCTGCCCAAAAAATTAACATCAAAGGTGGCATTGAGTATAAACCATCTTCGTTAATATATTTAAGAGTAGGTGGCTCTTCTTTTCCATCACAAGCCGCATTTGGGATTGGCGTTGACTATAATGGTTTAAAAATCGATGTAAGTTCATCATATCACAGTGTTTTAGGTATTTCGCCACAAATTGGTTTACGATATGCTTTTGGAAAAGATAAATCAAAAAGTATAAACCCAACTCAAGAAACCGAAAAATTATAATTACTATTAAATCTCGCATTTACATATTTAGTTTAATTGTGTTGTTTTTAATTTCATTGTCTGCTTTTTCGCAAAATGATACGATTAACAATAAAAGTAATGAACAGGTTGATGAACAAATAAATCAAAATATTGAATTAATTTCCGAACAAATGCAATCGGAAGATGGAGATTTATCAAACCTTACCGAAATTTGGTCTTATTATCTATCTCATCCATTAAACCTCAACAAAGCAAAAAGAGAAGATTTAGCTGATTTACTTCTTCTATCTGATATTCAGATAAATAATTTATTAAAACATAGAGAAAAGAACGGTTATTTAATAAGTATTTATGAGTTGCAAAGCATTAATGGATTTGATTTAGCCACCATAAAAAAAATAACACCTTATGTTTTCGTAAGTGATAATTTTAACTCGGCATTTTTTAGTACTAAAGAAATGTTTAAAGATGGTAAACATGAATTTGTAACTCGTTTTCAACGCATTTTAGAGCCTCAATCTGGCTTTAATGTTTCTGATAGTGTGCGAAATATTAAACCCAATTCCTATTACTTAGGCGACCCTAATCGAGTTTTTGCTCGATATTCATTTCAATACAATAATAATGTTTCTTTTGTAATGGCTGGGGAAAAAGATGCTGGGGAGCAATTTGGATTTGGTGGATCTAAAATAGATAGTATTCCTCTTAATGATGGTTCTAATCAAAAACGAGCAGAATATAGACAAACCAAGGGCTTTGATTTTTACTCAGGACACATTGCTATTAAAAATATTAGATTCATTAAAACACTAGTTATTGGTGATTATCAAGCTACCTTTGGACAAGGTTTAACTCTTTGGCAGGGCTTTGCTTTTGGAAAGTCAGCATCAACTATGAGTATTAAAAGGTCTGGGATGGGGATAAAACCATACCGCAGTTTCGATGAAAATCGTTTTTTTAGAGGAGCGGCAGGGACTATTAGAATAAAAGATTTTGAATTTACCGCTTTAGCTTCTTATAAAAAAATGGACGCTAATGCCATCAGTGCCGATACATTAGAAAATGGTGAAGTTGATGTGATTGGTGTAAGTAGTTTAGAAATGAGTGGACTACATAATACTAACTCGCTAATGCAAGATAAAGGTGTTCTTAAACAAAGTGTTTTTGGTGCAAATGCCGCATACAATAAACGTAATTTACATATTGGAGCAACTGCTTACAATATGAATTTAAGTGCCGAATTAATAAAAACTCCAAATCTATATAATCAGTTTGATTTTCAAGGCAAAAATAACTTTGTTGGTGGGATTGATTATAACTACATTTTTAAGAACGCAAACTTATTTGGAGAATTTTCAGTAAGTGCTAATGGAGGCAAAGCCTTTTGTCAAGGAATGATTGTTGCTTTAGATCCAAAACTCACCTTTTCGGCTCATTACCGTCACTTTGAGAAAAACTTTCAAAACTTATATGGCAATGCTATTTCTGAAAATACCCTACCTCAAAACGAAAAAAGTATCTATATGGGTATGGAAGCTAAGCTCCTAAAATCTCTTACATTATCTATTTATATGGATCAATATAAATTTGATTTTTTGAAATCAAGTGCCAGTGCCCCTTCAAATGGAAGAGATATTTTTACGCAACTTAACTATACTCCTACAAAAAAAATAGATATGTACTTTCGCTTTAGGCACAGAACAAGGTTTCAAAATACTACAGAAGATAACTTTTATGATTACCTAGCACCATTTGTTCAATACAATTATAGATATAATCTATCTGCTCAAATAACTCCAGATATTAAGTTTAAATCAAGAATAGAATATACTCAAGTAGATAAAAATACTGCTGTTAAAGAAGACGGTGTTGCCTTTATACAAGATATTATATATAAAAAATTGAAATTCCCCTTTACTTTCACACTTCGATATGCCGTTTTTGATACTAAAAGTTATGATAGCCGCGTGTATGCCTTCGAAAATGATGTTCTTTACTCTTACTCTGTTCCTGCATTATATTACAAGGGACAAAGAGCTTACTTTATTGTGAATTGGGACATTACTCGAAATTTTGAAATTTGGGTAAGGCTTGCGAGTACTATTTATGATAATCAAACTCAGCAATCGGTTGGTAGTTTAAATCAAATTGATTCGAACCATAAAACAGAGCTTAAATTACAAGCTAGGCTTAAGTTTTAGTGAAAAATAGATTAATGACTATTGTCATGGTAAATTCGTCGGTCATTTTTGCAACTTTATAGAAAGAATCATAGTATAAGATTGTGTAGGAATTATTGAAATTTATTATTTAAACCTAAAATCGCGTGTTATGGAAAATAAATTGCAAAAAAGAATGTTCATTTTATTAATAGTATTATCATTATCTATTAATATATATTCTCAGCAAATAAGGAATGTTGAGATTATTGCTTCGGCACTTGTTGATGATAAAAATACGGATAGTTATTCTATTTTAATTTTCAGTGATGGTATATTAAAGGATTCCATTTTTTGTAAAAAGGCAAAATCAATAGAGCTTTCTTTAGAAAGTGGTAAGCTTTATTCAATCGTATTTAAAAAAGCAAATTACTCAAATAAAATAGTAATAGTTAACACCAAAATACCATCAGGATTAAGAGAATTACAAGAAGATCCGTTTGAACTTCAAATTGAGTTATCTCAGAATACTATTGTTAAAAAAGATTTGACAGATTACCCTGTAGCTATATTAACAGTTAATAAAAAAGAAAAATCCTTAATGGCTAGCGAAACTTATCATAAATTTACTCATGAGTAAGGCTGACACATTATCCCAGGTTAATATTTAGCATAATTTAGTAGTTAAACTAAACAAATGATAGTTACATTTGTAAACTATAAAATAAATATTTAACTCATAAATTAAAAAGATATGTATCCAGAGGCATTAGTAACTCCTATGAAAGCAGAATTAACTGCTGTAGGATTTGAAGATTTAAGAACACCTGATAGCGTTGAAAGCGCATTAAAATCAGAAGGAACAGTATTAATGGTTGTAAACTCCGTTTGTGGTTGTGCTGCTGGCGCTTGCCGCCCAGGCGTAAAATTAAGTTTAGATAATGGTAAAAAACCATCTAAATTAACAACCGTATTTGCAGGATTTGATGGAGAAGCTGTTCAGCAAGCTCGTCAACATTTTGCTCCATATCCACCATCGTCTCCTTCTATTGCCTTATTTAAAAATGGCGAACTAGTTCATTTTGTAGAACGCCACAATATAGAAGGAAGAACTGCTGGAATGATTGCAGAACATTTAAAAATGGTTTACGACGAGTTTTGTTAGTTGTTAATTGCAAACAATACACTTTTAAAAAGTCCTAAAAAAAAGAAAGCCTCTACGTGAGGCTTTTTTTAATTTTAAACTATGATTATTTCATCAAACATTTCGCTTAAACCATACAACACCTTCGGTATTGAAGCCTTTGCTAAATATTTTACGAGTGTTGAAACTATTGACAACATTAAGGAACTTTTGCAAAATGACATCTACAAAAACAACGAACGTTTAGTTTTAGGCGGTGGCAGCAATATGCTACTTACCAAAAATGTGGATGCGATGGTTGTGAAAAACAGTTTAAGAGGTATTGAGTTGATAAACGAAACAACTGAATATGTTTTTGTGAAATGTGCTAGCGGCGAAGTGTGGCATGAGTTTGTGATGTGGTGCATTGATAAAAACTTTGGTGGATTAGAGAACCTATCCTTAATTCCAGGTTGCACAGGAGCAAGCCCCATGCAAAATATTGGAGCTTATGGTGTAGAAATTAAAGATACGTTTTATGAATTAGACGCCATTCATGCTATTACAGGTGAAAGCAAGACGTTTTCAAAGTCAGATTGTGAATTTGGTTACAGAGAAAGTATTTTTAAACACCAATTAAAGAATCAATTCATTATCACCGCTGTTACCTTTCGGTTATTTAAAAAGCCAAGCTTTCATATCGAATATGGTGCTATTAAGCAAGAGTTAGATGCTATGAATATTTCGGAATTAAATATTAAAGCGATTTCTCAAGCCGTGATAAATATTAGAAGCAGTAAACTACCTAATCCAAAGGAAATAGGTAACGCAGGAAGTTTCTTTAAAAATCCAGAAGTAAGTGGTAACGTTTACGAAAGATTAAAAAGTGAATTTCAAAACCTAGTAGCCTATCCTTTAGATAATGGGAATTATAAATTAGCCGCAGGTTGGCTTATCGAACAAAGCGGATTAAAAGGTTATCGTGTGGGCGATGCGGGCGTTCATAAACTACAAGCATTAGTATTAGTAAATTACGGTGGAGCGACAGGAAATGAGATTTATAATTTGTCTACTCATGTTCTACAAACCGTAAAAGATAAGTTTGGAGTAGATTTAGAAAGAGAAGTAAATATTATTTAGAGATAAAATCTATTTTATAGTCATTGTGAATAGATTATAAAATGACATAACTGCATAAAAAAAGCCTTTCAAATTATTGAAAGGCTTTTTAAATATACTGTATACTAAATTATGCTTTAGTACTTTTTTGGATTTTTTCGCGGATACGAGCTGCTTTACCTGTACGAGTACGGATATAGTAGATTTTTGCTCTACGAACAATACCAACTTTGTTTAATTCTACTTTATCAATAAATGGAGATGATACTGGGAAGATACGCTCTACACCTACTCCATTAGAAATTTTACGAACTGTGAAAGAAGCTGTTGCTGGCTCGTTTTTGCGTTGAATAACAACACCAGAAAACTGCTGGATACGTTCTTTATCACCCTCTTTAATTTTGTAGTGAACTGTAATAGTATCACCAGCTTTAAATTTTGGATGAGCAACCTCTGTTGCTAATTGTTTTTTTACGTAATCTAATAATAAACTCATTGTTTCTTATTTTTTAATATTTATCATTTTGAGCATTCGCTGCACCGTGCAACCAGAGGCTAAAAAGTGGAGTGCAAATATAGACTATTTTTAGTTACCTGCAAAATTATATTTCTAAATAAAAACAAGCCCAAAATCAATGATTTTGAGCTTGTTTTACTCCGCTTTGTACTCTGTTTGATGAGTTTCATTGGTTTGATAAACATCATCTACGTCATCTTCAATTTCTTTTAATTCATATTGTTTTTCGTTATCAATGTTAATATTTACAACTGTTGGAGGTGGTGTCGCATTCACGATCCAAACGGTTCCATTTCTATAAACATACATTTGTCTCCAGTTATCCCAATAAAAATTATATCTAGGAAAAAATACCCATCTTCTATTGTAAGCTCTTTTTGGTGCCCAATGAGGATGAAAAACAACGACTTTTGCTGGGCGATACCTGCTTTTAACAATTACTCGGTGATGAGGTTGTTGTTTTCTTACTGCTTTTCCCTTTACATGTGGGTGATTTCCACCGCGGCCTCTTTGAGCAAAAACATGATTAGGATTTACAATTAATACTCCCAACACAATTAAAATAAACCATTTACTGATACGTTTCATAAGATACATTTTAAATTTTGAGTGTGACGACTAAACAACAAGAAGGTTTAATCTACTATTACCAAACTTTAGATGTTCGATACACGGTTCCTTTAAATAAAGCAACAACAGCACCATCAGATACCCTAGAGATTTTAACGGAATAAATGCCAATTTTATTAGAACAATGTTCTTCTGTTGCTTCGGCAAAAATAATATCTCCAGTTTTTAAAGATATGGTATGAGAAATCGAGGTTTCTACAGAAACGGATTTTTGTCCGTGAGAATTGGAAGCAAATGCTAAAGCACTATCCGCCAATGAATATGTAATTCCACCATGAGCAATTCCAAAACCATTCAACATGTCATCTCGCACGGTCATTTGTAATCTACAAGCACCTTCTTTGATTTCTAAAACTTCAACTCCAAGCCATTGACTAAAATAGTCTTTAGCCATCATGGTATTTACTATTTGATTAGGGGAAGCCATTATACACGAGGTTTCCAAGGTGTTTCTTCAGCTTTTAAATCTTGAGTGAATTTGCGAGACAGTACAAATAAAAAATCCGACAAACGGTTTAAATATTTATAAATTAATTCATTTACGGGTTGATCTTCATTTAACAGTAATACACAGCGCTCTGCCCTGCGACAAACGCACCTTGCTATGTGACAGAAAGATATTGTTGTGTGACCTCCAGGTAGAACAAAAGACTTCATTTCTGGTAAATGTTCATTCATCCTATCAATTTCTTTTTCTAAAAGGGTAATATCAGCTTCTATAATCTGAGGTAATACCATTTTATTTTTTTCAGGGTCGGCAGCTAATAAGGAACCGATTGTAAATAGTCGATCTTGAATTTCTATAAGCAATGTTTTTGAGTGCTCATCTATTTCTTGATCTCGAACTAAGCCGATATTTGAATTCAATTCGTCTACCGTGCCATATGCTTCTATTCTAATATCAAATTTAGAAATACGTGTTCCTCCAATTAAAGAAGTTTGTCCTTTATCACCTGTTTTTGTATAGATTTTGAAAGCCAATGGATTAAAATTTAAAGCTAATATTTACATTAGGTAAGATTGGTAACTGATTCACGCGTTTATTTCTTATACGATCATAATAGAAAATATTTTCGCGATTATACAAATTAGTAGCACCAACATTCACCTCTAATTTTGTCTTGTCGCTAATATTATATAACCATTTCAAACTAATATCCATACGGTGATAATCAGGCAAACGACGAGAGTTAAAATCACCTGGCACATAACCTAAATTTGCATTGGCAGTTGTATAATCGAAATTGAAGTTACTACCAAAATCAACTTGAGGATAATATCCTTGAGTTGGAGTAAATGGGAAACCAGAACCATAATTCCAACGAATACTCAAATCTAAATTTCGCTTTTTACCAAATGTATACGTTCCAACTAAATTCACATTATGTCTTCTATCAAAAACTGGTGCATATTCATAAACATCACCACTTGCTGTATTTCCAGTAAAACGTCTATTATTAGTTAATGAATAAACTGCCCAAAAATAGAAACGTTTTTTCTCATATTTAGCTGTAAAATCTAATCCTGTTACTTCACCCTGCTCCATAATAAAATCTTTTCTATTAGCTTCTGGTTTATCAGCATTCTCAGGAGTATCATCAAATAATTTATCTCTATTCACATTAGCCATTTGTGTAAAATATTTTTGATACCCTTCAATTTGAATTTCAACATTTTTTAAAATGTCAATTTCAAAACCAGCTACTAAATGACGAGATTTTTGAATTAATCCCTTTGTAGTTACAGTTTTATTGTTTTTGTCTTTATAAGTCTCCGGTAAGTTTTCTGGTCCATTAATAAATCCGTAAAACAAATTCACCACATCTCTATCAGAACTAGCACTCATTAAGCTTTGACTGTATAAACCACCTGCAAATTTTAAACGAACTTTTTTTGTAAAGTTAACCTTACCTTGTAAGCGAGGTTCAGGAGATAAGTTATTAAATGTGGCGTAATACTGTAAACGGAAACTAGGTTCTAATACAATCCATTTCTTTTTATCTAACCATCGAAATTTCATATGAGCACCTAACTCTAACGAATTTTTTGCATACTCAATTGGTATAGATAAGTTTGGATTTTGAAGAGTGTAATTTGTATTTGTACCTACCAATTCAAAACCATATTTCAATTCATTACGTCCAAAATATTTCAAGAAATTAAAGCCTCCATTAAAGCCTCCAACCGAACTTGATTTTTTATCTTCTTCAACAGAACCTTTATAATTAATATCATATTGAGAATAGGCAAAATTTCCTTCAATTAACAAGGTAGAGTTTTGAGGAATTAAGATAAAATTACTTCCTCCACCAAAAGATGTCCAGTTGAAACTAGCTAAATCTTTATAAATTACCTTATCATTAAAATTATATCCAAATAAATTTACTTTACTACCATTGTTACCATTAAAAGATACTTTACCATATAGATCTGTGTAATAAAACGGTAATCCATCATCATTAGTTTGATTAGCGTATGGATATAATGTTCTAGACGTTTGAGGTAAGTAAGATGTTTTTCCTGATAACAAAAAAGAAGAACTACCTTTACCATCTTCTTTTAATTTTTTTAACGGACCTTCCAACGTTAATTTTGCGCCAAAAGTTGATGCTGATACCTTTCCTGATAAATGTTTCTTATTTCCATCACGAGTTGTGATATCCATAATTGAAGATGTTCTTCCGCCATATTCAGCACCAAAACCAGCACTATAAACATCGGCATTTCTCATAATGTCATTATCAAATACAGAGAATAAACCAATAGAGTGAAATGGGTTGTAAATAACCATACCATCCAATAATACTTTATTTTGAATTGGTAAACCACCTCTGATATAAAGCTGCCCACCTTGATCTCCGGTAAAAACAACCCCTGGCAATACCTGTAAATATTGAGCTAAATCTGGCTCTCCAACACTTGGCAATTTATTAATCGCCACTGGGTCGATAGTTTGCACGGCTACATTTGGATTCTCTATTTTTTCGGCTGATGCTGCTGTAACATCTACAGCATTTAAAATAATACCTCCTTTATCTGAGAAGAATTTTTTATTTAATATTTCTCCAGCTTTCACTGTTATTGTTTCTGAGATTGTATCAAATTCTAGGTTAGTCACCAACAATGTGTAAGTACCAGCATTTACTTTATTAATTGAGAAATATCCATTTAAATCAGTTGAAGCTCCAGTAGTGGTTCCTTTTAAGAAAACGTTAGAAAAAGCAACAGGCTCACCATTAGATTTATTGTAAACAAATCCTCTAATTGTAGCGTATTGAGAAAATCCAAGAAGCGAAATAAACAGTAAGCAAAATGTATAAAATGTACGAATCATATAATTACAGAGGTTTTAAAAATTCCTTTATAGGGGATAGCAAATTTAACTATTTAAGTGGTTTAAAAAAGGTATTTTTTTTGTTAAAAATTGGATTGTTATGAGCGGTAAAAAAACAAAAAAACCGCCCAATAGATGGGCGGTTCTTTTTTAACATTTTAGATAGTTGTATTATTTTAAGCCTTTTATCTTATCGTTCATTTCTTTACCTTTTACTTCGTTTCCTGTTTTGTAATATATAGTTCTTAATGCCTGCATTGTTGTAGGGTCATTAGGTTTAACTTCTAAAGCTTGTTCTAAAAATGGGATAGCTTTTTTGTAATATTCCATGCTTTTTGCATCAATATCTTTTTGTTTTTTAGCTAATTCTGTAATGGTGGCTTTTTCCATAGACTTAGTATACATATTTATACCATAATTATGATATAAAGCTCCTAAATTATATAGTGCATTATAATAACTATCTTGATTTGTTGACTTTAAATCTACTGCTTTATGGTAGTGTTCAAATGCCTTTGCCATGTAATTTTCGTACTCAGCAGGCTTTGTTGTATCTTTTCCAGATTTACCTTTTGGATTTGCTAAATTGTCGTACATAATAGCAATATTCGAATTCAAAAAAGCATTATTTGGATCTTTAGCTAGTAAGGCCAGGAGATTTTCTAATGCTTTTTCCTTTTGTCCTTTTTCAATATACAGATTTGTTTCTTCATTCATTAAAAATACATCATTAGGAAACTTTAATCGTCCATTTTTCAAATATTCCATTGCTCCTAAAGTGTCGCTTTGTTGCATTCTAATTTCGTAAATCGATCTATAATTAAATGCAGAAGATATTTCTAAATCAATCATTTTTTTATTGTAGTCAAACATTTTTGTTTGATTTTTAGATTTTTGAGCACAAACACAAGCATTATAAAAATTTGAGGTATCTTTTTTTCCTGTCATCATCATATTTGTTGCTGCTAAGGATGCAAAAAAATCGGCTGCTTCATCAAACTTTTTAACTTTATATTTACCATTTGCTAAATTTGCTTGGTAAGCTACAATTTGGCTAATTGCTGTAAATAGTTTACTGTCTTCGTCCGTATCCGTTTCTCCTTTAGTAATTTTATCAAATTTTTTAGCATCTAACTCTTGAATTTTAAGTAAGCTTTTATTGGCCTCATCAAACTCAGCAGTTGAAACATTACCGTAAGCGGTTTGCATTCTTTCGTTTTTATCAGCAATGGATGTTGTCAATTTTTTTTCCTCCGCCTTAAAGTTTTCCGAAAACAAATACACATATATTCTACATCTGTAGGCATGTGTTTTAAACTGATTTTTTGTTTCCTCGTTAGCAGTTGCTAAATCAATATTTTCTTTTGCTTTTGTTAAATAAGAAATATCTGGATTATCAGTTAAAGTAGATTCATAATCGCTTAAGGCTCTCCATGCCGCTTGTACTTTATTTTTTTGTGCAAAGCTTGTGAAAGGTATTATAATAGCAACAATTAAAATTCTTAAAATTCTCATTTGAATATGATTAAAGGACTATGATTTGATTACTTGTATTTATCTGCTTTTTCAGTTTCGCCTAAGCGTAAAAACAACTTACGTAACTGTTGTTTTGTAGCTTTATCAGGAGTAACCTCATAAGATTTCTCGAAATTTACTACTGCTTTTTTGAAATATTCATTAGCTTTTGCTTCGTATTCTTTAGCTTTTACTGTTTCTTTTGGAGGTAAAGCACCTAATTTTTCATTCCACTCATTACCAGAGTTAAAGTACATAACACCTAAGTTATAATTAGCGATTTCATAATCAGGTTTAATTTCTAAAGCTTTTAAGTATTCCTGCTCTGCTTTTTCTTTCTCATTTGTTTTTTGATAAAGGTTTGCTAAAATAGCATGTAAAACCTCATTGTCTGGTGCTAAGTTAATTGCGTCATTTAATTTAGTTTTTAACTCATCTGTTTTATTACGAGCTAAATAAATATTGATTTCACTATTTACTAATTCCATATTGTCTTCAAACATTAGTTTTCCCTTTCCAATGTATTCTAATGCTTTGGTTGTATCTCTATCAATTAATGCTAATTTAACCATGTCTGTATATACTCTTGGTTCTTTGTATTTACTAGCAATTAACTTATCAGCATACTCCTTTGTTTTTTCTTTATTAGCGGCATACTTATAAGTATCAAACTTAAAAAACATTAATTTTTCTTTAGTAATATTTGCACGCTTCATTCCTTGATCAAAATCGTAAGGTAATGCTTGTTCTAATAAATCATAACAGTACAAAGCTTTATCAAACTCTTTATTTAATTTATAAGCATTTGCTTTATTGCTAACAGCAGCAGTGGCCTGAACTATCAGTCCTTTTACGCCACCTTCTTCTTCTTTATAAAAATTATCTTTATCGTTTTTTAAACATTTGATATAACTTTCTAAAGCTTTTTCTTCTGCTTCAATATCTAAACCCTTAATGGCGGGATCTTTAGAAAAATAAATCTCTTGGTAAATTTGTCCTCTATATTTCCATAATTTTGGATTATTAATGGTGGTTTCATGAACAGCGGCAGCATCAGCGGCTATTTTTGCTTTATCAAATTCTTTATTACGTAAATAATTGGAAGCGTTTTGAACTTGGTTACTTTGACTAAATGAAATTGCTGAAATAGATACTAAAGCAGCTGTGATAAGGTGTCTCATATTGTTAAAATTTTTGGTTAAGATATAAAAAAAACACTAGATAGAATTTATCTAGTGTTTTTTTATGTTAGTTATTTTTGCATGATATTATACAGACGCAAATATTGTGCAAATGCATATATTAATCAACAGTAATCTTCTTTAATTTAACTTTATTTAATACTTCCTTGTTTTTAACATCTTTTGAAGCTTTGTCTAAAGCTGCCTCAATGTATGCTTTATCACCAACAACAACAGTTGTTAATTTATTGATATCAAAGTATTTTTTGATTTGAGCATTTACTTCATCTTTTGTAATATTTTTCAAGATTTTGTTTTGCTCAACAGTAAAGTTTTTATCTAAATTGTATCTCACAATGTTTGATAAGAAAGATGCTTTTTGATATGGCGCTTCATATTTTAAAGCTTCCTCGTTTAATAAAGAACTCTTTGTAAATTCTAATTCTTTATCAGTGATACCATTTGTTTGGTAGTTAGTAAACTCTTTAATAATCTCCGCTAAAGCCAAAGCTGTTGCTGGACGCTTTACTGAAGAAGAAATAGCAAATGTTCCTGTGTATTTTCCTCCAGAGAAACCCGAACGGATACCGTAAGTATAACCTTTATCTTCACGTAAATTTAAGTTTAAGCGGCTATTGAATGCTCCACCAAAAACAAAGTTTGCAATTCTGTTTTTGTAGTAATCTCCAGTTGCATCAAATTTTAAAGAAGGGTAACCCATAGTAATTACTGATGATGGAGCTCCAAATTTATTGTAGATAAAGAATTGAGGCTCAGTAGATGGAGCTGGTTCAACAATTGGTTGCATTTTAACTTCTTTAGCTGCCCATTTTGATAAGAAACCTAATTTTGCTAAAATGTCTTTTTCTTCCACATCACCAACTACTACAATGCTTGTTACAGATGGAGAATAAAAATTATTGTAATAATCTTTTACATCTTGTAATTGAACATTTTCAATTGTTTTAATAGAAGGCTCTTGACCCATTACCGTGTTACCATATAAAGCAAAGTTAAATGCTCTATCAGCCATTGCATCAGGACTTGTTTCGTCATTCTTAACGCTTTCTTTATATTGTTTTTTAGCTAATTTAAAATCTTCAGCATTAAAACCAGGATTCAATAATTTTTCTTCTAATATTTTTAAAGTCGCATCTAAATTTTTCTTCAAAGTATTAATTTGAATAGTTGTAGCCGCTTTACTTGCATCAAAACTAATAGAGCTTCCTAATTTTTCTAACTCAGCACTAATTTGCTCAGTGGTGTAATTTTTAGTTCCTTCATTTAACATGCTTGCAGTTAATTCAGCAACACCTAATTTTTTTAATTGATCTGCTGTTAATACTAAGCTACCGCCATCCATAGTCATTACAATAGCAACTTCTGGAGACTCCGTATTTTTTGTACCAATAATGCTAATACCATTAGATAATTTAGAAGTAAAATATTCAGGAATAGTTACTGTTTTTGCAGGACCTGGTGTTGGTCTTTCTTCTCTTTTAAAATTATCTGTTACCGGTTGGTATTTTAATCCATTGTATTCAGCTGGAGTTTCAAACTTCATATTTGCATACGGATTGATACTTTTTACAGAATCTTTTTGATTCATGATAGGATACGTATTTAATACGGCTGCACCTGCTCCCTTAATATATTTCGTAAAAACACGAGTAATATCGTCTTTAGTTACTTTGCTATATCTATCAATTTCTTCTTGCAAAGTGTAACCTTTTCCTAATAAACGCTCCCATTCAGAGATGGTTCCTGCTTTGCTTCCAATAGTAGATAAGCTACCATACATACTTGACTCGATTTCTGCTTTTGCTCTTGATAAAGCTTCGTCGGTAATACCAGTTGCACCAAACTCTTCAATGGTTGCTTTAACTTTTTCATCAATATCTGTAAATAATTTTTCTAAATTGAAATCTTCTGGCGGATAAGCAAAAATTTGAATAGAGAATTCTCCACCTAATTCTTTTGAACGGTGATTAACCTGAGCGGCAACAGCAATTTCAGGTTTTGCTTTCACAAAGGTTTTGTAAAAAATAGAGTTATTACCATTACCCATCATCATTCCTAATAAATCTAATGCTGGCTCATCTCTATTATATAAAGGTACAGTTGGATAAACTCTTAAGTTTAATGGAAAATAAGTTCTGTCTTTATAAGCTGTATATTTATCAGTAGCTAAAGTTACTGGAGCTACACGCATTTTTTTAACATCTGGACAAGGTTTAATTCCTCCAAAATATTTTTCAATCATTTTTAATGCTTCAGGAGAACTGAAATCACCAGAAATAGTTAAAATAGCATTGTTTGGACCATACCAACGTAAAAAGAAGTTTTTCACGTCTTCTAAGTTTGCTCTGTTCAAATCATCAACATAACCAATTACTGGCCAGCTATATGGATGTCCTTCTGGATATAATGCTTTGTTAATTTCCTCAACAAATGCCATAGCATAAGGTTGATTTTCTACATTTTGTGACTTTTCGTTTTTAACGGCATCACGTTGGTTTTCGAACTTTTTGGTAGTTAATGAATCTAACAAGAATCCCATACGGTCAGCCTCTAACCATAAAGCCATTTCTAAATTATTAGAAGGAACTGTTTCAAAATAAACCGTTCTATCTTCTGTTGTATTACCATTCATGTTACCACCAGCAGTAGATACAATTTTAAAATGCTCTTCATCTGCTACATGTTTTGAACCTTGAAACATCATGTGCTCAAAAAAGTGAGCAAAACCAGATTTTCCTAAACTCTCGCGGTTAGACCCTACTTTATAAGTTACTAAAACATGAACTGCTGGATCGGAATGATCTTCGTTCAATAAAATAGTTAAACCATTAGGTAATTTCCATTTTTCGTATGGAATCACCACTTTTCCTTCTTTTGCTTCAATTTTTTCTACTAATGTAGGTTGAGCAATTAACGAAACTAAGCTGAAAAAGCTTAATGCTCCTGTTATGATTGTTTTTTTGTTCATGTTATAATTATTTGTTCAAATATACTGGTTTAGTGTTTGCTTTTTTGTCCGTCCATTAAACGATATCGTCCGTTGGTGTAGTATTTGGCTCATCAGTTACGTTATCAGCAGGTGTTACATCGCCTGTTGGAACTTCTGGAGATATTTCTCCTTCAACCGTTGCTTCTACATCCTCTTCATGATCTACTTTTGTCACAGCTGCAATGCTATCGCTATCTTGGATGTTGATTAAACGCACGCCTTGGGTTGCACGACCCATGACACGTAAATCAGATACATTCATACGAATGGCAATACCATTTTTTGTGATAATCATTAAGTCGTTTGCATCGGTTACAGATTTAATACCAACTAAGTTTCCTGTTTTTTCGGTAATGTTAATAGTTTTAACTCCTTTACCACCACGGTTAGTAATACGGTATTCTTCAATATCCGAACGCTTACCATAACCTTTTTCAGAAACTACTAATACGTTTGCTTGCATATCATCTATACAAATCATACCAATTACTTCGTTATTTCCTCCTTCTTCATCATTTAAATCGATACCAATTACACCAGAAGCATTACGACCCATAGGACGAACTTTTGCTTCAGGGAAACGGCAAACCTTACCTAATTTAGTAGCAATCATGATTTCGTTATTACCATTAGTTAAAGCTGCTTCTAGTAAAACATCTCCTTCACGAATTGTAATCGCATTAATACCATTAGCACGTGGACGAGAATAAGCTTCTACAGACGTTTTCTTAATTATACCATCTTTAGTACATAATATAATGTAGTTATTTTGGATGTATTCTTCGTCTTGTAAATTTTTAATATTAATAAACGCTTTTATTTTATCGTCTGGTGCAATACTAATTAAATTTTGAATTGCTCGTCCTTTACTGTTTTTTGCACCTTCTGGTACTTCGTAAGCACGTATCCAGTAACACTGTCCTTTTTCGCTAAACAATAATATATAATTATGTGTTGAGGCAATAAACATGTGTTCTACAAAATCTTCATCACGAGTTGCTGTTCCTTTACTACCTCTTCCTCCTCTATTTTGAGAACGGTATTCAGCAAGATTTGTACGTTTCATATAACCTAAATGAGAAATAGTAATTACTACATCTTCATCAGCAATCATATCTTCAATTTTCAAATCATCACCCGCGTAAACAATATCCGTACGACGTTCGTCGCCATATTTTTCGCCAATTTCAACTAGTTCTTCTCTAATAATTTTGTAGCGTAATTTTTCGTCACCTAAAATTTCTTTGAAATATGCAATACTCTTCATTAATTCATCATATTCTGCATTTAACTTATCAACCTCTAGTCCGGTTAATGTTCTTAAACGCATATCTAATATGGCACGTGCTTGAATTTCTGATAAAGTGAAACGAGTTATTAATTCGTCTTTTGCCGCATCTGGACTTTCGCTTTCACGAATAATTTTAATAACTTCTTCAATATTTTTTTGAGCAATTAATAACCCTTCTAAAATGTGCGCACGTTTCTCAGCTTGCATTAAATCAAACTTTGTACGACGAACAATTACTTCATGTCTGTGCTCCACAAAATAATGAATCATATCTTTTAGATTCAACATCTCAGGACGACCTTTTACTAAAACAACATTATTAATTGAGAATGAAGTTTGCAAAGCAGAGTACTTGTATAAATTATTTAGCACCACATTTGAAATCGCATCGCTTCTTAATTCATAAACAATACGCATCCCTTCTCGGTTACTCTCGTCACGAATTTCTGTAATACCTTCAATTTTTTTCTCGTTACATAATTCCCATTGACGCTTAATCATTTCTGCCTTATTAATTTGATAAGGGATTTCAGTAACGATTATACGCTCACGATTATTAACAGGTTCAATACTAGCTTTAGCGCGCATCACTACACGACCACGACCTGTATGAAAAGCTTCTTTAACCCCTTCGTAACCATAAATAGTTCCTCCTGTAGGAAAATCAGGAGCTTTGATGTGTTTCATTAAACCATCAATGTCAATGTTATTATCATCAATATAAGCTAAAATACCATTAATAACCTCTGTTAAATTGTGAGGAGCCATGTTAGTAGCCATACCAACTGCAATACCAGATGCACCATTCATTAATAAGGTTGGTATACGAGTAGGCATTACAGTAGGCTCTGTTAAAGAGTCATCAAAGTTTGGTCGAAAATCAACAGTATCTTTTTCGATATCAGCTATCATTTCTTCCGTAATTTTACGCATACGAGCCTCCGTGTAACGCATCGCAGCTGGTGGATCACCATCAACAGACCCGTAGTTTCCCTGCCCGTCAACTAACATATAACGTAAGCTCCAATCTTGAGCCATACGTACCATGGTATCGTATACAGATGAATCTCCATGCGGATGATACTTTCCTAAAACTTCCCCAACAATACGGGCCGATTTTTTATAAGGACGATTGTGCAATACACCTAAATCTAACATTCCATACAATACACGACGATGAACTGGCTTTAAGCCATCTCTTACATCAGGTAAAGCACGCGATACAATAACCGACATCGAATAATCGATATAGGCTGTTTTCATTTCCGTTTCAATGTTAATTGGAATAATTTTCTCTCCGCTCATATTCTTTTTTTATGTTTTTAAACTCTTGTGATTCTATTTTGTTATCAGAAATAATGTCAGTTAAATTTAGACTTAAAAATCAAAAATATCTGTTTCTAAAAATTGCTAATAGGCTTTGAAAATAGCTATTTAATAAGTAATTTAGTTGTATAGTTATTAACAGTTTTAATGTTAAAAAAAAGGCGCCAAAAAAGAACCAAAACTGCCATTATCGGTTACTTTTGATTATGGCATTAATTATGTTTAGAACCTAACAAAGAACTTAAAAATTTATGGAAGCAAAATTTTCACAGCGCGTAAAAGACGTGATAACGTTTAGCCGAGAAGAAGCACTAAGACTAGGGCATGATTATATTGGAATAGAACATTTAATGCTTGGCATGATTCGCGATGGCGAAGGAGTTGGTATTAAATTATTAAAAAATCTAGCCATTAACATCCAAGATTTTAGAAAACAAATTGAGCAGAGTTTACCTGTATCAATGAAAAAGGTAAATAACTTAGCTAACATTCCGTTAGTTAAACAAGCCGAAAAAACATTAAAATTGACTTATTTAGAAGCTAAGGTTTTTAAAGCACCACAAATTGGTACTGAGCACTTATTAATGTGCATTTTAAAGGACAACGATAATGTTGTAACGAAAGCATTAGCTAAGTTTGGTGTAGATTATAATGCTGTAAAATTAGAACTAGAAGGATATATGGAAAACCCTCACAAAATTGAAAATTCAACTGCTGGCGATGACGATGAAAATGAAGAATCGTTTGGAGGTGGCGGTAACTCTGGTGCAGCAAAAAAACCAGGCGACTCTAAATCAAAAACACCTGTATTAGATAATTTTGGAAGAGATTTAACTAAAATGGCCGAGGACGGAAAATTAGATCCTGTTGTAGGTCGTGAAAAAGAAATTGAGCGTGTGTCTCAAATTTTATCTCGAAGAAAAAAGAATAACCCAATTTTAATCGGTGAACCTGGTGTGGGTAAATCTGCCGTGGCAGAAGGTTTAGCATTACGTATTGTTCAACGTAAAGTATCGCGCGTATTATTTGGTAAACGTGTTGTTACTTTAGATTTAGCATCTTTAGTTGCTGGTACAAAATACCGTGGACAATTCGAAGAGCGTATGAAAGCCGTGATGAATGAGTTAGAAAAAAATCCAGATGTGATTTTATTCATTGACGAAATTCATACGATTATTGGTGCTGGTGGCGCTAGCGGAAGTATGGATGCTAGTAACATGTTTAAACCAGCTTTAGCTCGTGGCGAGATACAATGTATTGGTGCTACAACATTAGATGAATTCCGTCAACACATCGAAAAAGATGGAGCTTTAGAGCGTCGTTTCCAAAAAGTAATTATTGAACCTGCGACTCAGGATGAATCGTTACAAATTTTATCAAACATTAAATCTAAATACGAAGATCATCATAATGTAACTTACACGCCTGAAGCTATTAAAGCTTGTGTAACGTTAACTGCTCGTTATTTAACAGATAGACATTTACCAGATAAAGCCATTGATGCTTTAGATGAAGCTGGTTCTCGTGTTCACATTACAAATATCAACGTTCCTGAAAATGTATTGGAGCTTGAGAAAAAAATGGAAGACATTAAAGAACTAAAAAATCAAGTGGTTCGTTCTCAAAAATACGAAGAGGCTGCTAAATTACGCGATACTGAAAAACAGTTACAAGCGCAATTAGATGCTGCTAAAAAAGCATGGGAAGAAGAAACAAAGTTAAACCGTGTTACTGTTACTGAAGATAATGTAGCAGAGGTTGTATCGATGATGAGTGGCGTGCCAGTGCAACGTATTTCTCAAAACGAAGGCGAGAAATTAGTAAAAATGGTAGAGCAATTACAAGGTAAGGTAATTGGTCAAGATGAAGCTTTGAAAAAAGTAGTGAAAGCCATTCAACGTAACCGCGCTGGATTAAAAGATCCTAATAAACCAATTGGTTCATTTATTTTCTTAGGTCCTACTGGTGTTGGTAAAACTCAATTAGCAAAAATTTTAGCGAAACATTTATTTGATAATGATGAAGCTTTAATTAGAATTGATATGAGTGAGTACATGGAGAAATTTGCTGTAACTCGCTTAATTGGAGCGCCTCCAGGATATGTTGGTTATGAAGAAGGTGGACAGTTAACTGAAAAAGTACGTCGTCGTCCCTACTCTGTTGTGTTATTAGATGAAATTGAAAAAGCACATCCAGATGTATTTAATATGTTATTGCAAGTATTAGATGATGGACAATTAACAGATAGTTTAGGCCGTAAAATTGATTTCAAAAATACCATCATCATCATGACATCTAATATTGGCGCTCGTCAATTAAAAGAGTTTGGAACTGGTGTTGGTTTTGGAACACAAACACGTCAAGATAGCGAAGCTGAAATGAATAAAGGAGTGGTTGAAAATGCTTTGAAAAAAGCTTTTGCTCCTGAGTTCTTAAATCGTATTGATGATGTGATTATGTTTAACTCTTTAGATAAAAAAGATATTCATAAAATTATTGATATTGAATTAAACAGCTTATTTGGACGTGTAAACAACCTTGGTTATACCATTAAAATTACTGATGGTGCTAAAGACTTTATTGTTGAGAAAGGTTATGATGCTCAATACGGTGCTCGTCCATTAAAACGTGCCATACAAAAGTATTTAGAGGATCCAATGGCTGAAGAAATTATCCAAAGTAATTTATCGGAAGGTGATCAAATAGAAATTGATTACGATGAAGAGAAAAAGGAAATTGTTGTAAAAACGATTAAGCCAAAAACAAAAAAGAAAAAAGAAGATAACTAATATAAAAGCCCCAATTTCATTGGGGCTTTTTTATTTTAAAATGATTAAATTTGATAAGCTGATAAGGATGATAAAATCACCCCAATACACCATATTTGGTTCGCTTAGGGTGATAAAATCACCTGTATAAGCTAGTTAGTGGTAATTATATTGACAACGTAAAACAATAATTTAAACATAAAAAGTATGCCAACAAAAGGACAAACAATTACTAACCCAACAAATGGGGATTCATATGA
>Ga0315900_10003001_pt1 | contig 25089 bp, 14 predicted proteins | sample LakEriMetagenome_FD_203521 | JGI IMG/M metagenome (GOLD analysis project Ga0315900, IMG submission 203521) | Freshwater fungal communities from buoy surface, Lake Erie, Ohio, United States - Buoy 12 MA114 | ecosystem: Environmental > Aquatic > Freshwater > Lake > Lake biofilm | place: USA: Lake...
GAAGAAGGGTGATAGCACCCGGGCCCTTCGCATCGTCGCGGAAGCGACCGGCGTGGTAGCGGGCCCATCCGAGCGTATCGAGCACGGAGGGGTCCGACGGCGCGAGGCTTGCCGCGCGCTCGGCGAACGCAACGACCTCCGCATCGAACTCGCCGGCGGAGATCCGCGTGAAGGCGAGGTTGTTGAACGCGACGGCCAGCGTCGGATCGCGGCGAATGACCTCTCGCAGCAGTTCCTGGCTGCCGGACTCGTCGCCCACCATCGAGAACGCGCTCGAGGCGCGGAAGAGCGATTCCGCGGCCGATGGCGCCGGCTCGCCCTCGCGGGCGAACAGCGCGACGCCATCCGCGGCGAGCGCATCGACGAGGGAAATGGTCTGCTCTGCTCCGTCGCCCGAGGCGGCGCCGAGCGCGATGGCCGCGCCTCCATGGAACACCCGCAGCTCGGACGCGAGGCGCGGCTCGTACGCGAGCGCCTTCGCGACCTGCGAGAGCAGGAAGGGATCGCCGTCGCGCTCGACGAGCCGCGTGAAGAGCGCCGAGCACTCGCGACGATGCCGCTCGAGCTTCGCCGGGTCGATGGCTCCATCATCGGCGCTGACGTCGAACCGGGCCGTGCGCCCGATCATGGTGGCGACGAGCGTCGCCTCCTGCGCCGACACGCCGAGCGTCGCCGCAAGCGAGACCGCAGCCTCGATCTCCGGAAGACCGCAGCGTGCGGTTCGGGCGAGAAGCTGGGGAAGCACCGTGCGCAGCCGGACGTCCGACGCGGAATCCTCCTGCGCGAGCGCCGAGCACAGACGGAGCGCGGTGCGCACCGTCCGCTCGGGAATCACGCCCGAAGGCTTGACCGCGAGCGCTTCGATCGAGCCGATCGCGCGTTCGAACTCTCCCGACCGGAGCGCAGCATCGGCTTGCGCCACCAGCGCATCCGGCGTGCGCGGGCGGATCGCCGCGCGGCGCGCGTCCTCGCGGGCGCGCGACGTCGGGTCGGCGAGGACCTCGGCGTCACATCGGGCCAGCAGTTCCGGGGTCCGGGCACCGGGGCCATCGATCGATCGCAGCGCTCGGACCGCGGCCGGCGAATCCGACGTGGCGAAGCGCATGACCGCATGCTGTCTGCGAAGCGGAGAAGCGGGCGCATCGCGCACGATCGCAAGGGCCCACGCGTCCACATCGACGCCACGGCGACCCTGCGGTGGGCGTGTCCGGCCCGCCATGATCTCGAGCACACCTGCACCGGGCTCGAGTTCCTCCGCGAGCGCGATCATCTCGGCCGCCAACGGCTCGGAGTTTCCGCCGGGTTCACGCGCCGCCCGGAGGAGCGACGCCACGAGGTCGGACTGCACTCCGCATCTCGTGCGCGGGCGAACGAGCGACCGCCACAGCATGGGATCGAAGGCCGCGCCTGCGGGCCTGGCATCGACGGCCGCGAGAGCTCCGGCAAGATCCCTCGCCGCGCGTGCGCCGTCGTCGAGCTGTGCCGCGCGTGCGAGCGCGCGGCGGGTGTCGTCGATCCGGAGCGCGGCCGCAGCCAACGAGCCCGCGATCGACGGCTTCAGCGACGACGCTTCGTCGTCGATCTCGAGCACCAGCACGCTGTCGCCGAACTCCGCCGCAGCGAGGACACATGCGGCCAGCGCAGGACCGCTGGCCCGGTCGCGGCTGCGCGCAGCGTCCGCGACGAGGAAAGCCTCTTCGGGAGACGCGAACTTCGCCACGATGCGGCTGCGGATCGCATCGCGCGGGGCACCTGCCTCGGCACGATCGATGGCATCCATGATCGCGCCCAGGTCGAGCCCCGACGCGAGCAGCGCCGTCACGACCGACTCGAGGCGATCCGGATCGCGGGCGACCGCGTCGCGCGCAACGGCGATGACCGAGTCTGCGCCCCGGGCGCGCGCGATCGACCGGACGATCTCCAGGATGTCGGCGAAGGTCGCGCAGGGCGACGAAGCAAGCGCCGCCACGTCCGCAGGATCGGCGTCTCGAAGCGAGGTCCGTCGCACGATCTCGCCCGGCGACGCGGAATCGCGCCCGGCTCCGGCCTCGACGACATCGAGCGCCGCAAGCACCGCGCCGCGCGTCGTCGCATCGAGCGACGCCAGCCGAAGATAGACAAGCCCCGCATCCGCACCCGGAGCGAGCGCGGCGATCTCAACGGCCAGTTCACGGGGGAATGCGTCGTCGTTCGCCGCGAGGCGATCGAGGCGCAGGCGGGCAAGCGCACGGATCGCGGCGCGGACATCGCCCACGGCCTGATCGACGCTCATGCCGCCGCCATCGGCGCGCGCGATGATCTCGGACAGCGCGCGCCTCGCCTCCTCGTCGCGCGAGAGTGCCGCCAGCGCGTCGGCGCGGAGCATGCTGGCCCGGAGCACCACGCGTTCGTCGAGCCGCGGGGCCAGCAGCAACGTGTCGAGCGCCTCGAGCGCCGCACCCGGATATCCGAGGCTGAGCGCGCTGAGCGCGAACTGCTCCTCCAGTTCACCGATGCGCGTCGGAACCGGAATCGCGGCGCCCCGGCGCTCGATCGCGCCTCGGCCGACAAGCCACGCAAGCGACGCGCAGACCTGCTCGTCGTCGCCCCGTCGCGCCGCCTCGAGCCCCTCGAACACGCTCCAGACGGCGCTCGTCGGATCGATCGCGCCGATCGCCCGGATCGTCGCGCGGACTTCGTCGGGCGAACCGGTCGCGAGATGGCAAAGCAGGATGACCTCGAGCGGCTCCGTGCGGTTCGGAGCAAGCTGCGCCGCCTCCGCGGCGAGATCGAGGCCGCGCGCGGAGTCGCCGGCCGCAAGTGCTGCGGCCGCCTGCGAGAGAAGCCGCTCGACCTGCGAACCAAGAGGCGATCGTGCAGGCGCCTCGGGACGCGCTCCGCGGAGCGCTGCGAGATCGCGATCGCCCATCGCGCCCGAACCGATGCGCCCGACGGCACCGGCGCCGAGCGAACGCGCGCGCTCGGAGGGCGTCGCGCGTTGCGAGACCGCCGCATCCGACGACGGCGGCGCCACATCCTCGGTCCTGAACGGCGGAGTCTCGGCGGACGCGGGCACGGCGCCAGCGTCACGCGCCTTCCGGCTCGGACCGCAACCCGGGAGCAGGATCGCCGCGAGCGCAGCGAAGACCGTCATGCCGACGACAGGCGCACCACCGAGGCGGCGCGCGCTCGACACAGACGTACGAACCGTCGGGATCATCTCGCTCGCCTTGACGGACGCCGCTTCGAGGCCGAGGCAGACTTCTTGCCTGAGCCGGCCCGACGGGCCGATGGCTTCGACTTCCGCACGGTCTTCTTCGACGAAGACTTGCTCGATGCAGCCTTCTTCGACGAAGACTTGCTCGATGCAGCCTTCTTCGACGCAGCCTTCTTCGATGCAGCCTTCTGCATCGCCTGCTTCTTCAGCGCCTGTTTCTTCGCGTGTGCGGCGGCCTTGGCGCGTTCAAGCTTCGCCTTCAACGCGCGACGCCGCTCGAGCGCCTGCTGCTTCATCTTCTGCAGCCGCGCGCGTTCCGCCGCACGGCGGGCAACGATCGCTGCGCGCGCCTTCTCCTTCGCATCGCGTGCTGCACGCCGCGCCTGCTCGCGCTCCATGGCACGCCGCTTCACCTCGGCGGCACGCACACGCTCCGCCTCGCGCTTGATGCGTGCGGCCTCACGCTCGGCCTTTGCGCGCTCTCGGGCGACGTTGGCCGCCACGCGCGCGCGCTCGCGCTCGGCGCGCGCCCTGATCTTGGCTTCCTCGGCCTCGCGCTTGGCCTGGATGCGGGCCTCCTCGCGGGCAATCTCGGCAAGGCGCCGCGCTTCCGCCGCGTCCGCGGCAGCCTGCTCCTTGGCGCGGCGCTCGTCCTCGACCTTTCGAAGTTCCGCCTCGGCCGCGGCGCGGAAACCGTCATGCCGCGCGAGATACGCGTCGCGCCACTTGGTCGCCTGCTTGCCGCCACCCTGCATCGACTCGCGGCTCAGCGCATGAAGCGCCGCATTCACCTTGGGCAGCTCCTCCATGCGGTGATGCTTGTTGATCCACGCGGTGACGTCGACGGTGGTGGCCGTCGACTCGACGATTCCCTGCTGGTGGAGCACCTCGACCGTCGTATCGTCGACGAAGGCCGACGGTAGTTCGAACGCGACCGTCAGCGTGCGCCCTGCGACGTACGGCGGAATCTCGGCGAGGCTCTCGACGTACTGACGCTGCTCCTTGCGCGATGCATTGCGCAGGTGATCGAGCGAGGTCCGGTGCTGGCGCCGGAAGATGTCGTTCAGCGTCGCGCGCAGACGGCGCGCCCGCTCCTCGACGAACGGATACTTCGAGCCGATCGCCTCGGCGACCTCGGGCTCGAGCATGACGCGCAGTTCGTTTGCGTCGACGACCACCCGCGACAACTGCGCGAGCGCGGTCTCGGCGGCGACGGGCGTGCTCTCCCAGAGCAGGTAGTTCGTCAGCAGGATCGCGAGAGGATCGTTCGGCTCGTGCCGGACCAGCACCGGCGTGGGCGGAACAGCTGCCCCGCCATGCTTGCGGACGACTCCTGCGAACTTCGGGCCTCGCACGGGCTCAACCTTCATCGCGTTGGTTCTCCGAAATCTCCTCGTGATCCTTCGGCGCCGTTCGAAGCGCCTCATCGAGCCGCGCCTGACGCTTCATCCGCTCGTCAAGCTCGAACTCAAGCCGCGGAACCCTCGGGATCCGCGTTTCGTCCATCACCATCCTGCGCAGGAACGCCGCCGCAGCCCGCAACCCCGACACCGAAAGCGGCGCGCGGTCCTCGGGCAGCACCGAGACCCGAACCCGGGCGAACGACCCGTCGCCAGAGAGCTCGACGTCGGTGACCGACACCATTCCCTGAACCCTCGGATCATTGACGCCCCGCTGGAGCGCCACCTGCAGCGCGCGACGGATCTCGCTCGCGACACGTGCGCTCCGGTCGGATGGCGGCGTCGGCTCTCCGAGCGGAGTCAGCGCCCCCTTGGGGCGGCGCTTGCGCGGAGGCTGTGGTCCTCGTTCTCTCGGCATCCGTTGCGATGCTCCTCACGTCTCGGTTCGGGTCTTGGTCCGCAGCGGCGCGGGTGTCGGACACCCGCGTCACCTGCTCATGAACGCTGCACGGTGATCGTCTTGTAGCACTCGAGCACGTCGCCGACCTTGATGTCGTCGTAGCCGACGATCTTCATGCCGCACTCGTTGCCCGCGCGCACTTCCTTCGCGTCGTCCTTGAAGCGCTTGAGCTGCTCGAGACGCCGGTCCTTCTCGACGACGATGCCATCGCGCGTGACGCGGATCTGCGCATTGCGCTCCACGACTCCGTCGGTGACATAGCAGCCGGCGATCGCGCCGACCTTCGAGATCTTGAAGACCTGACGAACCTCGGCGTGTCCGAGCACCTCGAGCTTGAGCTCGGGAGCAAGCAGGCCGCGCGCGGCCTTGGTGACGTCGTCGATCAGGTCGTAGATCACTTCGTACAGACGGATCTCGATGCCCTTCGACTCGGCCATCTGGCGGGCCTTGCCGCTCGAGGTGACGTTGAAGCCCACCACGATCGCCTTGGTCGCCTCCGCGAGCGAGATGTCGCTCTCGTTGATGCCGCCCGCCGACGCGCTCTTGACGGAGACAACGACCTCTTCGGTCGGAAGCTTCGCGAGCATGCCCTTGAGCGCCTCGACCGAACCCTGCACGTCGCCCTTGACGACGAGCGCGAGTTCCTTCCGGCCCTGCTTCTCGATGTGCTTGAAGATGTTGTCGAGGGTGATCTTCGGCGCCGCGAGCTCGCGCTCGCGGTCGATGCGACGACGCTCCTCGGCGGCTTCTTCCGCGGCACGGATCGACTCGACCACGAAGGCCTTGTCGCCCGCATCGGGCAGCTCGTCGATGCCCGAGATCGCGACCGGGGTCGACGGGAACGCCTCGGTGACCCGCTCGCCCCTGTCGTTGATGATGTCGCGCACGCGGCCGTAGCCGCGGCCGATCACGATGAAGTCGCCCTTGCGGAGGCGGCCTTCCTGCACCATGACGCGGGCGACCGGACCGCGGCCTTCCTCGATCGCGGCCTCGAGCACCGTTCCGCGGGCCATGCCGCCGAAGTCGGCCTTGAGCTCGAGCAGCTCGGCCTGGTAGTCGAGCATCTCGAGGAGTTCCTGGATGCCGTCGCCGCGGGTGGCGCTGGTCTTGATGACTTCGGTCGTGCCGCCCCACTCGACGGGATTGAGCTCATGCTCGGCCAGCTGACCGAGCACGCGGCGAATGTTCGCCTCCGTCGCGTCGGGCCGGTCGATCTTGTTCATCGCGACGACGATGGGCACGCCCGCCGCCTTCGCGTGATTGATCGACTCGATGGTCTGCGGCATGACGCCGTCGACCGCGGAGACGACGAGCACGACGATGTCGGTGACCTTCGCACCGCGCGCACGCATCGAGGTGAACGCCTCGTGGCCCGGGGTGTCGATGAAGGTGACGACCCGGTCGACGTTGCCGGCCTTCACCGGCACGCTGAAGGCGCGGGTCGACTGCGTGATGCCGCCGGCCTCGCCCGCGGCGATGTTGGTGCTGCGGATCCGGTCGAGCAGGCTCGTCTTGCCGTGGTCGACGTGACCGAGGATGGTCACGATCGGCGCGCGGCGACGCTCGTCGACGCGCTCGCGGTCCTTGAAGCGCTCCTCGATGATCTCGGCGGCGGACTTCGCCTCCTCGACGATCAGGTCGATGTCGAAGTCCATCATGATCTCGATGGCCTTCTCGCGATCGATCGCGCTGTTGATGGTCGACATCGTGCCGCCAAGGAAGAGCTTCTTGATGATGTCGCTCGACTTGACGCCGGTCGCCGCCGACAGTTCCTTGATGGTCAGCGGCTCCGCGACGTGGATCTGCTGCACCTCGCCCGGCTTCGGACCTTGCCGTCCGCCTCCTCCGGCGCCGCCCTGCTGGCGCGTGCCGATCGTGCGGTGCTGCGACATGAAGCCGCGCGAACCGTCGAGCCGCTTCTGCCGGTCGCGGTAATCCTGCTGTCCGATCTCGACACGCGCGGACTCGCCGGCGCGGCCCGAGCGAGACGAGCCGATGCCGCCTCTGCCGCGCACTTCCGGACGGCCAGTGCCAGTGCGGCCGCGCGGGCCACCGCCCACGCCACCCGGGCCCGAAGAGCCACCCATGCCGGTCCGCCGCATGGGCGGAGGAGCCGGGAGGTTGTCGGGGTTGTCGACGCGGATGAGTTGCGGACCGCTGAGCTTCGTCTTCTCCTTCGAGCCGAGCTGCGGTCCAACGGGCCCGACGACCGACGGACGGGTGGGGACGTTCATGACCGGCCGCGCCCCCGAGGTGTCGGTGAGGCTCGGCGGTGGCGGCGGCGGCGCCGTGATGACGCGACGCGCGGGCGCCGTCGGCGGTTCCGGAGGCTTCGGCTGCGTGGACTGCGAGGGCTGGTCGGCGCGCGCGCTCAAGCGCGACGTGAGACCCGCGGGAATCCTCGACATCGGCGAGCGCGCCGAAGGGATGGCGCTCGGAATGCCTGTGGGCGCGGTGCTCGGCGGTGCCGATGCGGCGATCGCCGGCGTCGCGACTTCCTCCGCCGCAGGCGGCGGCGTGGCTGGCGTCGCGACCGGAGCAACGGGAGTTGCCACCGGAGCCGTCACCGGAGCCGTCACCGGAGTTGCCACCGGAGCAACCACGACGGGCGCCTCCGGCTGCTCGGGTGCGACGGTCGTCACGGCCTCAGGGGCATCGACCTTCTTCGCAACCTTCACGGCCGCGGGAGTCTCGACCGTCGGTGCCTCCTCGACCTTCGGGGCGGCCTTGCGGGTCGCGCGCTTCGCGACGACACGCGGCCCCTCGTCGACGGTCGTCGCCGTGTTGCCGGCGTCGGTGCCAGCCGCAGCGTCGGACTTGTCGTCCGACTTGCCCGCAGCCTTGTCCTTCCGCGCGCCCGTCGTCTTCTTCGCTGGTGCAAGCGTCGCCGTCGAAGCGCCTTCGCCCTCGGCCGAAGCCGAGGCGTCGGCGGACGCCGCCGCAGCCGACGGCACAGCCGGCGCCGCGTCGGCGAACCACTTCTTGATCGTTTCCGCGAGACCCATCGACACCGGCGAGAGATGACTCTCGATGTCCGGGATGTCCTCGGTCTTGCAACGCGACACGATGTCCTTGGAACTCACACCGAGTTCCTTGGCGATTTGATGCACCTTCAGCGACGCGGGCTTCTTCGACAAGCGGTCCTCCTGACAACTTCATCCGGCCGTCCCGACCTTCGGGACAACTCCGGCACACACTCGGTCCTTGCGCACGATCCGCGCTCGGACCGTCTTCGATTCACCTACATGTCTGCCGCGGGGCTCACTGCGCGCCGCGCGGTCCACTCATGCGCGCGGCACCCGCCGCGCGGGATGTCACTCACTCGTTCGCACGACCCGACCGGCCGAAGCCAAGGATCGAGTCGGCGGCGCTCTCGGCGTCGGCGTCGGGGGTGACCGCGCCAGCGGTGGCGCCGGGCTCCCCGCCCAGGATCGCGTTGGTCGCGGCCGCTTCCTCCGCGGCTCGCACCGCAGCCTCCGCAGCCTCGCGCTCGCGCTCGACCTCGACCTCGCGGGCGCGGGCGCTCGCGGTCGTGCACATCTCGTTGGCCAGTTCGTCGGTGATGCCGAGCTCCTCGACGAGGAGCTGCGGCCCGATCTCCTCGACGTCGAACACGCTGATCATGCCGAGCGCGCCGATCTTGTCGAGCATCTCGTCGGTCACGCCTGCAAGCGGACGGAGCGTCTCGCCCAGGATCTCAAGACCCTTCGCGAACTCGGCCGGCGTGAGGATGTCGATGTCCCATCCGGTGAGTCGCGCCGCGAGGCGCACGTTCTGGCCGCGCTTGCCGATCGCCAGCGACAGCTGGTCGTCGCGCACGATGATGGTGGCGCGACCGAGCTCGAAGCAGAGGCTGACTTCCTCGACGGCCGCTGGACGCACGGCGTTCGAGATGAGCACCTGGCTCGACTCGTTCCACAGCACGATGTCGATCTTCTCGCCGTTCACCTCGTCGACGATGTTCCGGATGCGGCTGCCGCGGACGCCGATGCAGGCGCCCTTGGCGTCCACCTTCGAGTCGACGCTCGCGACGGCGACCTTGCAGCGCTGGCCGGGCTCGCGCGCAAGAGCCTTGATCTCGATGACGCGCTCGGCGACCTCGGGGACCTCGGCCTCGAAGAGCCGGCGGATGAAGTCGGGGTTTGCGCGGGAAAGGATGATCTTGACCTGGCTGCCGCCGTCGCGGACATCGAGCACCAGGCAGCGGATGCGGTCGCCGGGCTTGAACATCTCGCCGGGGATCTGCTCGGACTTCGGCATGAACGCCTCGGCGCGGTCGACCTGCACGATGAGCGCCGGGCCTTCCTGACGCACGATGGTGCCGGCCACGATCTCGCCCTGACGCTTCGCGAACTCCTCCATGAGGGCGTTGCGCTCGTCCTCGCGGAACTTCTGGATCATGACCTGCTTCGCGGTCTGCGCCGGAATGCGGCCGAGCTTCTCGATCGGAATCATCTCCCGTCCGCCGTCGGGCAGGTTGCGCCAGATCGACAGCGCGCCGCTCAACCGGTCCATCTCGCAGCCGAACTCCTCGGTGTCGAGCGAGTCGAAGTGCTTGCGCGCGGCGCTGATCATCGCGATCTCGAGGTCGCGGATGAGGTGCTCGCGATCGATGTTGCGATCGCGCGCGATGGAGTCGAGGAGTCGGAGCGTTTCGGAAGTCATGGAGATCAGTTCCTTCAGGTTGTCCAACGCGCGGCCTTGCAGACGCGCCTTGGTTGAGTTGTCGCCGCGACCTGCGCGGCAGTCGAGTTGTCGCGGGCCGGAAGACCGTCCCGCTGGAGAAGCACACGCACACTCGCACACGGCCTTCGCCCACCGTCTCAAACAGGCTTGCGACCGCCGTGCCTTGGTCGCATGCCGCAATGAACACTTCGCCCAAATGCAAGACCACGCGCACCCTCAGGTACCCGTGGTCGGCCGTCATCGGACGTCGGCGCCTTCAGCCGGTCGCACGCGCGAACGACTGAGCCGCAGGGAACTTGGAAGGCCTCAGGACTGCAGAGGCGCCTCCATGTTCAACGCGGACGCGGGACGAAGCCCGAACCAACCACACGCCTGCGGAGCGAACGCTCCCCGGACTGCCGGCGCGGCAAAGAGCCAACGCCTGCAGAGCGGGCGAACAGACGCCTGCTCCGCGTCCGAAACGAAACGGCCATGAGCTCCAAGCGGGCTCATCGCGCGATTCCGGCTCGAACGGTCTCGCCAATCGATGGATCGAAGGGCTGCGACATCAGGAACACACCTTCAACAAACTGCGACGCAGCCGGGACTTGGGTTCCGCCACGAACGCGGGACCGTGACACGCACGGCCATCCGTTTTCGCTGACGCAACAGGTCCCGGAATCGTCCCAGCCGCACCCGTCACGGACGGCGTGCGAAGGACACTCAGACCTCCCCGGCCTGACAATCTCGGACGGGGAGCGGGAAAGATACCCGAGCGCGGCGTTCCGGTCAACGAATGGCCTCGGTTCAAGGCCGTTTCCCGCTCTATCGAAGCATTTCACCTCCGAGACCGCGAGGACCGCGCGCGACCTCGCCGCGCGAAGAACCGCAGGAAGCGCCAACCACCCCACCGCTGGTGCAAAGGTGGAAGAATCGAGAAACTTCGACAATGATCGGCGCTAATGGACGCCGGTTCCGCCAAGATCGATCCGCTCATGCGGGGCGACCGGCCGTTCAATCTTGAGGGCGCGTCCGCCGCGATACTGGCCGATCTGGGCGAAGAACTTTGGCCGCCCCTCGACCCCGAGGATCGCGGGCGAGTTCGCCGGCCGGTGGGTCACGATCATGTCGCCCGGCTCGAGGGACTTCAGTTCGGCGAGCGAGATCGTCGTGGTGGCAAGCGTGGCGTCGAGCTCGACCATCGCGCCCGCAAGACCGCCGGCGATCCGGTCGGCCGTATCGGCGCCGGTCTTGCTCTTCCCGGTCACGAACCAGCTCTGCGCCGAGAGGTCCTCGATCAGCGGCTCGATGACGTTGTAGGGAATGCAGAGGCTCATGGGGCCGCTGCGGCTCGTCATCTTGACCTCGAAGCCGATCACCACGACGACTTCGTTCGGCGGCACGATCTGGACGAGCTGCGGGTTCGACTCCATCTCGCCAAGCGCGAACTCGATCTTGCGGATGCCGACCCAGGCCTCCTGAAGGCCGACCGTCGCGCGCTGGAGGATCTTCTGGATCAGTCGCGTCTCGATCATCGTCATCGGCCGCTGCGGAATGAAGAGCTCCTTGTTCGAGCCTCCCAGCAGACGGTCGATGATCGGATAGTTCACCAGCGGCGAGATCTCGAGGCAGATCTGGCCCTCGAGCGGCGGGCAGCGAACGAGGTTGAAACTCGTGGGATTCGGCAGGCTTGCGATGAACTCCGAGTAGGTCATCTGCGCCGCCTCGACGACCTTCACCTCGACGATCGTGCGCAGGAAGCCCGAGAGCGACGCGCCGAAGTTTCGCGCGAAGGTCTCGTGCAGCATCTCGAGGGCGCGCATCTGGTCCTTGGAGATGCGCTCGGGACGCTTGAAGTCGTAGGGCTGGATGTCGATCTGGTCGTTGTCGCGGCGGGCGCGCGAGAAGATCTGCGTCGGGGTCGGCTCTTCCCCGCCTGACGCGGCGGCCGAGCTCAGCAGTGCATCGACTTCGGCTTGGTTGAGGACCTCGGTTCCCATGACGTGCTTCGGCTTCCTTTGGTTTCCTTCGGCGTCCTTCCGCGGAACTCCCAAGCGCGGGCCTGCAGCATGCGGCCCGGACTGCACCGACGCCCTCCCGGCTCCGCCGGCAACCGCGTCGAACGACTCCATCATCGGCGGCTTGAAGGCCCCGCCTTGAACGCTTGGCCCGCCCGACGGTCCGAGACTTGCCGGGCACCCGCACCAACCCGCCGAACCGCCGACGCGCCAGCCCGCCAACCGCGACCGACTGCGGCCACGGCGGCAACGAACACGCTCCATGCCCGTACGATGCGGTGCATGAGGATCCGCGAGATGAGAACCTTCGACTGCCCGCGAGCCTTTCCGATGCGCCGGCTGATTGCGCTGCTTTGGGCGATCGTTCCGATTGCCCTCGCGGTGGTCCTCGGGGCCTCCGCACCGGCCGCCCACGCGCAGTTCGGTGGCGCAAGGCCGAAGATTCCCGGCCTGACCCCGCCGATCGCGCTTGGGGACGACGAACCGGACGAGGTGCTCGTCGTGGAGGCGGTCGCCGCTGCGGAGGCGGTCGCGCCGGGCGGCGACGTGCCCATCGCCCTCAAGTTCACCTTTGCGAAGGGCTGGCACATGTGGCCCCACAAGAGTGGATCGGGAGGCGCCTCGCTCGAGGGCATGGCCGTCTTCAGCGGCGCGATCCCCACCGTGCTGTCGATCGCTCCCGACGAAGGCGGCGCCGCCACCGCGCCGGAGGGCGTCGCCGTGCACCTCGGATTCGCGCAATGGCCCGGGTTGCACGCGGCGCGCATGGACCTCGGCGACGGCCCCAAGGAGTACGCGGTCCACGAAGGCACGTTCTCGGTGTTCGTTCCCGTCTCCGTCCTTCCCGACGCGAAGCCGGGGCCGGTCGAGATTCCGTTCCGCATCAGCTTCCAGGCGTGCAACGACGAACGCTGCGAGCCGCCGACATCGATCGACGCCGTCGCCCGCTTCACGGTCCAGCCGGGCGCGTCGGCCGGCGCGGCGAGCGATCTCTTCACGTCGTTCGATCCCGCCGTCTACGGAAAGATCCGCGCCGGCGAGAAGCCGAGCGAACTCCTCGAGTTCAATCTCTTCGAGTGGAAGTTCGCGATCGACCCGAACGGCGCGGGCTTCCTGCTGCTTCTCCTCATCGCCGCGTTCGGCGGATTCCTGCTGAACTTCACGCCATGCGTGCTGCCCGTGATCCCGCTGAAGATCATGGGCCTCGCGCAGACCGCGCAGGGCAGCCGCGCGAAGTGCTTCTCGCTCGGCGCCGTCATGTCGCTCGGCGTGGTGGCCTTCTGGGTCGGACTCGGCACGCTCATGGCCACGGTGAAGGGATTCACGAGCGCGAACCAGCTCTTCCAGGAGCCGCTGTTCACGATCGGAGTCGGCGTCGTGATCGGCGTGATGGCGTTCGGCATGGCGGGCTTCTTCGCGATGAAGCTCCCCGACTGGGTCTACATGATCGAGGCGAAGCACGATTCCTACCCGGGCTCGTTCGGCTTCGGCATCATGACGGCCGTGCTGTCGACGCCATGCACGGCGCCGCTGATGGGCACCGCCGTCGCGTGGGCCACCACGCAAAGCCCCGCCACGATCCTCGTGGTCTTCGCTGCGGTCGGCGCGGGCATGGCGGTCCCCTACCTCATCCTCTCCGCATTCCCGGGGCTCGTCGACAAGATGCCGCGCACCGGCCCGGCGAGCGATCTCATCAAGCAGGTGATGGGCCTCCTGCTCATGGCGGCGGCCGCGTACTTCGTGGGCGCCGGACTTGCGGGACTCATGGTCACGCCGCCCGAGCCGCCGAACAATGCGTACTGGTGGGTCGTCGCGGCGCTCGGCGCGTCGGCGGGCGGGTGGCTCCTGTGGCGCACCATCGCGCTGTCGAAGAAGGCGTTCAACCGCGTGGTCTTCGGCGGACTCGGCGCGCTGATCCTGTCGGTCAGCGTGCTGATCGGCCTGTCGCAGACCGCGAAGGGCCCGATCGACTGGACCTACTACACGCCCGAGCGGCTCGCGGCCGCGCAGAAGGAAGGCAAGGTCGTGGTCATCGACTTCACGGCCGAGTGGTGCGCGAACTGCAAGACCCTCGAGGCGCTCGTCCTCAACCAGCCGGGCGTCTCGAAGGAGCTCAACGCCGACGACGTGGCCGCGATCAAGGTCGACCTCACCGGCAACAACGAGGCCGGCAACGCGCTCCTCAAGGCGTCGAACCGGGTCACGATCCCGCTGCTTCTTGTCTACGGCCGCGACGGCAGCGTGGTGCTGAACGCAAGCGACTACACGCCGCAGCAGGTGATCGACGCGATCAACGCGGCGCGGGGAACGGAGCCGGCGCGTGGCGAATGACGCGCAGTTCCTCTACTCGGTGCGCTCGCGCTTCACGAGCGCGGCGACGCGGGCCGAGTTCATCGGCTGGCTTGCGGGCGGCCACCTCGCCGACGTCGTGAGGGCGGGTGCGCTCGACGCCGAGCTGGTCGAGTTCGAGCCGGAGGGCGACGCACCCGGCGACGTCGAGAGCCGCTATCACTTCGCCTCGCGCGAGGCCTACGAGGCCTACGCCGCGGGGCCGGCGGTGGCGCTGCGGGCGGAAGGCTTGGCGAAGTTCCCGCCGGAGCGCGGCATCACGATGACGCGCGGATTCGCGCGGTCGGTCGTGCGGGCGCGCTGAGCGCGATCGCAGGCTTCGAGCGCGCGGTGCGACCGCTGTCCGCGGCGCGACGCCCCACGGCCAACCGAGGTTCTCGTCGAGGTTCTTCCCGAGGTTCTCGTCGAGGTTCCGACCCATGCTCAAGGCGCGGGGCTCGAAGGCTGCGCGCCTGCCGCACCAGCCTTGATCCGATTGCGCTCGAGCGCCTCGCGCACGCGGTTCCGCTCGCGCGTCGAGAACTGCATGAGCGGGTCGAGCGAGAGCCGATCGTCCTGGACCAGCGCCGCCTCGTAGGCGTCGGCTGCGTCCTGGCTTCGCCCGAGCGCGGACAGCGCGTCGCCGTAGTCGACCAGCCGGCGCGTGCTCCGCGGCTGCGCCTCGAGCGCGCGCTCGGCCCAGACGACCGCATCCTCGGCGGCGCGGCGCATCACGGCCTCGTCGCCGGAGCGGCTCGCGTCGGCGAGCGACTCGACCGCAAGATCGGACGCCAGCGAGAACGACCGATGCCCCGGAGCGCTCGCAGCCCACTCGGCGGCGAGCCGCATGGCCTCGGCGTGCGCGGCGGGATCGACAATGCGGGTCGCGCGCGAACCGGTCGTGCGGCGACCGCTCGCGGCCAGTTGCTTGATGGCGGCCTCGCGCGGGATCCGGCTCTCGGGATGCGCGGCCGCCGCGCGGGCGAGGATCTCGGCCGCCGCGCGGCGAAGACGCCCGTCGAGCGCGACAAGTGCCCGCTTCACGGCCTCGGCGTCGTCCGCGCGCAGCGCCGCGGCCACGGCCTCGGCCGCCTCGAGATCGCCGGTCGCCTCGACCGCATCGACGAGGCGCGAGCCGTCGTCCGCCTCGCCACGGCCACGTGCGGACGCGAGCTCGATGAACGCGTCGCGCACCTCGACGAGCGGTCGCACACCGGATGCAGCGCGCTCGAGTTCGGCGTGCAGGCTTCGCTCGCGCAGCACGGAAATGGCGGGAAGCGCCGCAGCGGCAAGCGGAAGCGCCGCAAGCGCCAGCGCGACGCGGCCTCCGGCGCCACCCGGGCGAAGCGACGACCCGAGCGCGATCACCGCGAGGACAAGCGCCACCGAGCCCGCGAGCCACGCCGACATCTCGATCTGCGCGTGGACAAGCGCGAGGACCGCCACGCCGATCGCAAGCGCCGTGAACTCGCGCTCGGCGAGTTCCTCCGCGATGCGAGCCGCGCACGCCGCCACCACCACGAACGCCGCGAGGCCGATCGCGCGGAGGACAAGCGCCTGCTGATCGAGCGCCGGGGCCTCGATCTGCGACTGAAGGACCAGCGCCGCGATCGCGATGGCGCCCGCGACGCGCAGCGCAAGCGGCGATGCGCCCGCATCGAAGAGCGCGCCCGGCTGCGCGGGTTGCGCGCGCTCGCCGCCGTCCGGAATCCGCAGGGCGCCGCGCAGGATGCAGGCCAGCGCCAGCGCCCATGCCGCGCCGAACAGGCCGTAGGCGACGAGCCAATCGACGAAGATCGAGTGCAGGCTCACGACGTCCTCGGGGCAGTTCGCGGCCTTCGCCATCATGAACGCCGGCTGCAGCGCGTCGGGACCGATGCCGAGGAGCGGATTCGCCGCGAGGATGCGCGCGCCTGCCTCGAGATAGAAGGCGCGGAAGAGGACGCTGAGTTCGCCGATCGCCGGGCCGATGAGGCCGCGGACGACGACCAGCAGGATCGCGACCGCGGAGAGCGCGAGCGGCAGGCCCGCGCGGGGCGCGATCGTGCCGCGCGCAAGCAGCACGACGCACGTCGCCGCGAGTCCGGTCGCTGCGATCGCGCCCTTGCCCCCGTTCACGAGCAGCAGCGCTCCCGCGCCAAGCGCGCCGAGCCCGACGAGGCTTGCCGGAGCCGCAAGCCCGCGGCGCCAGCCGGCGATCGCAAGCGCGCCGAGCCCGATGAAGCCGATGCCCATGAGCGACGAGAACGGGTTCGACAGCGCGAACCAACCCGTCGCCTCCGGCTGACGCAGACGCCGTTCGTAGCTGCGCGACGCGCTCGAATCGGGCTCCCATCCGCGCTCCGCGAGGAACACCTCGCGCGAGGCGTCGTACTGCGCCACCGTCGCGGCATGTTCGCGCGTCACCTGCACGGCGCCGCGCGCGACCAGCGGCACGGTCGCGGCAAGGAGCACGGCGGCGGCCACCACGCGAAGACGCCGCTCGCGGAGCAGATGGGCAAGCGCCACCACCGCGAACATCGCCGCCATCCACGTCCCGCCGCGGAAGGCGTCGACCGAGTTTCCGAGCCCGTGGATGAAGACTGCGACCGAGCCAAGCGCCGCCAGCGCGAGCGGGAGCGCGCGAACGCCGTGGCCGGCGCGCCACTCGCCGATGAGCGCGAGCGCTGCCGACGCGAGCAGGACGAGGTCGAGGATTCCGGAACCGACCGGGCCGATCGCAAGCATCGGCAGCGCGTCGCGCGCGGGATCGACGTCGAAGAGGACCTGCGGCTGCACGCTGACCATCGCGCGCAGGCACGAGACGGCCAGGATTCCCGCGAGGCCGGTGACGCGGAAGGCCGTCGCGCTCATGGCGCCGCTCCTCCGCTGCCTCCGCGAGATCCGTCGCGCGTGCCGCGCGGCGGATCCTCGATGCGCGCGACGCTCGTCTCGAGGATCAGCATCACGAGGAAGATCCCGAGGAGCTGCGCCCCGACGAGCGCCGCCTGCCATGGCCTCATGAGCCCGAGGCCGATCCCGCTCATCGCGGTCACGGCGGTCAGGAGCCAGAGCACGAAGACCGCGCGGCGCTTCGAGAGCCCGAGCTGGACGAGCCTGTGCGAGATGTGCTCGTGGCCGCCGACGAACGGACTCTTGCCGCGGCGCACGCGCCAGACGGTGACGTAGACGCCGTCGTAGAGCGGGATCGCGAGGACGAGCAGCGGCATGAAGATGCCGTACCACGCTGTGCCGAGCGCGTAGTCGGCGTGCGCGGCGTCGACGAAGGTCGTGCGCGCGGACAGGCACGCCAGGATGTAGCCGATGAAGAGCGACCCGCCGTCGCCCATGAAGATGCGCGCCGGCGGCACGTTCCACACGAGGAATCCCGCGAGCGAGCCCGCGAGGAGCGCGAGCGCCGATGCGATGAACCACTGTCCGTTGAGGATGGTGGCCGTCATGAAGCAGAGCGCCGCGATCATGCCGATCCCGGCGGCGAGTCCGTCCATGTTGTCGATGAAGTTGACCGCGTTCACGATGACGACGATCCACGCGACCGTGAGCGCGATGCTCAGGAGTTCCCCGCCGGGCAGCGGCGAGAGGAAGTTGTTGAGAAGCCGCACGTCGCTGAGGACCGTGGTGAGGAGCGCGATCGACAGCTGGATGAGGAGCTTCGGCCACGCCGACAGCGCGCGGCGGTCGTCGTAGAGGCCCATCAGGTGGAGCGCGAGCGCGCCGACCACGATGACGGCCCAGTCGTTGCGGGTGGCCAGCGCGCGCTCGAAGTAGGGCTGCATGGCGGGCGCCCACTCGAGCACGGCGTCGGGCGCCGCGTACAGAAGGCCCAGCGCGAGCGCGAGGGGCGCGATGGTCGACCAGAAGATCGCGATCCCGCCGATGTTCGGCACCTTGCGGAGTTCCTTCACATGCCCCTTCGCGCCCGGCGTGTCGAGCGCACCGACGCGCATGCCAAGCCGGACGAGGAGCCCGGTGAAGGGCGCGGACAGGGCGAATCCGAGGAGGAGGAGACCGAGGACGATGCCGAGCATGGGGCTCGGGTAAGGTACACGCGATGAAGGCGCTTCGATCCGTCACGCTCTACTGCTCGAGTTCCTCGAGCCTCGATCCACACTTCGCGGTCGCGGCGCGCGCGGCCGGCGAACTGCTGGCGAAACGGGGCGTCACGCTTGTCTACGGCGGCGGCGGCATCGGACTGATGGGCGAGGCCGCGCGGGCGTGCAAGGCGGCGGGCGGCCGGGTCGAAGGCATCATCACCCGCAAGTTCCTCGACCTCGAGCAGGGCTGGACAGGCTGCGACGAGCTGGTGGTCGTCGAGACCATGCGCGAGCGCAAGCGCCTGCTGGTGGAGCGGGCCGACGCGTTCCTCGTCCTTCCCGGCGGGCTCGGCACCTACGAGGAGTTCTTCGAGACGCTCGTCGGCCGGCAGATCGGCGACCACGGGAAGCCGATCGCCGTCCTCGACGACCACAGCTACTACCTTCCGCTCAAGGCCCTCATCGAGCACGCGGTGAAGGAGCGCTTCGTCCGCGAAGCGGTCTGGGAGATCCTGCACTTCAGCACCGAGCTCGAGAGCGCGCTCGGCTGGCTCGAGTCGCACGCCCGCGCTCCGGTCCACGCCGATCCGGACCGGTTCCTCCCGATGGGGCCCAAGACGAACCGATGACCGCGCGCGCTCCGAGCGATTCGAACGCAGCTCCCCGGCCGATCGGGCTGATCGCCGGCCAGGGCCAGTTGCCCGTGATCGTGGCGCAGGGCATGCGTGCCGCCGGCCGCCGCGTGTCCTGCATCGGGCTGCGCGACCAGTTCGTGCCCGAACTCCCGGGCTTGTGCGACGACTTCGCGGAGGCGGGCGTCGTGCAACTGGGCCGTTGGCTGCGCCTCGCGCGGCGCTTCGGCGTCACGGAAGCCGTCATGGTGGGCCGCGTCGCGAAGGCGCGCATGCACGACCCCTTCCGGATGCTCCGCCAGCTGCCCGACTGGCGCGCGATCAACCTCTGGTACCGCAAGCTGCGCCACGACCGCCGCAGCGCCACGCTTCTCACCGTCCTCGCGGACGACCTCGCGAAGGAAGGCCTCGTCTTGATCGACTCGACCACCTACATCCCCGACCACATGGCCGCAGAGGGCGCGATGACGCGGCGCGCCCCCACCGACGAGCAGCGCACCGACATCGCGTTCGGCTGGCCGCTGCTGAGGCAGGTCGGCTCGCTCGACATCGGCCAGGCGATCGCCGTGCGCGAGAAGGACGTCATCGCGGTCGAGGCGGTCGAGGGCACCGACCGCATGATCGAGCGCGCCGGCGAGCTGTGCCGCCGAAAGGGCTGGACGCTGCTCAAGACGGCGCGGCCCGGCCACGACATGCGCGCCGACGTGCCCACGATCGGCGTGTCGACGATCGAGAAGATGCATGCTGCGGGCGGCGGCTGCATCGCGGTGGGAGTGGGCCGGGTGATCCTCGTCGACAAGCCCGCCGTGCTCGCGGCGGCCGACCGGCTCGGGGTGGCGGTCGTCGGCGTGCGCGACGCGTAGAAACGCCTAGAAAACACGGGGGTTCCGCGCACTCGCCCGGCGGCGGCCGAGGGCGATTTCGGCTATACTTTCGGCTCTCCTCCGAGGAGGTCTGAAAGGACCGTTTTTCCGATGGCAGAAGGCGCGAACACACCACCGACCGCAGGCGACGGCCCGGCTCCGCAGCACGACAGCATCATCGATCTCGACATCGACCGCGAGCTGCACGAGAGCTACCTCACCTACGCGATGAGCACGATCATGGATCGCGCGCTTCCCGACGTGCGCGACGGCCTCAAGCCCTCGCAGCGGCGCGTGCTGGTGGCGATGAACGACCTCAAGCTCTCGCCTGGCCGGAAGCAGATCAAGTGCGCCAAGATCTGCGGCGACACCAGCGGCAACTACCACCCGCACGGCGAGGCCGTCATCTACCCGACGCTCGTGAACCTCGGGCAGGACTGGAAGACGCGCTACATGCTCGTCGACAAGCAGGGCAACTTCGGCTCGATCGAGGGCGACCCGCCGGCCGCGATGCGATACACCGAGGCGCGCATGACGGCCGCGGCGATGACGTTGATGGAGGATCTCGACAAGGAGACCGTCGACTTCAAGCCGAACTACGACGAGCGGCTCATGGAGCCGTGCGTGCTCCCGGCGAAGTTCCCGAATCTCCTCGTGAACGGCTCGTCCGGCATCGCCGTCGGCATGTCGAGCACGATGCCGCCCCACAACCTGCGCGAGATCTGCGCGGCGATCGTGGCGACGATCGACGAGCCTCTGATCGGCGTCGAGCGGCTGATGGAGCTTGTGCCCGGACCCGACTTCCCCACCGGCGGCATCATCATGGGGCGCCGCGGCATCATGGAGGCGTACGCCACCGGCCGCGGGCGGCTCGTCGTGCGCGGGCGCGTCCATCACGAGAAGGTGAACCAGCGCGACGCGATCGTGATCGACGAGATCCCGTACCAGGTGTCGCAGGCGGCGCTCATCGAGAAGATCGTCGAGACCGCGAAGGAAGACCGCATCCAGGACATCGCCGATGTCCGCAACCACTCCGGCCGCGATGCGCGCACGCGCATCCAGGTGGTGCTCAAGAAGGGCGCCGATCCCGCGACGGTCGAGAAGCAGCTCTACGAGTTCACGCCGCTCCAGTCGAGCTACTCGATCCAGAACATCGCGCTCGTCAACCACCAGCCGCGGACGCTGTCGCTGCGGCAGCTGATCCAGTGCTACATCGATCACCGCGTCGACGTGATCCGCCGCCGCTGCGAGTTCGAGCTGCGCCAGGCGCGTCAGGCGGCCCACAAGCTCGAGGGCCTCATCTACGCGGTCTGCGACATCGACGAGGTCATCCGGCTCATCCGCACGAGCCGCACCCGCGACGAGGCGATTCAACGGCTCATGCAGCGCGCCTTCCGCATCTCGCCGGACTACGCGCGCATCGACATCGTGCCGGCGCGGCTCGTCGAGCGCGCGGAGGCGGCCTTCGCAGCCGGCAAGGGCGGCGTCGCGCTCACGCGCGTCCAGGCCGACGCCATCGGCGCGCTGCGACTGATCCAGCTGGTCGGGCTCGAGATCGAGAAACTCGCGAAGGAACTCGGCGAGCTGCTCGCCACCATCGACGAACTCGAGGCGATCCTCGCCGACGACGCGCGCATCCTCGCGATCGTGCGCGCCGACACCATCGCGCTGGCCGAGCGCTTCGGCGACGACCGCAAGACCGCGATCGAGGGAAGCGAGGCCGAGGACTTCGAGCTCGGCGAGCTGGTGCCCGAGCATGTCGCGGTGCTCACCGTGAGCCACGCGGGCTACGTGAAGCGCCTCCCCCTCGACACGTACAGGACCCAAGGCCGTGGCGGCACGGGCATCAAGGGCTCCGACGCGCGCGACGACGACTACGTCGAGCAGGTGCTCGTCTGCGGCTCGCACGACGACCTCCTCTGCTTCACGAACACCGGCCGAGTCTTCCGCATCAAGGTGTGGCAGATCCCCGAGATGGCGCGCACCGCGAAGGGCCGCGCCATCGTGAACCTGCTCGAGCTGCGCGAAGGCGAGAAGATCCGCACCTTCCTTCCCATCGAGGACTTCGAGAAGAAGGAGGACTACCTCGTCTTCGCGACCTCGAAGGGCCGCGTGAAGCGCACGAGCCTGAAGGACTACCGCAACGTCAACCGCGCCGGCATCATCGCCGTCGCGCTGAACGAGGGCGACAACCTCATCGGCGTGATCTCGACGTCGGGCACCGACCACGTGCTTCTGGCGACGCGCGAAGGCATGGCGATCCGCTTCGAGGAAGACGACGCGCGCGTGATGGGCCGCGATGCGGCCGGCGTGAAGGGCATCGAGCTCGCCGACACCGACGAGGTGGTCGGCATCGTGCGCTGCGACGATTCCCGCGCGCTGCTCACCGTCACGACGAAGGGCTTCGGCAAGCGCACCGCGTTCTCCGAGTACCTCGTCCAGAGCGAGGACGGCTCGACGCGCGCGCAGTCGCGCGGCGGCAAGGGGCGCATCGACATCCAGACGACCGACAAGAACGGCCTCGTCGTGGCGGTGCTTCCCATCGCGCCCGACGACTCCGTCGTCGTCGTCAGCGAGGGCGGCATGCTCGTCCGCGTGCCTGCGGCGTCGATCCGCGAGGTCGGCCGCAACACGCAGGGCGTGCGCGTGGTGCGCCTCAAGGATGGCGACGCCGTCGTCGGCGTGGCGAGCGCGCCGATGGAGGACGTCGACGCCGACGCGGATGCCGCGGCGACGCCTGGCGAGCCGCAGCCCGCGCCGGATGCCTGACGCTGGACCACCCGCCGAGATCACGCCATGTTCAAGGTCCGACGCATTCCGCATGACCCGCGCATCGAGCTTGCGCCGCTGATCGACGTGATGCTGTTCCTGCTCACGTTCTTCATCTACAGCGTGATGGTCATGGAGCGCGTCGATCTGATTCCGATGTCGTTGCGGACCTACCAGTCGGGGCAGGCGGCGAAGCCCGTGCCGGCCGCGACGATCTCGATCGACCTCGACGGCACGCTCTACCTCGACCGCGCCCCGGTCGGCCTCGACGAACTCGGTCCGAAGCTCGAGGAGGCGCGCACGAAATCTCCGGATCTCGTCGTGTACCTCGCGCTCGCCGACGGCGAGTCGCCGGTCGATCGCTCGGCGATCCTGCTCGACGTCTGGGATCGCCTGCAGCCGTGGCAGTTCAACGTGAACATCGTGGGACGCCAGCGCCGCGGACCGGAGACGCGCGATGCGGAGACTCCGCCTGCGACAAATCCCGCAACCGGGCCTACCGTTCCATCGGTGACGCCCCAGCCCCCCGCCTCCGCGCCCTCTCCGGCGCCAGTCGACCCAGCGCCCGCCGCGCCGACGAACCCATGATCGACGCACGCGCGGGCGGCACCGCATCGCCCGACGCAAACGCCCGACCAAAGCACCCGACTCCCGATCGATGCAGTGGATCAGAGCCAACCTCCCGATCACGCTGGCGCTCGCGCTGTCGGTCGCGCTGCATCTCTTCCTCGTCTTTCCGGCGCTCGGGGTGTTCGGAGGCCACTGGGGCGGGCCTGAGTTCGACGGGACGTCCGACGTCGCGGACCTCGAGTCGGCGCGCGCGGATGGATCGGACGATCGCGATCCTCGCGACATGTCGGCCGACAAGGCTCGCGCGGCGCAGCGCTCGGCGGAGAACGCGCGGCGCGCGCTGCAGGAGCGCCGCGACCTCGAGCGCAGGGCGCCCGAGGAACTGAAGGAACGTGAGGATCTCGTCCGACTTGGAATCGACGACAGCAAGGCCGTGACCATGAACTGGATCGGCTACGCGGAGTACGAGCGGCACCTCGCGGAACTCGCGGAAGTCGAGCAAGCGGCGTTCCGGCTGCAGGCGGCGAGTGGTTCTCGCGGCACCGCCTCGCCGCTGGTTCCACCGGCCCCGCCCTCCACCGTCGCGATGTCGCCGAGCCCCTCTGCGACCGACTCGCCCGCGGCGGCGGCAGGAAGCGACTCGACCCCGCCCGCAAACCTCGTCTCCCAACCGACGCCACAGCCTGCATCGACGCAACCCGGCGCGCCTCCGCTCGCAACCTCGGCGCGCACAGGCGCCGATGCCGAACTCGCGCGGCCGCTTCCTCCGCCGGAGGCCACCGAGCAACTGCGCCCGAATCAGAGCCCGTCGACGCCAGAGACGCCTGCGCAGCAGACGGCGACCTCTGCGCCGACGAGCGACGAGCGCACGGGCCCGCAGGAGAGTCCGGTCGGACCATCGCCGACCAACGAGACGCAGCCGGATGCAAGCGCCGTTCCCGATCCGACGCCGCAGCCAACCCAGCCAGACAACAGCGCTCGTCCGGCGCCGCCGGTCGAGAACCCGGTTCGCACGGATCCGAGCGCCGAACCGCGCGACGACCAGACCACCGCGCCGCCGGCCGCGATCGATCCGTCGCGCCCGCGCGATCCGGCGCCGTCGGGCATTGCGCCGAACGCGGAGCCCCGCGCCGAGAGCGACCCAAACGCCACCACGGCGAAGCCCCCGATCGATGCGCCGCGTTCGCCGGACCAGGCGAGCGCCGTCAGCGAGAGTACGCGCGAGCAATCGACGTCGAATCCCGCGGGCGACCAAAGCGTGAGCCCCGCGCCCGGGCAACGCCCAGCTGGTGCGCCAGGAGCGCAGCAGTCGGATGGCGCGCAGACCACGCCGACGCCGCCATCGCCTGCGGGTGAACCGGGCGACTCGCAGTCGAAGGCTGGCGAACTTTCGGATCGCGAGAGCGACCCGACGTCGACGATCGAAGTGCCGGCGGCGCTGTGGCGCACGGGCCGGCCGCTCGCCGCGCGAGGGATCGAGCTCCGCCCGGTTCGGCCGCAGTTCCTCACGCTGAGCAGGATCTCGGGAATCGCGCGCAATCCGATCGGCGAGATCGTGCTTGGCCGCGATGGCATCCCGCAGGTCGCGCGCATCGTGCGTTCAAGCGGGAACCCCGGCGTCGACGAGGCGATTCGCAGCGCGTTGTTCAAATGGCGCGCGAGCGGCGCGCCGCTGGCGAAGCTGCGGCCCGGCCAGACCGTGACGATCCGGCTGAAGCTGGTGATGCTGGAGGACTGAGTTTGAGCGCTCGCGACGTGCCTTCGGCGCTCGCGACTCGCTTCGCTTTCGCTCGCTCTGGCCAGGCCGGGCGGAGTGAATCCGCCTCGACCTGAGGGACGCGTGTCGGCGCTCTCGACTCGCTTCGCTTTCGCTCGCTCTGGCCAGGCGAGGTCGTACGGGCCGGATCGATCGCGGCACGCGTGCCCGGCAGGCCGAGGATTCACTCCGAGGTCTGACCGCCAAAGGCGGCTGCCGCAAGCAGCCGCCGCTCAGATCTCGCAAGTCACGGCTGCCCGGGGACGAAGTCCCCGGAACCGGAGTCGTCGGAGTCGAAGGCTGACATCGAAGGCGGAGCGGAGCGAAGCCTGAGCACGGAACCGCCGGATGAGGACAGCCCAAATGGGTGCCACTACTTCTAGTAGTGGTTTCGCCCA
>Ga0315900_10003002_pt1 | contig 25088 bp, 19 predicted proteins | sample LakEriMetagenome_FD_203521 | JGI IMG/M metagenome (GOLD analysis project Ga0315900, IMG submission 203521) | Freshwater fungal communities from buoy surface, Lake Erie, Ohio, United States - Buoy 12 MA114 | ecosystem: Environmental > Aquatic > Freshwater > Lake > Lake biofilm | place: USA: Lake...
GTATGAGATATTTCATACCCATACAACCCTTTGACATCAACGACAGACAAACGCAAATTCTTTTAAATAATTAAGGGCCGACATTTGCTGCAAATTAATTGCATTTCTAAAAACCTGACACAGCCTAATGTAAAATAATAGCCCCGTGAAACTACACAGATGCAAACTGGCTATTTTTGCAGTTGTTATTTCAATTATGCTTAACATTCATAAATTCAACTTAAGAACATTCGGTTTATTGCTTATTCTTTCAACAAAAGGATTTCAGCCGATTGCCGCTCAGCGAACGGAGCCACAGAAATTGGATAAGGTTATTTTCATTGTAACCGACAGCCTCGAAGCTTTCAATATGAAAGACTTTGGCGATCATCTGATCAGCCGGGGTTATGTACTGGAGAACATCAATGACAAGTTCAAAACCTTTTCTACCGGTGAGAAAACAACCGCAGGTGGTTACAAGCACAAGCTGAATGTAGCCTTCAAGGGCAATAAGATCATCATCCGCCCAACCTGCAACTTGCTGATGTTGGGCAGCACGGTTGGAAATTACCAGCAAACATGGGTTGATTGGGAGTACCGAACTTCCAAAAGCAATTTATTCTACAAACATTACATGGCTTTCATTTCAGCTATTCTATCTTATGAAGAACCTGTCTATTATGATGTTCAGTGATGCACCATTCCCAGTATGAAAAACGCATCTACGGTCATAGCTTCAAGGCGATAACAATTTAAATTCAACCTGAAACATAACCTGATCGAGCCCAATCTCAATTACAAAATCGGTATTGTCACAGGTATTCGCCCATTGATATCTTTCACAAGCACGCATTCCCACAATATCTGACCCTTGCATTGAATCAGGTTAAAGCGCAGCATGAAACACTTTCTTTTACTATTGTCCTTACTGGTTACGGGAACCGCCGCCGTTGCCCAGAGCCGCTACGTATCCGCTACCACCAAGCAGATTGTGTATACCCGCGACCGGGGCGTATGCAAATGTTGCGGCAGCAGTCTGAACCTGGAGTACGACCATATCATGCCCCATTCCTGCGGCGGCAGCAACGACGTAACCAATATCCAGCTGTTGTGCCAGTCGTGCAACCGCAGCAAATCGAACAGCTGCACTTGCAAGATCCATAACCGTACTGTTGGTTATAATTGCTGCCAGAACAGCACCACGGTACGCAAGCCCAGCGCAGCCGTGCAATGCTCGGGCCTCACCAAATCCAGAACGCGCTGCCGGAACCGCACCACGCATTCCAGCGGACGCTGCCATTTTCACCAATAAACCCAAACCAGCATGAAAAAGACCATCCTCTTCGCCACCGACCCGCAAACGAACGAAATCCTCGTTTCCGAATCTGCCCCCGGCAGCAAGGCCATCACGCCGCTGGCACGCATCCCCCGCGCCGACCACCCGCTGCTCTTCGACGCTGCCAACCTGTTGACCCAAATGACCACTTCTCCCCTGTTCGATGCCAACGTATTCAAGGCGATGAACAAGGTGTGTGAGTTGATGTTCGAGAAGATAGGGAAGTGACGGCATAAGCCGGGAATTGCTTAAAGCGGCTAAGGCTGAAGTATCGGTCTGGTTTCCGGATTAGGAATTCTGTCCCGCCAGAGATTGACCATTCGGCCTTAACTACTTCTTTTTTTAGCTCTTTACATAGCCTTCCAAAACACCAAATAAGTTTTCGGGGCCATGTACGCCCCAGATATATTTTAAAAAATGTTTTTATGAGGTTTTTAGCTGGTCGTTTTCGGATTCTGCTCGTTGCGTCAAGATGCCCTGTAGAAACCCGAGGAAGTTGCGTAACGCGCCCTAAAAACAGTAAAGCCTTGCTTGGACAAGATGAATCCATTTGGGACTAAATAATTTCTCTTTAAAGGGTGAAGCGAGTCAATTATGCGCCTGCAGAAGACTTCCCATGGAGAAGGGATAATAGCTGCTAACAAGCTGTCAGTGGCTACTCTGTAAGACATAGACCTCGCACACAAGGTATAAGGCAGCGTCCCAAAAAAGAGGTTATTCGGAGTAATATTCCTATTATAACTTATTAACTAATGTTTCTGTGTGCTTGTTGTGTAGTGTCATGTCCATAAGTGCTTGATCATTTTGTTTTGCCTCCAGATTTAATCTGTAACTTTTAGAAGAAAAAAAGTAGAGTCCTATACCATAAAAATTACATAGTTTAATTAATCTACTTTTTTCATCCTCACTCACTGGTGGTTCACAAAAATAATAGACAAAGTCTGAAAAAAGCTTGTAAGCACAACACTGGGCAAAACCCACCAACAATTGGGAAACGTCTGTCTTGACCTCAACGGATATAAGGGGAGATTCGAAATCCCTCACTATGCCCATGAGATCGGGATTCCCCCATTTTGTTTCATTACCCAATGGATTAATTATAAATACATAATCTTTATTATACTTGGTCTGGTAATGAGATTCCAAAATAGATTTCACTTCCGGGTATTTACTCTTTTCCAGTGTTCTTTCGTTCTGTACATCATTATTATAATCGTTTGATTTATTTTCCTTATTTACTTTGAATGCTGATTTCAAAGTTTTTTTCTCTTTTTTCTTAGCGGGACCAGATCTTCCAGGATCGGAATTAACCTTACCTTTTATCAACTGTTTTTTTTCGGGCAAGGACTCCTTCACAATCGACAATTTATAATTGAATGCATTACCCGTTTTTTTAAACAAGAACACCCCGCTATACACTGATCTAAAATGTTTCAAAAATCTTATAATCGTTCCTCGGCTTAGCCTATTGGCTCTTAAGCGATAATTTACATTTTCCTCGATTTCATTTATGTTATACCATGTATTCTTGTTTTTCTCAAAGAAGTCCACAACACGCTCCATGGCTTCAAATCGCGGACTGAATTTGCTTCTATCTATCTTCATTTATTTGCCTTTTATTTTACCAGTAGCATTTACAAGCGAACGAATGTCTGCTGTGCTGAATGCTAGACAGCAACGAGATTAACTAGTTCAAAGCAAGCTAAAAAACAATTTTATCAACAGCAAGACCGTTGATTAAAGCCAGACAGATCAGGAACTGTGCAAAAATGGCCTTCCATATTACCTGAAAGCCCGTGAAAGCTCCCCCACTGGTTACAAGTTAGCAAGTGCGGTAACTTAGAACCACGATCGCTACGAAGACCAAAATCACGGAAAGCCAGATCCTATAAGCGATGACGGAAACTCAAAATGGCCGTTTAGTGTTGAGAAATATGCTTGATCTTTTATCCGCGCACGATACACACCTTTAGAATCGTTACTTATCCGGATTAGTGCCAATTCCCTCCGCACAGACTGTAGGCCGCGAACTGATCAGTAATTAGCTCTGATTCCCGAGCATCGCTGCGATAGAAACGAAGATTCCGGGGATGAGGTTAATATCGCCGGAATGCACAAGAACAAACATTTCTTTATAGTACTGATATGATGTTTACCCTTGATATTCACCATTGCTTCCTTAATATTGTTCAATGAAGCATGCCAAAGTAATATCCGGCAACAATGGGTACTTTATCAGCCGTGACGGTAACAATGTGAAAGCTGCTTTTGGCGATGTGCCGCTTTGGTTTGAAAAGAAAGAAGATGCGCAGCGCTACATGGAGCTGGGCGATGACAATCTGAAAGTAACAACCGCTTTGCACTCTTTGGTTTCCAATATCGTCTATCAGACCAATGAGATGATTCGATTGGATGAAGCTGGTATCTTGCAGTTAATCAAAAGCGATTCACTGTTTTACAGATACGCGGGCCCGGAGGTAGTCGACCAAATGCGGTTTTACGGCCCGCTGCGTACATACCTGGAAAGCATGGGGGTAGCATGGGTGGATCTTGGTGTGGTCACTGGATACACGGAGCAGTCCATAATGCCGATCAAAAAAGCAATTGATGCGCTGAGCCTCATGCAAAAGGCTAAGGTATACTACCTGATCATCAACCTGAACGACATGTTCATTGCGAATCTGGCCTATGTAAGTAACGCCATAAATGAAAAGGAATACCTCCAGGCCTGTGCATATTGCCTGAATATGAGCGCACGTTCCAATAGCAAAGGGTACAAATTTGTCGCGGAGATTATTGAACCGTTAATGCAATTCTGAAAGCGCCATAGAAATTCCACTGGCTCATAATTGGCAAAAAGCTAATCTCATACCATGTAGAAGGCCAAATTTAAAGAAAGCCAGATGGTAATGGCGATCATGATAGCTGAAAACTTACGTTACGTGCCGGAATCAGCACCAAAACAGCATGAACCTGAAATATAGCTTCACTCCCTATACTGCACCGCAAAGCACTCTCCGAAATGCCCCCATTCCATGCAACCTGGCTGGTTCATTTCGAAGTACTTCGTTACAAACGGTTCCAACCCTTGTGTCGGGTGCGCTTCTTCAAAAACAATTGACAACCTCTCGCTCCACCCCGCATTGACAAAGCCAATACGCGCCTTTACTCCGTCAATTAAGACAGGCAACTCAGTCCCTACTTCCATTTTCATCACAGCTTCCACCGGAACGGCCCGACCCTGGGCTGCCAGGCGCACTTCCGCCGCAAACAAACCACCCCATAAATCTTTACCGGCCATTACCTTCTCCAGGTACTTATCGTCAACGATTAGTCCATCTGCAATTCTTGATGGATGAGCAATGTAAATCTGGGCATTTACAACTTCACCTGTATCCATGCGCACCGGCAGCACCTGCCGGATATAATGGTTGCCCTGAACACCCTCTTTTACGTCCAAATTGGCAAGCCCGCTTGCATCGATACAATACAGCACACCTTTCACTACTGATCCTGGATCCGGCTCCACATTGGCATAGCCATGTCCAGCCGGACTGCTGGCTCTTTTGTTGAAGCACAAACGGTAACCTTCCAGTTCACCTTTTGTTCGCGCCGTGTAGGAAACTTGCCGCTCCTGCATGCGGGCTTCTGACATATTCGAGCCGTAAGCGAAATACCATACCATATATTATAGATTGCTTTAAGTCGAGGTTGTTTTTAAAATTACAATAATCGGTTTCAGCATGTAATCAAAACCCCTCCACTGCAGGTATTCTTCTATACCTCTCAAGCCGCGCTATTCCGCTGAAACTATGGAGATACAATCCAGCCGACACCAAGCCGCCGCCAATGGCCACAGGTACTGCGACTTCTGGAAACGCAACGACCAAACCTGATATTGCAATCGCGCTCCAAAATGCACCCAGCTGTGCTCCTCGCATACGGCGCAGAGCCTGAAACTCTGTTGGGTATGGCTGTCGTTTGAATTCACTGCTATCCGGCAAAACATTGTTGATATAGGCTATATTCCGTATTGGAATCTTGTAAAAGCCTTTTCGACTGCTACCTGACCCACAAACCAAGGTGTCAGGATACAATTGTATCATATCCGTGTAGAGCTCCTTCCCTTGCATGTCCTGGATGCGGAAGCGAGGTTCGGGCAGCTGCGCCTGAATACGCGCAGGGAAAATAGTGAAAATGAAAAAGGTGCAGAATGCAGAGAAGAAACGCATGCAACCAATGGTATTTTTGTTCATGAGGATTATGGAAAATAGTGAGGCAAATTGCTATTTTAATTCTAATTATTCAAGCTACCAGAATGTTTTTTTAGTAATCAAAAAGCCGAAATAAAGAATTCATTAACAAGTCTTCTGTCAAATATTGCCTCCCGAAAACAGCCCTGGTAAAAAGTTACTAAAAGAGACAACTCAACTCTACGCGCTTTAATAAGTGCCCATCTAAAACAAACAAAATCATGAAGCCAATCAAATAAGCCAAAACCGCCATCTAAACCGCGAAATCAGCCAAAAAAGAGACCTATCACCCCTACGCCACCGCCGTCTCATTGATCCTTTCGATCACCTCAATGATCTTCCTGGCATCGCCTTCGCTGAAGACGCCGACGAGGCCGCTGGTGCTGATGTCGGTGAAGGGCGCTTCGAAGAGCATCGAGGGTTCGATGAAGCCTTTGACGGTGAAGAAGTTGATGACCTTGTCCATGAAACGAATTTGCTGCGCATTGAGGGTCTTGCCTTCCAGCATGGTGCTGAATGCGTTCTTGGCGGCATTGGCATCGAGGCCGACAATGCTGCGGATGAATGCACCCAAAGGCTTCTCACCGTAAGCACGGGTGAATTCGTCCCTGCTGCCTAGATTGCCTTGCTCGAACAACATGCGGTCCAGTTCGTCCAGCTCGCTTTGGGTGATCTGTATGTTGTTGCGGAGCTTGTGGATGGTGAGATGGCTGCTGTTCTCCTTCAGGTATTGCTCCACCTTGCGGCGGTAAGCGTCTAAATCATTGTAATTCAATACAATCGGGAACTCTGTCACGTCTGACTCAACCGCGTCTGTAAAAGACGTGTAGTAAATGGGCGCTTCCTCGAAATCGAGGAACTTCATCAGCTCCCGCAATTCGTTCCGCATCCGCTCGATGGCCAGGATGTCGCCCGCAGCCCAGAATGCAGATTCCTGCACCTCCCGAATCAAATCCATCTTCCTGGCAACGGTCGGAATACTGGCCTTGCGGGAGAGCTTTTGAGCCGCGCCAATCACCTTCCTGATGAGGCCTTCCTGTTTCTTTTCGCCCAGCAGGATAGATAGCTGTATATCGTACATGAGCACATCGAAACGCTTGGCCGACTCATCCGCCTCTGTTTCCACCATTAAAGGTGCGATATGTTCAAACAGTTCGCGGATTTCAAGGTCGGTAAGCGCATTCCAGGCATTCGGGTCGCGGTATTTCTCAACGTAACGCCAATGCTGCCGAACCACAAAGCTGTCCGTATTCAGGGCCTGCGTCTGCGTGATAAGGATCTGCAGGACTTCCCTCCCGAACGCCTGGAGCTCCTGCTGATCCGACTCCTGGAGCACAAACGAAAGCCTGAGCCGCAGCTCAAACAAGCGTTGACTCACCGCCTTTGCCGTGCTGGCCTGATACCCTTCGGGATTGTCGTTGAAGAACTCGAAGTTCTCGCAAAAATCGAATATCACGAATTCCTTCTTGTGTTCCCCGAACGCAAAGAGGTCATGGCACAAACGGGTGCCCCGTCCGATCATCTGCCAATATTTCGCGCTGCTGCGCACGGGCTTGAAGAACACCAGGTTGCAAACTTCAGGCACATCGATACCCGTGTCAAGCATGTCGACCGATACGGCAATCTGCGGCATCTTTTCCTTTGCCTTGAAGCTTTTGAGGATATCGTATTTGTATTCCTCATGGTAATCGATCACCTTCAGAAACTCGCCCTTGTACGCTGGGTACTGCAGGTTGAAGCGCTCAGCGATGAACTTGGCATGCTTGTGCGAGCGGGCGAAGACAATGGTTTTCGCGAGCTTGTCGCCGCCTTCCACCTTGATGCCATGGGTCATGAGGAAACCAAGCACCTTGTCGACGGTGTCTGCATTGAAAAGCCAGTTGTTCAATGCGCTGGAATCAATCTCATCTGGAAATTCACCTGTAAGCGGATCGGCGAACTTCTCCTCGTACACCAACTTTTCTTCGTCACTTAAGTCGGCATATTTGATGCCTTCGCGGTGGAATTTGATAGGGACAGAAATGGCCTTGGGCGGAACCAGGTATCCGTCGCTGACCGCCTGCTGCAATTCGTATGAATAGGTCGGATTGCCCTGCTCGAGGTTGAACAAGGCGTAGGTATCGCGGTCGGTTTCGTTCTTGGGCGTTGCGGTGAGGCCGATGCGGATGCCGTCGAAATAATTGAAAATGGCCTTGTAGCGCTTGTAAACAGAACGGTGGATTTCGTCGTAGATGATCAGATCGAAATGCCCGACACCGTAAAAGCGGTTTTCTCCGTCCACTTCCCCGTCGATCATGTTGATCATCGTCTGGTAGGTGGAGAACACAATGCGGCATCCGTCGCTCTCCTTTTCCCTCGTGAGGTCGATGGCGGGCAGATGCGGCAGGAGGGTATTTAGACTTTCCTTGGCCTGGTAAATCAACGCGTTGCGGTCGGCCAGGAAGAGCACGCGCTTCACCCAATTTGCCTTGCTGAGGAAATCGATCAGCGAAGCGGCTGTTCTGGTTTTGCCTGTGCCCGTGGCCATCACGAGCAGCGCCTCTCTTTGCCTGTTTTCGAGGGCTTCGGCTACCTTGCGGATGGCCTCGTGCTGGTAGTAACGGTCGGCGATGCCGTTGTTGATGGGCTGCTCACGCAAGCGCAGACGGTAAGTGCGGCGCTGAATGAGGGTCTGCAATTCATCCTTGGTATAGAAGCCGTACACTTCCCTCGGGGCATAGTGCAGGTCGTCCCATATCCATGTTTGAAATCCGTTGGAATAGAAGATGACAGGGCGCTGCCCGAAGGCCTGTTGCAGGCAATCGGCGTAGCATTTGGCCTGGTGCTGCCCAACACTCGGATCGCGGCTTGTTCGCTTCGCCTCCACCACGGCAAGCGGTTTCCCATCATCGCCCCAAAGCACGTAATCGACTTTGCCAGCGCCGTTGCGGCCATCGCTTTGCGGCATGCAGTTCTGCACAGGGTATTCCACCACATTCAGACCAAACGGATCCCAACCTGCCTCGCGCAGCAGCGTGTTGATATACACTTCCCGTGTCTGGGCTTCATTGGGGTTGATGGGCGGCGGAACCAGGGCGCGGTTCTGCTCTTTGAGCGCGGCAAAGCGATCGAGTTCTTCCTGGAGTCGGGTGAGTTCGCCTTTTTGCGCTTCGTAGGCACGTTCGAGGCGCTGGAGTTCTTCCTTGGACTTATCCTGAACGGCAGCGACGGGCACCAGCGCTGCATCGAAGTGCCTGAGCACAGGCCGTTCATCGCCATAGAGGCTTACCGCCCATTGCAGGAAACCGTGCAGCAGCTGCAGGATATGCAGGGCTTCCTGCGGTCGGATCTTCGCATTGGTGTGGACTGCAGCATTGCCCAGCTTGCGGATGAGGTTGATCTGGTTGAACTGCAGCGGCGCAACCAGGTCTTTGAAACACTGCTCGTGGATCAGCGCACTGAGCGAGGTATCGTAAGGTTTTTTGAGTTCTGCATCGTGCTCATACATCCACCGCACCCATTCTTCCAGGCTCTTGCGGCAGAGCATGGCAGCATACAAGGGCGCAGCATAGACCTGCTGCTCCGCCTCCTTGGGCGATTCAGCCAGCCAGTGCCATTGCGGGGGGATGAAGGAGAAGTTTGTAAACACAATAATCGGTACTATTCCTTTACTTGATTTCCCTTATGCAAAGCAATAAAAAGATAGTACATGTCGACCGCCTGTCGCTTGTGCAGCCTTAAATAAGTCCAAAACATAATCATATTTACAAATAACAAACCAATCAAAATAATAACTACAGGCTTATCTATATTGCACTTCAAATACCAGCTAAAAACGATTAGCCGTAGTAGAAGATATAAAACAAATGCACCTGCGACATTTCGAGCAAATCCAGCTAAATTAACAAAATGTTGTAAACGATATACCTGGTTCGGATAGTTTGCACAGATATAAGTATATGTCATCCAATAATAATCGGAGCGTTGTACAGAGTATCCATATGCCACATCAATTGTATCAGTGAAAGTGTTTCTGAACGCCTCATCAAAAGGTCTCTTGTAATTAAGATTGGCAATATTCCCGCAAAAATTTTTAACAAAGTTATAAATCAAAGATGCAAAATTGTATAAACGTCCTCTATCTTCCTTTTGATTGTATTCAGGAAATAAATTATCCGACGGATGTTTTAAAAACCTTTTAACTAAATGCTTGGCTAAAAAACTTGAAAATGAAGCTATAACATGCCCAGTCAGATAGCAAAAGATTAGAAATATAAACAGAGGTATTATACCAAAACCATACTTAGAATTAAATACCATAAATTGAACAAAATAATCTAATTTGTAAATGTAATTTGCTTTTTCGATGCCAATAAGTGTATTGTTACTCATAAAGTAACGCATGACTTTTGAGCCATCAAAGTCTATGATAAACAAGGTATAAAAATACCAACCAGGCAATATGTAACCAAAGACATCATACAGCCCAAATGGATTTTTCATTTCTTTAAATTGATCGGCCATAATTGTAATTTCTATTTTCTATATTTCATCTTGTTATTCCTTAGACATGTTTCTATTCACCAAATGACATAACAAGTTTTCAAACAAAATATTCGCGCATTCTGAATTCTTTGAATGTCGAATAATCTCAATTGCTTTCGCATATCTGTTTTGTGTTTCAAAATCAGGGTGTATTATTTCAAGTTCTTTGAGTTTTTCCAGCGTAAGATGGGCTATGGTAGCTGAAACAACTATCTTATCAAGTAAACCATTAGAAACAGCACTTCTCATGAATCCTTCAAAGTAAGTTGCATTTATGGTTCCCGTCTCCTTGGGTCTTAACCTGTGCAAGGACTTTTGAAAATAAATCTCCTCGCTATTCCTGTATACAGCTGTTCTACCAACAGCTCCACCCTCACAAACCAGAATATCACCCTTCTCTACTCTAAATTTATCAAGTTCCTTATCAGTAAATAACATTTCTTTAAGATCATCCGTATTCACGATACCCCATTGCACATTAATATTTCTAAGATACTTTTTAGAATGGGTTCCTTTGTTAAGGTTTGACGACAACATTTTCCCAAGTTGAATATCGAATATCTCCCCCAACCTCTTCACCTCCCACCCCTTCTCATTCTTCACAGGATCCCCGAACATATCGATAAAGATGGCCTGGGCAAGCTCATCGTACTTGTTCAGCAGTTCCTGGTCTTTGCGGCGCAGGGCATCGGCTGCATCGAGGATCTCGGCAATGCGCCGCTGGATGGGAAGCGGAGGAAGGGGGATTCGGAGTTCTTCTATATATCGTTCAAGTTGAAGGTTTATAATTCCAGTCGTTTTGTTCTGGTATTTAAGTGTATTGCCAGAAAGATGACTATTGAAAAGAAACCAGAATAAGTACCTTGAGTATACTGCACTACTAGACCTTAGTACACTAGTGAAATTATTACATAAATAAACACCCTCGTTCAAGTCAAAGTAAACAACTCTTCCAACAGGTTGGTTCGGACTACCACCAGACTTCTCAATGATTATATCTCCGTAGAAAAGTTGTTTTTGGTCAACTTTACGCAGCTCAATGTCGCGAGAAACCACATCCGTTAAATCTAACTTTCCGTCATTTGTAAAGTTCGTTGATCGAATTACTTTAATGTTACCTGCGCCATTACCCCACTCGCCTGAAATTGGCTTATTTATAACATCCTTTAATTTAACCTCATTCCAACTCATCCCAGCAACTCCTTCAATTGTTTCAATAAAGCTGCGCGTTCTTTATCGATGGCTTCGATCTGCCCGATGATGACGGCAGGTTTTTCATACACTTTCTCCTCATACACCACCTCTTTGTAGCGGTTGATGCTCAGGTCGTATTTATTGTCCCTGATCTCCTGCACGGGCACCAGGAAACTCTTATCACTTCGTTTGCGCTTGGTTTCTTTGCTCAGGTTAAGGAAGCGTTCAACAATGTCAGGGATATCGTTGGCTTCGATGGGGTTGCGCTTGTCGTCGAGGCTGAAGCCGTCGGCCTCCATATCGTAGAACCATACATTGTCGGTGCCGCCGCTATTGGTTTTGGTGAAGATAAGCACGGCAGTGCTTACCCCTGCATAGGGCTTAAACACGCCGCTCGGCATGCTCACCACCGCCTGCAACTTCTGGTTTTCGATGAGTTCCTTGCGGATCTGCTGATGGGCTTTGCTGCTGCCAAACAACACACCGTCGGGCACGATCACCGCCGCACGACCGCCCAGCTTCAAACCCTTTAGAATCAGCGCCAGAAAGAGCAGCTCGGTTTTTTTGCTGTCCACCACGCTGAGGATTTTCCCATCAACCGCCTCACGGTCCAGGCTGCCCTTGAACGGCGGATTGGCCAGCACGAGCGTTGCCTTGGCGCTGAAATCGGTATTGGCTTCGCTGAGGGCATCGACATCGATCAATTGCGGATTCTCGATGCCGTGCAGGATGAGGTTCATGGCGCCGATGCGGATCATGGTCGGGTCGAATTCCATGCCCATGAACATCCTGTTCTGGAAATGTTCCTGCACCTTGCTGTCGTACAATTCCGTTTCGCAGTGCTGGCGTATGTATTCGCTGGCCCCCACAAGGAAGCCAGAGCTGCCTGCGGAAGGGTCGCAGATCACATCGTCTACCGTCGGCTGCACCATATCGATCATCATGCGGATGATATGGCGCGGCGTGCGGAATTGTCCGTTCTGTCCTGCAGTCGCAATTTTACCCAACAGGTATTCGTATACATCCCCTTTCGTATCGCGGTCTTCCATCGGCACGCGGGAGATCATTTCCACCACCTGCGCCAGGAGCCTCGGCGTCGGAATCATGAACGTCGCCCCTTTCATGAATTTGGAGAACGAAGCGCTCTTGCTGCCCACATTCCGCAGGAAATCGAACACCCCATCCTGTTTTGTAAACAACCTGAACATCACTTCAGGATCCATATTCTTGAACCTGCTCCAGCGCAGCTCCTGATTCGACGCGTCGTAGATCGGCTCTTCAATTGGCTTTTTCAACAGATTCGCCTTCTGCTCTTTCGCGTTCTGCAATTCATCCAACCTGCGGATAAACAGCAGATACGTCATCTGTTCAATCACACTGATGGGGTTGGACAGTCCGCCCGTCCAAAACGCTTCCCACACCTTATCTATCTGCGACTTGAGTTCACCTGTAATCATTGAAAATGCAATAGGGTTATTGGAACAAAAGTAAGGGAGGAAGGGGGAAAGGCAAGGCCGGAGTATTTGGCAAAATAAGCTCAGCTTTTAAACCACATAAACGGTTACAACTCTGGCCCGCGTTAATCGCTCTTCTTCAAGCCTGGTTGCAGGCACCTGCCAAAATGCAATTGGTTTAGTGCTTGCGGTGAAAAGCTAACAGTAGGCAACGAATGAAAACTAATTGATGCTACAATTGCATTACAGATAATTTTCTGTATATTGCTGTACCGTATTATGTAAGTACAATCTGAATATTGACGAAATGGGAACAAAAGAACAACATTTGGCGTATTTGCGAGAAAAGGGTGAATTCCCGGTTAATATCAATCGCAAATTGTTTTCTGACAAGGACTTACAAACGCTTAAAAAGCATGGATTCTGGTTCATGGCACTTGAGAAAGGCGAACTTGAACCCTTCACCCAGGCACAAATAGACTTTATCCGTGATATTGGGCAAAATCATCCTCCGAAAGAAAATGAATATGCATTCCTTTGGTGGAAGTATCGTTATCGATGCAAGATTGAAAAAGACCCTCTTTTCGCTAACAGCGGCAAGTTGGGGTTAGCTATAAATGATTTTTATACTTGGGAAGAATACAGAAATATGCATCCAGGGGATCGATAAAACCTCCGGTTTGTTGAAGAATTCAAAACAATAACCATTTAGTTTTCACTTTGCCATTTTCATCTGTGGTAACCCAGAGGATGTTTCCTTTTCCAATAGTCGTGGCCGCTTTCTGATACAAAGGCGCCTCCCATCTCCAGGCTGAATTCAGGTCCATAACAACGGCAAACCCATAAGCGGCCTCGCCTATTGCAGCATCTACATACTCTCTGCATTTCAGAATATCGGTTTCATTTGAGACCACTTTAAGCTCAATTACATAATAGTGGCCATCAATGCTGCCTTTCGGAGTCATTCCCACACAAGAAATATCCGGAATAAAGGAATCATTCGGAAACTTCTTCTTCAATGCGTTTACCCTGCGCTTATCCGTCTCAAAAGTACGGTCATACGGAATCTGGAACAACAGCACCGGGCTGGTGCGCTTGCGGCTTGGGAACTTTGGGAAATCAATAAACTTGGTATGCGTAAGTTCCTGCATAACGGAGTAGCGAAGTGATTCTTCCATGAAGAGCTTGCTCCCTACTCTTTGCAACTCTTGTACTGCGTTGCTCAATGCCACCTTCAGGCGTGCTTCCACACGCCTTTTGTAGTCAGCGTTGATGGTTACTTTATACGTGCTCATATACTTGGTTGTTGTAGTACAGCTTTCAAATTAATTTATAAAAAGCATAAAATAGCATGTTGAATACAACCGCTCAATAAAAATCAAACCGAAACGAATTAATACTATTCATTACACGATTCGCCATTTCTTCCGTCCACAATTGTTTGGGCAGCATGATGATGATGTTGTATAGTCCGCCATACATCACACATTGCGTTGTAAGGCTTATGTACTCAATTTCCATGCCTGCGCCTTTATTCATGTACTCAACCCATGTAGTGTAAGCCGGATAGTTGTAAAGAAAAGACTTCTCCAATTCAACTTTTGTTGGCTCAATATTCTGCGACCGCATGGCAGGACGCACCACACTCAGATGATCGTCCATTTCCTGTTGTGTATGCTGAAAATGTTTCAGGTTCGGGTTGTCGTAAGGAAAGACCGACACGATCATGGAAATACCCATGCGCTTTTGTCCAACCTTTACTATGGTATGCGCAGCTCCCGGTGGAAAGTAATCCCAGCCATCCGGAACAGTGAATCTGAATTTGTATTTGGTATTCTGGTATTGACTTCCGACTATTTTCTCATTCTCCGGCGACTTGTCGATAATGGTAAAATCGGGAACTTCGATGTCCCATTTGCGCTTTTCCTGCTGCGCAGCCGGCGGCGGCGCTGTTTGCAACGTATCATTCCCGGTTTTCTCTGAACGCGTACCGTTCTCGTTCCAGATTGCAACAGCAAGCGCGCAAACGGTCACGCCAATCAGAACCAAAGAAATACTTCTATTCATCGCTTCTAAGCTTTATTCAGTCGGGGACAATGACCTCCAAATATTTTTAGCCTCTAATTCTGATCAAATTCCGTTTTCGAAATCGGAGTTCCACCCGTAGCCTGGGGAACAGCCGATTCTTTGATGGTATAAGTGATAGTCAAAACCGAATACCCGGTATCGTCGTTGGTAACATGAAACGATTTACCTTTCTGATAAATAGGATCTCTTCCTGCCAACACGGCTTTTGTCTTCGTAAAATAGTTGCCGGTTTCATAGAAGTTCACCGTAGCACTGCCGAAAGGAGCAATACTCACCGTTTTGTGCAGGCTGCCCTGGGTGGTTCCCCTCATCACCTTCACCGTCATGTTCCGCTGAGAATTGTTCTCGATGGTGAGGGTTGCCTGGGCTTGGGTGGTGATTGCGGTAATGCTGAGCAGCAGGGTAGTGAAAATATATTTCATACGTTGAAAATTGATGGAATCAAATATAAGCAGCACAGCTATTATTTTGCTGTTACCGGCAACTTTTAATGGTGTAATATCCCGTTATTTTATCCGGCAAGCATGCATGGAAATCAGCTCCGCCTAACAAATGGGCTGCACTTATTGTCCGGGAGCATCGACCAACACTTTTTCAAGTTGGGTTCCCGATGCAGTACGGACAATAAACAGATACAAACCAGCTTCCAGCCGGAGACCGGTTTTCAGACGGTAATTGAAGTTGCCTGCAGCTTGATGATCTGCGTAAACCAATCGCCCGGATGCCGTATATATATCCAGGCCCAGCATTGGCTCCCCTGCTTCTATGCTGAGTTTGCTTACATCTTGCACCGGATTCGGATAAACCCGCAGACTGCTTGCCATAGAACCCGACGGTTCAGTATGGGTAATTTTCGGTGAATAGAGATAGGCTTTGGTGGTGCAAACGCTATCATCACCGGCTTTCACCCAATAGAAGCGGTACAGCGTATCCACAAAGCCGAAATTGCACCAGATGATGTTGCGGCATGTGGGTTTTTCGATGCGAGTATGCTTGTCTTCATAGCCCCATTGCACATACTTGGCTTTGAGTTGCGGACTTACCAGAATGCCATTTCTCAGGTTTCCTCCTTCAGCAAGAATTGCAGGAGCCGGAGGAGCAGATGCGTTTCGGAAACTGACCGGCAAAGAATCTTTGGCACTGCAATACGGTGCATCCTTTAGCGATTCCTCCACATACAATGCGCCATTGTTTCCGCTGAACCAATTTACCAGTACCTGGTTGCCCCAGGGCGTCTGACTGAAACTGCCATTCCGGATGGACCATTTGACCAGGTTGTCGCTGCTGCCAGCGCTGTAATTAACCATTGTAGAGTTCCTGCAAACCAGGTTACTGCCCAGAATCTTTGGCACAGGCCGTTCAACTACACGGACAATAAAGCTGTCGTTGCCCACGCAGCCCCAATTGTCTTTGACCTGCAGACGGAAGGTTGTAGTTGCAGTTGGATAGACTCTTGCGGTTCCCAATACGGGAGTATTCAGAAAACCAGCCGGCGACCATTGTTGCGTAATGATTCCCTGACCAATGGCGAATCGAAGCACACCGGAATCGCCCTTACATAACTGGTCAGAACCTTCAATCTGTGGCACGGGATTGGTCTTCACATTCACCAGCACGGAACTATCACGGGAACAACCAAACGCATTGGTCACGCGCACCTTGTATCGTGTTGTGAAAGTTGGTGTTGCCAACGGATTGGCGACGTTAGGATTGCTCAGGCCGACAATCGGTGTCCAGGCAAACTGGTTTCCTCCGGCAGCGAACAGGCGTATGCCTTTACCCGCACAAACATGGGTATCCGGTGTGATTTCAATGGATGGAACCTGCAAGACATTGACCCTTACCTGTGCGCGGGAAACGCAACCAAACAGGCTCTTTCCTTCAATCGCATACGTGCGGGTACTGCTTGTGTTTACCTGGGGATTGGATACATTGGTATAGCTAACCCAATTGGCCGGTTCCCATTTATAGGCATCCGCACCTGAGGCTGAAAGTGTGAGATCGGCACCACGGCAAACAGATGTGTCTTGTGAAACCACAAGTTGCGGCAACTTATGAACCCGGACTTCAGTATGGCGCTGAACAGCACAACCTTCTCTGGAACGAATCGTTACCGTGTACTCGGTGGTTATTGCCGGAGATGCCAACGGCGCGGGAATATTCGGATTGTTCAGGCCGGCTGTTGGCTGCCACGAATAGCCAAAACCTCCGGCTGCATTCATTTGTGCCGTTTCCCCTTCGCATATTTCCTTCAATGCATCGGCTGTACCGTTGGGCAGATCGTAAACCGCCACCTTTATGGTATCGTTGCCGGCACAGTTGAAAGAATCGCGAACGGAGAGGATATACTGCGAATTGCTGTTGGGTTTAAACGTTGCATCCAGGGCATAGGGATTGTCCATTCCGATGGAAGGCACCCATTCAACACGATACCCTCCTGTACCGGAAGACAGTACCGAGCGCAATCGCAACGAGTCACCACGACAAATACCCGTGTCGGCTTGCAGGGCAACGACAGGGTTCGCATTCACTTGCAGTAGTGCCGAAGTGCTTGTTACATCCGGACATACCGCGTTGAAAATTCTGCAGCGGAAGGATGCGTTATGCAGCGATACATCCACATTCCAAATATTGAGCGTTGCCGTTCCGGCTCCGCTGAAGTTCTGCCCGTCAATAAGCGGGTTAACCGTCTGCCAGCTACCGGCGCGGAAGCGTTGCCAATTGTATTGCAAACCGGTACCGGTTGCCAGGACGGTAAACCTCGCATCAGAGCCTGCGCATCTGCTATCGTTTGCAGGCTGGGCAATAACCGCAATCCGGGTGGAAACGCTCAAGGTAGCTTCCGAACTAGTGTCGCCCGGATTGCAAACGCCCTGGATGATACAGCGGTAGCGGTAACCGGTATTCCAAGAAACCACCCCGCTTATTGTCAAGACACGTGTATTCCAATCCTGGTATTGGGGATTGCTGCCTTGCTGCGTAATGTCACTCCAGGCAGAACCGTTAAAAACCTGCCAGCGATAGGTCAGGCCGGTCCCGCGGGCTGTAATGCCAAAATTCGTACTGTTGCCCTCGCAAACCTGCCTGTTTACCGGATTGCCAATAACGGTGGGCAGGGTATCGATGCTCAAACGCACGGCATTGGATGTAACGGCAGGAGAACAGGTGCCACTCACCACACAACGGAACTGATTGCCTGCATTGGCTTGTTGCACATTGCTGATACCGAGTACGGCGCTAGTCCAATTGCTGAATGCTGTTGGTGAGCCGGCAGTCCGGATATCGCGCCAGAAGCCCATGCTGTCCCGTTGCCACTGATAACGGAGGCCGGTTCCGGATGCTGTGAGGCTGAAGGTGCCCGAACCTCTTTCGCAAAGGCGGTTATTGACTGGTTGTGTCGAGATGGAAGGCTGCCTGAAAAGCGTCAGTCGACCGGCTGCTGAGGTGACGGATGGCGCACAGGTTCCACTTATGATGCAACGGTATTGGTATTGATCGTGGACGACCTGCGGTGACGACAAAACAAGCGTCGAAGCGTTCAAACCACTATACCCCGGACTCGTTCCGGCTGCGGTGATATTACTCCAGCCGCTGCCTGTGTTTACTTGCCACTGGTAGGTCAATCCCGTTCCGGTTGCACTGACAGAAAAAGCCACTGGCAGCGAAGGACAAATGCTCGTATCACGGGGTTGCCTCGTTACGGAAGGCTTGGTGTTTACCGTCAGAGTGGCCGCAGACGATGTAAGGACACCGCAGGTGCCGGTTACAACTACGGTATAATCTGCAGCATCTCCGGTGCCAATATTGCTCAGTGTGAGCGAAGATGCAGTGCGGCCGGCAATATTATTGGTATTCTTACGCCATTGATAGGTCAACGACAAACCTGTCGCAGCGACCGAAAACACGGCAGAATCGCCCTCGCAGCGGGTAAGCGACTGTGGCTGCGTTGTGATTTGTGTGCTCGGCTGTACAACCAGCACTGCATTATTTGAATTGACAGCGCCGCATCTGCCTGTTACTGTACAACGGTACGTGCCGGCATTACCTGAAACGATATTGGTCAGGCTATAGTCCTTGGCATTTTGCCCCGGAACCTGGCTATTGTCTTTGAACCACAGATAGGTAAGCGTACCGTTTCCAACTGCGCCAACAGAAAATGTGTGTGACGAACCTGGGCAAAGTGCGTTACCGGAAGGCTGGCTTGTAATACGCGTCGCAGCGCGCAGGGTCAACAAAGCGGAATCTGTACGGGCCAGAAAACGACCGGCAGAATCAAGCACACAGCGAAACAGTCGGCCATCCAGGCTGTCGCGCATGTTGATAACCAAGGAATCAGTACTTGTATTGGCAAATACGGCACTGTTGTTCAAGTTGCGCCAAACGCCGCTAGTACTTTTTATCTGCCAGGCGAAGTTAACAGAGCCTTTGTACGCGTGATTGACCTTGAAAAACAACCTACCGGATTCACAGGCGGCAGTGTCTTTGGGTTGGCGGGTGATCTGGGCTTCAAGCGAAAATACAGACAGCAGCAGAATAACAAACAGATATTTTTTAATCAATACCATGTTATCTCAGTTTAAAGATTAGCCCGACTTTCGTATTTATTCCGTCGACTTGTTGGTTACCGAAACGAGACCATAATGATTGATAAGAAGCTATATCACTGGTTGCGAATAAACCGCTGTTTGCATTTTTGAATGGCAGACCCAAGCTCAGGTAGCTAAACCCAAAACAAGCTCCGACGTTTTTCTCATCAGAAAACCAATACGTTCCGGTAATGCCAAGACTGTAATCAAAGAAAAGACGGTCTACAGGCATATTGACATTCTCTGTTTTGACTGGAACATTGGTATAGAAATCACCAGTCCCTGAAAAAACTGTGTCCTCAGGGTTTATATTCGGGAAGCGCCCTCCAAAACTGAACAATCCGCTCTGTAAGGAAGACCTGGCCATAGTAACCTTCTGTATGGTAACCGTAGCCGCGAAATCCAATTGCCAACGTTCCCATTCACGCATCAATCCTATTCCTAAACCCGCATTTATGGAACGAAACTCCATATGCTCTTCAATTCCTTTTGCGTACACCAGTCGTTCGTAAGGCTCACCTGCCCTGAATTCCCAACCCAGGTTTTCAACGTACGTTCCCGGATTCTGCTCTATTTTTCCAGAGAAACGACTCGTGCCAATGGAAAGAGAACTGGTAACTGACCAATCCGGGGCCAGGGCTCCTGACTGTTTTCGTTTAAGGAACAAACCAACTTTCTGCATGAAAAGAGGTCGCACAGAAAAAGCAGATGTTAGTGTACCTGGATCTGCAGATTCACCTAGCCAGGCTAATTCCATGGATATACCGCCATCAAGGCGTTTGAGCTCATCTATTTCATAATTCAACCTACCTATTTGCTGACGTTGCTCCCAGAGTGTATCCTCTAATGAGCGAATCTTTGAATACAAACGCTCCGGTGCGTAACTGTGCCGCTTGACAATATCAAAAAACTTTGATGAGCTCTTGAATGAGAGTAGTTTTGCTTGATCTGGAGCTGGTGCAATATCCTTACTCTTCAATTTGCCGCGGTAAGAAGACCAATACGCACTCTCAGGATCAACATATATCCAGACACCCCCTCCATAAGAGGCGTGCGATATCTCCTTACCATAAAAGAACATTCTACTGGGAGGTGGACAGTATCCTCCGGTATCTTTCTTCTCCGGCTTGAACAATTCAACGGCATAAATCACAAAGGAATCTTTGTTGAGAATACTGGCGGTGCGCTGCAGATCAAGCAGTGAATCGATAAATCGATAATTTTCAGTGGTGTTGGAATACAATACCAAACACCGTACTCTGGGGCTATTTATTGCCTCTTTATCCGTTCCTAACCTCAGCTCCCTCAACCCAGTTTGATCGAATCTCTGAAAATTGAATGAACTGATCTGGGCGTCCAAGGAAGGACTAAACAATAGTAACGTGAGAAAAATGAATATCAATCGCATTTACATGAGGGGATTTGATCATTAGCAAGGTTAAACGGGCTCAATCCTATTGTATATGTTGCAGAACTGTAGAGCAATTCTCCATTAAGAACGAACTGCATGGAGTACTTGTCAATCGGATCGATGCAATCTGGTGAACCAGGAAATAGCTTGTCGAAACTTATAAAGATGCAATACAAACCCTGAGTTTTCTCGAAGACAAGAACCTTTTCGTCCTTCAATACAATCTCAGCATGAGGCAAATTGACTACCATACGAGATTGGTAAACGACATTGAAAATTGCTTCAAGCTCTCTTGGGTGAATATTGCTTTTTATCGAAAACCAAAACCCTTTATATATTTTACCATCAATAGACTGCCGACAATTTATAGCTTGTCCACCATCTTCTGGAAGCATAAGTTCAACTTCTAATGATGTAATGAAGTCATATTGAATTGTAACAGAATTTGTTGTTCCTGAAATGATGGGTCTGATATCAACACTTGAAGATTTCTTCATTCTCAAGTCTACATCAACTTCCCATTCTTCGTCGCTAAGAAGGCGCCAATTGGTCTTCGCCAGTTCTATCCAAGAACCAGAACCTATACGATATTCAAAGCCACGTATTTCTCCTAGGTTTAAACGATAGGTTCCTTTAACTAGAAATATACCCGGCTTGGCTGTAGAAATCCTGTTATTGTTCTCATCTAATTCTATTTCAGCATGTTGATCTGCACAATTGACTACAATAATCGAATTTACTAAAAACTTCTTCGATATTGGCTGCTTCATCAGGTTCTCTAACCCACCTAACCTGTTCCAGCTTCCACTGAACAGAACATCGTTATCGATTATTGGGTCAATGTAATACACTTGTTTTTGACGGTTCTTTCTATTTCCATCGATGACATCTGCGACTCTTTCCAATTCGGCACCGAGAGATACCCTTGTCGTTGGGAAATTCCTATCAATTCCCGAAGAAAACAATCGCTTCAATTCGCTACGCCAGCTTGGGGTATTGGATATAACCTGCCCAGTGGTTATTACGTCTCCATAAAATAGAGTAACTTTTTTAACCAAATTGTTTTTGAAATAACAACGAGCTAAAATATCACCAACTTGCTTCTCGCCTGCCGATCCATTACCTACTACATAAACTGCTTGACCTTGCAGCTGTACGAAACATATAGAAACAATAACCGCAAAAGCCGAAGAAAGCTTACAGCGCAAGACAGATTTTCTCAATATGGACATGGTTTGTTGACCTTAGAATCCTGTTTGCATTCTGCATCATAGAACCCTCTTCCTTGGCCTTGTCCGGAAGAAGGAATGCTCAAAGTGTTAAATTGCCTGCATGCCAACCTTTTACTTCCTTCGATAGAAGGATTCTTGTCATATGCATCGAGCTGAAAAATATACAGAAAATCCTTTTTAAAGTAATTTCTAATCCTTGGATCATTCGGTGTCAGTGTTTGCCGACCCGTCATATCCGGAAAGACAATGGACAGTGGTGGCACAGCATTACCACGAAGGTTTTTACTTAATGTGGCTACGTAAACAATTCCTGACTTTTGCTCCCAAGTAATGTTACCAGATTCAGTGATGCGCAAACCCATGTCGCCTAACTCTGGCGCAATTTCCTGAGGATCAGGCATCTGCGAATTTTCAACTGCAGCTTTACTGGAGCAGGAAGGTTTTAAAACATCCTGAAACGTGACCAAACTATCATATCCGCCCTTGTATACATTCAAGCGAATGATGAAGCTTTCATATCGATATTTTGATGGCACGGTATATGAACTCACCGAACCTATCTTCGCCTCGTACCCGTCCCATGAAACGCTGTATTTATATTTCGAATTTGAATTAGACCATCTCAACATATAGCATCCCTTGAAGCTCGCATCTGCCGTAAATTGTTCTTGATCAGACATCTGATTATTCGACACTCTGCCTCCTTTTGTTTTGTAGACTATAACTATTGGCTTAGACTCATCAAACCCTGCAGCAAAAGCTTCCGTCCTTAAACGACTTTTCAGAGAGTCAAGATTCTGATAATTGTTAGCACTATTTTCACTGCTAGTTCCATAATATAGAGTGATAGCATCTGAATAATTTGAAATCAAAAGACTATCGACATTTGAATAAACACCTTCTGTGGCCTGCGCCTCCAATTCAAAAGGCTTGTTTATTTCGCTTATTACATGTGACCGGGTTTCTGCAGCATACTTAAAATCCTTATTAGGTAACAAAGGGATCTTACTTCTGAAGGTAGATAGATCTAAATCCTGTGTATTACCTTCCCCAATATCCGTTCGCCACAACTTAACTTGAGGTATAAAACCGTATGTATGATCAGTTCCTGGTTCCAACGGACTCAACAATGCCATCAAATCCGGATTTGGAGCGTTGCCGTCACTAATTGCATGATCTGTAACGAAAACAATATTCAGATCCTTCTTAACAATATCTGGACCGCACGCTCCAAGAAATAGGATGGCTAAAAACAGTGCAAATGCTATTTTCGATTTCAACATGATTTTCATTTATATAGGCCCTTTTACTAATTGCGCATCGAGCACCATGACCGGAACGTTATCTGTTTGACGCTTGATGAGTGCCAAAGCAAGTTCGTGTTTTAAAGGCTGATACCTCACGTCCGGTGGAATGTTGTCTATGAGCGTTTTGATCTCTTCATCAAAAACAATAGTTTTATACGAGAATTTGTAGTTATACCCTTGATCCGATTCGACCGACCAAACCCTCAGTGTTTGTTGGGCAGAAGAAACGTCTATTCGAAAGTCTGACTTGTAAGACAATTGTGCTTCATGAGGTTGAACAGGTGCTGCCATAAGCGGATCGCCATTCACCCATTTTAAATGATCGATCTTTAGCTCCTTCTGAAAAGCATCTTCCTTGAACTTATAGCCTGTATGTTTTTGATGGATGTAGGCAATGCGCAAAAAAATTGCACCCAGTATTACATAATAGAGTACATGTATTGGTATTAGCAATGTAAAAGCCGCCCATTTGATGAAAGCTATAAGATATAGTGCAAAAATCAGTAAAGCGTCGTTAGTTTTTGCACGGCTATGTTTTAAATAGTTCTCGTATTGCAGGATCTGGGCTTCATTTCGATTTGGTTTGTTCTCTTCCAATAGCTTTTTAGCTTCTACCCAACGAAATCTTCCTTGGTTGCGGACCAATGTTTTGGCAATCAACACATCCACCCAGATCATCCCAAGAATAACAAGCAATGAGATGATTAATGCAGCTAAACCGAACTTCTGTGCTCCATAAACCACTAATGCACCACCCAATACTTCAAAGAAAAATGCCACCCAGAATGCGCGATTGTCTTTTCGATACTCATCCGTGCGCAATAATCCCGGATGATTCAAACCAGGCATCAGCGAGTAGACATTCTTTCTGGTAGACAGCCAATACTTCAGCGTAGAAGCACTGGCCTTGAAAAGGTCCGGATTAGGGTAATTATGCATAGCGACAGATTGCGAATATAATACGGTTTTAAGTCTTGAAACGTGTCATTTTAAGCACAAAAAATGCATATAATGCCACATTTAATGTTGGAATTCAGGTTTGACGAATGTTTGGAGGTTTATTGAGGAATTCTGTTGCCAGCTATTTCCTTTCCGCATGCAATTTCTTTGCTTGACTGACAATGGATTGAAAAGAGCAGGCGCTTGTTGAGGATATGACTCACCTTCGATTCCTGGCGCTTTTCGCACCAAGTGCCAGGCGGAATGCGGATTCCGGCGTTGAACTCTACCTTCTTCCGGTCGTAAATAACCCGGACAACGATGGCTAATTCGGATGTGGAAGTCTTGATTTCACGCGCTAAGAAACTGACGCTCAAATACTTGCCAACTGAAACATTTTGGGCCCTACGGAAACATAACTGAAACAATTTTCGGAAAAATTGGGGGTGTTTGGGAAAAGCCCGATTTGCAAGTTGTTGAAAAAGAGGGGTTTAGAAAAATCGCGAAAGAATTCAGTGGTCCCGCCAGGAATCATCCCGACGCTCTGCAGCTGCGCTTGCTTCGCTTGCTTTGCCTGTCGGGATGCCTGCGCTGAGGGGCGCAGGCAAACGGTGAAGATGGTGGTCTGAGTTTGTGGACTGATATCGTTTAGAGGTTGGTGGTCCCGACAGGAATCGAACCTGTATCTAATGCTCCGGAGGCATTCGTAGTATCCATTCTACTACGGGACCGAGTCAGGGAAAACCCCAACAGGGCTGCAAAGATAAGCGCTAATTCGGCTCTCC
>Ga0315900_10003004_pt1 | contig 25078 bp, 28 predicted proteins | sample LakEriMetagenome_FD_203521 | JGI IMG/M metagenome (GOLD analysis project Ga0315900, IMG submission 203521) | Freshwater fungal communities from buoy surface, Lake Erie, Ohio, United States - Buoy 12 MA114 | ecosystem: Environmental > Aquatic > Freshwater > Lake > Lake biofilm | place: USA: Lake...
TGCCGACAGCCTGGGCAAGCCGGCCGGTCAGGACGTGCTGCATGCGCGGCCCAGTGCCGCCCGCGCCCTCGGCCTGGAAGGCGCCATTGCGCACTTCCAGCGCCTGATCGACCAGGCCGGGGCCTCGATCCCGGCCTGCGCCTGCCGTGACATGCTGCGCCAGCTGGTCTTGCGCGAGGCCGAGCGCCTGGTGCCGCCGGCCCTGTGCGAGCAGGCGCGCCGGCGGCAAGGCGCTGCGGCCACGCTCGCCGCCGTGCCGGTGGCGTCAAGCCCTGCGCCGGTGGTGCGCCTGGTGCTGCCATGAGCACGCCGCTGGATTACTCGGCCGCCCTGCCGGCCCGCTCCAGCTGGAGCGATGCCTGGCGCGGCTGGCTGCAGCGCCTGTACGCCAGCGAGCGCCTGTACCGCTGGTCGCTGGCCAACCCCTTGACCCGCCGCGTCACCCGCCGGCGCACCCGTCAGCTGTTTGACCTGATGGCCGGCTTCGTGCACAGCCAGGTGCTGTTGGCCTGTGTGCGCTTGCAGATTTTCGAGCTGCTGCGCCGCGCCCCACTGACACCGGCCGAGTTGGCCGAGCGCACCGGTGTGCCCCTGGCCGAGCTGCAGCGCCTGCTGCTGTCGGCCTGCAGCCTGGGCCTGCTCGAGCACCGCAGCAGCGCGCGCCTGGGCCTGGGGCCGCTGGGCGTGCCCCTGACCACCCACCCGGGCATCGCCCAGATGGTCGAGCACAACCAGCTGCTCTACCAGGACCTGCTCGATCCGCTGGCGTTCTTGCGCCAGGACCGCAGCGGCGACATGGCCGCTTACTGGCCTTACGCCCATGGCGGCGGCGAGGCGGTGCGCCAGCCCGAAGCCGATCCGCAGGTGCAGCGCTACTCGGCCCTGATGGCCGAGTCGCAGGGCTTTCTCGTGCACGAAATCCTCAGCAGCTATTTCTTTGACGAACACCGCTGCGTGCTCGACGTGGGCGCAGGGCAGGGGCGCTTTGTCAGCGCCCTGGCCGCACACGTGCCCCAGCTGCAGCTCAAGATGTTTGACCTGCCGCCGGTGCTGGCGCAGGCACGCACCCGACTGGAAGCGGCCGGGCTGGGCGCGCGCGTGGCCCTGCACCCCGGCAGCTTTCTGGAAGACCCGCTGCCCACCGGCGCCGACCTGATCACGCTGGTGCGGGTGGCGCACGACCACCCGGATGCCGTGGTGCGCCAACTCTTTCGCAAGGCCCATGAGGCCCTGCCCCCCGGCGGCGTGCTGCTGGTGGCCGAACCGATGGCCCGCGCCGCCGATGAGCCGGTCGATGACCAGGCCGATGCCTACTACCACTTCTACCTCATGGCCATGGGGGCGGGCCGCCTGCGCACGCCCCAGGAGATCGCCGCGCTGATGCACGAGGCCGGCTTTGCCGCCATCGAGCAGGTGCCCAACCCAATGCCCATCCATGGGCGCCTGGTGGTGGGCCGCAGGACTAGGTGTTTACCCTAGTTTTCGGTCGATAATGTAAATGAAGTTTGACACTTATCAGTGTAAGGAAAAGAATGCAGTCATGAATGCCCAGGCCGTCGTTTTTCACCACCCGCGCGAGCTGTCGCTGCAGCCCCTGGCCTTGCCAGACCTGCAGGACGGCCAGCTGGAGGTGGCCGTCGACTACAGCGGCATCAGCACCGGTACCGAGCGCATGCTCTGGGACGGCAGCATGCCGGCCTTTCCGGGCATGGGCTACCCGCTGGTGCCCGGCTACGAAACCGTGGGCCGGGTGGTGCGCGCGGGTGCGCAGACCGCGCTGGCGCCCGGCCAGACCGTGTTTGTGCCCGGCGCCAACTGCTTTAATGCGGCCGGGGTGCGCAGCCTGTTTGGCGGCGCCGCCTCGCGCCTGGTGGTGACCGAGCAGAAAGTGCTGCCCGTGAGCGACGCCCTCGGCCCGCAGGCGGTGCTGCTGGCGCTGGCGGCCACGGCCTACCATGCGGTTTCGGGGGGCGGTGCGGCAGAGCCCCACACCCCGCCGGACCTGATCATTGGCCACGGGGTCATGGGGCGCCTGTTGGCGCGCCTGACGGTGGCCGCCGGCCTGCCGGCCCCCACCGTGTGGGAAACCCTGCCCGAGCGCAGCAGCGGGGCGCATGGCTACCCCGTGCTGCACCCCGACGATGACCCCAAGCACGACTACCGGGCCATTTACGACGTCAGTGGCGACGCCAGCCTGCTCGATGGCCTGATCCGCCGCCTGCGTCCTGGCGGTGAAGTGGTGCTGGCCGGCTTTTACAAGCAGCCGCTGCAGTTCGCCTACGCCCCGGCCTTCATGCGCGAGGCGCGCATCCGCGTGGCCGCCGAGTGGAAGCGGCCGGACCTGCTGGCGGTCGACGCCCTGGTCAGCAGCGGCCAGCTCTCGCTGGACGGCCTGATCACCCACCACCACACCTGCCATGACGCGCCGCAAGCCTATGAGACGGCTTTCGGCGACGCGTCCTGTCTCAAGATGATCCTCGACTGGAGAGCCTGCGCATGAACACCACCCACACCCCGGGGGCCGCAGCGGCCTCTGAACAGCCCGTCCAGTTCGTGCAGCGCCTGCGCGAAGAAGCCAGTGTCCCGCCCGATGCGGTCGCCACCGGCGAGGTCAAAAAAGAAACCCAGATCATCGCGATCTACGGCAAGGGCGGGATCGGCAAGAGCTTCACCCTGGCCAACCTGTCCTACATGATGGCGCAGCAGGGCAAGAAGGTGCTGCTGATCGGTTGCGACCCCAAGAGCGACACCACCAGCCTGCTGTTTGGCGGCAAGGCCTGCCCGACCATCATCGAAACCTCCTCGCGCCTCAAGCTGGCGGGCCAGGCGGTCAGCATCAGCGATGTCTGCTTCAAGCGCGATGGCGTGTTCGCCATGGAGCTTGGCGGTCCCGAGGTGGGCCGGGGCTGCGGTGGCCGCGGCATCATCCACGGCTTCGAAACCCTTGAAAAACTGGGCTTCCACGACTGGGGCTTCGACTACGTGCTGCTCGACTTCCTGGGCGATGTGGTCTGCGGCGGCTTCGGTCTGCCGATTGCCCGCGACATGTGCCAGAAGGTAATCGTGGTCGGCTCCAACGACCTGCAGTCCCTGTACGTGGCCAACAACGTCTGCAGCGCGGTCGAGTACTTCCGCAAGCTCGGCGGCAATGTCGGCGTGGCCGGCATGGTCATCAACAAGGACGATGGCACCGGCCAGGCGCAGGCCTTCGCGCAGAACGCCGGCATCCCGGTGCTGGCCGCGATCCCGGCCAACGAAGACATCCGCCGCAAGAGCGCCAGCTACGAAATCATCGGCCACCCCGATGGCGAATGGGGGCCGCTGTTCGCCGGCCTCGCCCAGCAGGTGGCCGACGCGCCGCCGGTGCGGCCCAAGCCGCAAACCCAGGACGAGCTGCTGGGCCTGTTCAGCGCCGACAGCGTGGGCCGCAACGTGGTGCTGGAGCCGGCCACCGTGCGCGACATGATGGGCCGCGACGAGGCCGTGCGACCCACCCTCGAAGTGGTCTACGACCCCCAATGAAGGCACACGCCTGAACACGGCCATGGCACGCACCATCCCCATCACCCCCGCACCCGCTGCCGCGCCGACCGATGGCCTGGGTTGCCACGCCGGCACCGAGGCCCTGCAGGCCGCCGCCCGCGCCGCCGGCAAGTCCGAGGTGCTGGCGCAGTACGCCCGCGACTACCCGGTGGCCGAAGGGCCGCACGCCCAGCCGCAAAGCATGTGTCCGGCCTTCGGCTCGCTGCGCGTGGGGCTGCGCATGCGCCGCACCGCCACGCTGCTCTCGGGTTCGGCCTGCTGCGTCTATGGCCTGACCTTCACCTCCCATTTTTATGGCGCACGCCGCAGCGTCGGTTACGTGCCCTTCAATTCCGAGACGCTGGTCACCGGCAAGCTTTTCGAGGACATCCGCGACGCGGTCTACGAGCAGGCCGACCCCTCGCGCGTCGATACGGTGGTCATCATCAACCTGTGCGTGCCCACCGCCAGCGGCGTGCCGCTGCAGCTCTTGCCCAAAGAGATCAATGGCGTGCGCATCATCGGCATCGATGTGCCGGGTTTTGGCGTGCCCACCCATGCCGAGGCCAAGGATGTGCTGGCCGGCGCCATGCTGCGTTACGCCCGCGAGGAAGTGCTCAGCGGCCCGGTCGCCGCCCCGCGCGGTGGCCGCTCGGCCTTGCCCACGGTGGCGATGCTGGGTGAAATGTTCCCGGCCGACCCCGTCATCATCGGCCAGATGCTGGCGCCCATGGGCCTGGCCGCCGGCCCGGTCGTGCCCACGCGCGAATGGCGCGAGCTGTATGCCGCGCTCGATTGCTCGGTGGCCGCGGCCATCCATCCTTTCTACACCGCCAGCGTGCGCGAGTTCGAAGCCGCCGGCCGCCCGGTGGTGGGCTCGGCGCCGGTCGGACTCGAGGGCACGCAGGACTGGCTGCAGTCGGTCGGCAACGCCGCCGGCCTGGCCCAGCCCCAGATCGACGCGGCCCGCAACCCCGCACTGGCGGCCATGCGCGGCCTGCTCAGCCAAAAACCGGTCAAAGGCCGCATCACGCTCTCGGGCTACGAGGGCTCCGAACTGCTGGTGGGGCGTCTGCTGGTCGAATGCGGCGCCGATCTGCGCTATGTGGGCTCGGCCTGCCCGGCCACGCCCTGGAACGCGCACGACCGCGAATGGCTGCAGGCCCGCGGCGTGCAGGTGCAGATGCGCGCCACGCTCGAACAGGACCTGGCCGCCGTGCACGAATACCAGCCCCAGCTGGCCATTGGCACCACGCCGGTGGTGCAAAAGGCCAAGGAGCGCTGCATCCCTTCGCTGTATTTCACCAACCTGATTTCGGCCCGGCCCCTGATGGGCGTGGCCGGTGCCGGTTCGCTGGTGCAGGTGGTGCAGGCGGCCATCGGCAACCAGCAGCGCTTTGACGACATGAAGGCCTTTTTTGGCGAGACCGGGCAGGGCGATCGGGCCGGTGTCTGGTCGGACGTGCCGCAGCCGCACCCTGAATTCAAGGCCGAGGTGCGGCGCCAGCTGGACAAGCAGGCGCGCCGGCGCAAGGCCGAGGAGATGGGCTCATGAGCAACGCTGCCGCCGCCACGCCCACGCCGGCACCGCGTTCAACGCTGGTGCTTGACCACGACCGCGCTGGCGGCTACTGGGGGGCGGTCTATGTGTTCACCGCCATCAAGGGCCTGCAGGTGGTCATCGACGGACCGGTCGGTTGCGAAAACCTGCCAGTCACTTCGGTGCTGCACTACACCGACGCGCTGCCGCCGCACGAGCTGCCCATCGTGGTGACCGGGCTGGCCGAAGAGCAGCTCGGGCGCGAGGGCACCGAAGGCGCCATGAAGCGCGCCCACGCCACGCTCGACCCCGATCTGCCCGCCGTGGTGGTGACCGGCTCGATCGCCGAGATGATCGGCGGCGGCGTCACCCCCGAGGGCACCAACATCCTGCGCTTTTTGCCGCGCACCATCGACGAAGACCAGTGGCAATGCGCCAACCGCGCCCTGTTCTGGTTGTGGAGCGAGTACGGCCTGCGCAAGGTGCCCGCGCGCACGCCGCTGAACCAGCGCCCGGCCGGAGAGAAGCCGCGTGTGAACATCATCGGCCCCGCCTACGGCACCTTCAACAGCAGCTCTGACCTGGCCGAGATCCGGCGCCTGGTCGAGGGCATCGGCGCCGAGATCAATCTGGAATTCCCCCTGGGCAGCCACCTGGCCGATGTGCCGCGTCTGGTCGATGCCGACGTCAACATCTGCATGTACCGCGAGTTCGGCCGCATGCTGTGCGAGGCGCTCGATCGGCCCTACCTGCAGGCGCCGATCGGCCTGCATTCGACCACCCGTTTCCTGCGCAAGCTTGGCGATCTGCTGGGCCTGGACCCCGAGCCCTTCATCGAGCGCGAACGCCACACCACGCTCAAGCCCCTGTGGGACCTCTGGCGTTCGGTCACCCAGGACTTTTTTGCCACCGCCAGTTTTGCGGTGGTGGCGGGCGAAACCTATGCCCGCGGCCTGCAAAGCTTCCTCGAGAGCGAGATGGGCCTGCCCTGCCGCTTTGCGGTCTCGCGCACCGCCGGCAACAAGACCGACAACGCCCGGGTGCGCGAGCTGGTGCGCACTCAGACCCCGCTGATCCTGTTCGGTTCCTTCAACGAGCGCATGTACCTCAGCGAAGGCGCCAGCCACAGCCCCATGCGTGCGGCCTTCATTCCGGCCTCTTTCCCGGGCGCCATCATCCGCCGCCACACCGGCACGCCCTTCATGGGCTACAGCGGGGCCACCTACCTGGTGCAGGAGGTGTGCAACGCGCTGTTCGACGCGCTCTTTCACATCCTGCCGCTGGGCACCGACATGGACCAGGTCGAGCCGACCCAGGCGCGCGGCCATGTGATGCCCGATGCGCGCTGGCACGAAGACGCCCAGGCGCTGCTGCGCGAGTGCATCGCCCAGCAGCCGGTGCTGGTGCAGATTTCTGTGGCCAAACGCCTGCGCGACCAGGCCGAAAAGATCGCGCGCATCACCGGTGGCGACACCGTGCTGCGTGCCCATGTCGAGACCGCCAGCCAAACGCTGGGCATGGGGGTGCCGGCATGAGTCGCCACTTCCAACTTTCATTGCCGTCTTGCGCGCACCGCGCACCACGGTCCCCGATGTCGTGGCGAAGTGCTGCGGCTGCCCTGTTGCGCGGGCTGAGCGCATCGAGGCCGCAAGGCCTCATGGAAAGGAGCAAAGCATGTCGAATCGGACATCCATTTCCGGGCTGACCGACGAAGAAGCTCAGGAGTTCCACCACTACTGGATGCAGGGTTTTGTGGGTTTCGCGGCAGTTGCCGTGCTCGCACACGTCCTCGTCTGGGCGTGGCGGCCCTGGCTCTGAGTCTGGTTTTTTCATCCCTTTGACGGAGTAAGCCATGCAACACACCTCACCCATGCAAGAGGACCTTTCGCCCGCGAACGAGTCCGTGGCCTTCTGGAGCATTTTCCTGCTGGCCTTCGGTCTGCTGTTCATCGTCGTGCTGTTGGCCAAATTGGTCGGCCTGCACTGGCGTGAATTGCTGCCCGGTGCAGAAAACGCCACTGGCATGGTCCAGGGTGTGAAAGCGGCGGTCTACACCTTCATGTCCCACATCATTTAGGAGAAACATCATGTGGCGAATCTGGCGTCTTTACGACCCGCTCAGGGCCATGGTGGTCCAGGGCATTTTCCTGTTCGGCCTGGCCGCGATGATCCATCTCATCCTGCTGAGCACCAACAAGTTCAACTGGCTCGATGGCCCCAAAAAGGCCCCGACCGCAGCAGCACAGAACTCGCCGATGCCGGCGCCCGTGCCTGCAGCCAAGTCCTGATCCCAGGGCTTTTGTGCGGATGCCTTTGAACATTCCCGGTTCCCGGGCATCCGCTTTTCCATCAGAACGCAGGAGACCGCCATGGCCATGCTGAGTTTCGAAAAAAAATACCGGGTGCGCGGGGGCACTCTGCTCGGAGGCGACCTGTTCGACTTCTGGGTCGGGCCTTTCTATGTCGGCTTCTTCGGCGTCACCACCCTTTTCTTCTCCTTTCTGGGCACCGCCCTGATCCTCTGGGGCGCGGCCATGGGCCCGACCTGGAACGTCTGGCAAATCAGCATCGCCCCGCCGGACCTCTCTTACGGCCTGCGCCTGGCGCCGCTGCTTGAAGGTGGCCTGTGGCAGCTGATCACGGTGTGCGCGATCGGTGCCTTCGGCTCGTGGGCGCTGCGTGAAGTGGAGATCTGCCGCAAGCTGGGCATGGGCTACCACGTGCCGGTCGCCTTCGCGGTGGCCATCCTGGCGTATGTGACGCTGGTGGTGGTGCGTCCGGTGCTCATGGGCGCCTGGGGCCACGGCTTCCCCTACGGCATCTTCAGCCACCTGGACTGGGTCTCCAATGTGGGCTACCAGTACCTGCACTTCCATTACAACCCCGCGCACATGCTGGCGGTCAGCTTCTTCTTTGCCAGCACCTTCGCGTTGTCGCTGCACGGGGCCCTGATCCTGTCCTCGACCAATCCGGCGCCGGGCGAGACCGTGCGCACCCCCGAGCACGAAGACACCTTCTTCCGCGACATCATCGGTTACTCGATCGGCACCTTGGGCATCCACCGCCTGGGCCTGTTCCTGGCGCTGGCCGCCGTGCTCTTCAGCGCCTTGTGCATCGTGCTCAGCGGACCCTTCTGGAGCCGCGGCTGGCCCGAGTGGTGGAGCTGGTGGCTGCACCTGCCCATCTGGTCGCAATGGCCGCTGAAATAAACGGGAGACCACCATGGCGCAATACCAGAACCTTTTCACCACGGTGCAGGCCACCGGCCCGATCCACCACGGCGTCGAGCTCGGCCACGGCAACAGCCCGCGCACCGGCGAGCCGATCATCAGCTACTGGCTGGGCAAGTTCGGCAACGCCCAGCTCGGCCCCATTTACCTGGGCGGCCTGGGCCTGGCCTCGCTGATCTGCGGCCTGATCGCCTTCACGCTGATCGGCATGAACATGCTGGCCTCGGTCAACTACGACCCGATCCAGTTCGTCAGGCAACTCTTCTGGCTCTCGCTGGAGCCGCCACCGCCGGCTTACGGCCTGAGCCTCCCGCCGCTCAACCAGGGCGGCTGGTGGCTGATCGTGGGGGTTTTCCTCACGGCTTCGCTGTTCTTCTGGTGGGCCCGCACCTACCGCCGCGCCCGCGAGCTGGGCATGGGCACGCATGTGGCCTGGGCCTTTGCCGCGGCCATCTGGCTGTACCTGGTGCTCGGCCTGTTCCGCCCCATCCTCATGGGTTCCTGGGGCGAGGCGGTGCCCTACGGCATCTTCAGCCACCTGGACTGGACCGCGGCTTTCTCGCTGCGCTACGGCAACCTGTTCTACAACCCCTTCCACGCCCTGTCCATCGCCTTCCTCTATGGCTCGGCCCTGCTGTTTGCCATGCACGGCGCCACCATCCTGGCGGTGACCCGCTTCGGTGGCGAACGCGAGATCGAGCAGATCGTCGACCGCGGCACCGCCTCGGAACGCGCGGCGTTGTTCTGGCGCTGGACCATGGGCTTCAACGCCACCATGGAATCGATCCACCGCTGGGCCTGGTGGTTCGCGGTGCTGTGTCCGCTGACGGGCGGCATCGGCATCTTGCTGACCGGCACCGTGGTCGACAACTGGTACCTCTGGGCGGTCAAGCACGGCGTGGCCCCGCCTTATCCCGATGTGTTCCCGGCCGTTGTTGACCCGGCCCTCAGCGCAGGAGTCAAACCATGAACATCCGCCTTCCCCTGATCGCGGGCCTGGCCCTGCTGCTGGGCCTGACCGGTTGCGAACGCCCGCCCATGGAGTCGGTGCAGACCGGCTACCGCGGCACCGGCATGGTGCAGGTCTACAACCCCCGCACGCTGGAAGCCAATGCCGAGCTGCACCAGGCCCCGGTCTCGCTGCCGCAGGCCGGCAGCGAAGGCCCCAAGGCCTCGCAGGTTTACAAGAACGTCAAGGTGCTCGGTGACCTGAGCGTCGGTCAGTTCACCCGCCTGATGGCCTCCATGGCCACCTGGGTGGCGCCAGAAGAGGGCTGTGCCTACTGCCACAACGTGGCCAACTTCGCCGACGACAGCAAGTACACCAAGGTGGTTTCGCGCCGCATGGTCGAGATGACCCAGCGCATCAACGCCGACTGGAAGAACCACGTGGGCGCCACCGGCGTGACCTGCTACAGCTGCCACCGCGGCCAGCCAGTGCCGAGCAACATCTGGTTCAAGACCAACCCGCAGCCCTACGGTTCGAACTTCATGGGCGACAAGGCCGGGCAGAACGAGCCCTCGCCGGTGGTCAACCTCTCGTCCCTGCCCAACGACCCGTTCACCCCCTTCCTGCTCGGCAGCGAAGAGATCCGGGTGGCTGGCAACACGGCCCTGCCCAGCGGCAACCGCCAGTCGATCAAGCAGACCGAGTGGACCTATGGCCTGATGACCCACATGTCGACCGCCCTGGGTGTGAACTGCACCTACTGCCACAACACCCAGTCCTTCAGCAAGTGGGAAGGCGGCCCCGACAAGCGCGTCAAGGCCTGGTACGGCATCCGCATGGCACGCGACCTGAACCTGACCTATATGGAGAGCCTGGTCGAGGTCTTCCCGGCCCACCGCAAGGGCGTGCTGGGCGATGTCGCCAAGCTCAACTGCGCCACCTGCCACCAGGGCGCCTACAAGCCGCTAAACGGCGCGCCCATGGCGAGCGATTTCCCCGAACTGCTCAAGACGCTGTCATCGCCCCCGGCCACCCGGGTGGCGGGCAAGTGACGCGGCCGCACTGAGCCGCCACGCCCGCCGACACAGAGATCGCCATGGACAACCTGCTGGCCCATACCGATCCCTTGTCGTGCGTGGTGGTGGTGCTGCTGGTGGACTTCATGCGCACCCACCGCGGCTGGGGCTGGATGCGGCTGGTCGCCGGTCCGGCCGCCTACAAGCCCGTGCCCGGCCTGCAGGCGGCCAAGGTCATGGGCAGTGGGCACGGCGGCGGCTTCACCTTGCGCCCGAGCGCCACCCACCAGGGGTTGCTGTGCCGCTTCGAGCATGCCGATGCGGCCATGGATTTCCTGCATGGCGAGCAGGTGCAGGCCTACCGCACACGCGCCCGCGAATGCTGGGGTGGGCTGATGAGCGTGCATTCGGCGCGCGGCGCCTGGGACCAGCAGGCCTGGGGCCTGAGCGACGAGCGCAGTGCCCAGCTCTCCGACGGCTGGCAGCAGCGCCTGCCGCCGGTGCATGGCCAGGCCCCGCTGGCGGTGCTCACCCGGGCCAGCATCCAACCCGCCAAGGCCACCGCTTTTTGGCGGCATGCGCCGGCCACGCAGGCCTCACTCGATGCCGCAGAGGGCTGCCAGCTGGCCATGGGCCTGGGCGAAGCGCCACTGGTGCGGCAGTGCACCTTCAGCCTCTGGCAGGACGAGGCGGCCATGCTGCATTACGCCCGCGAGGGCGCCCACCAGCAGGCCAGCGCCATGGCGCAGCGCCAGCAGTTCTTTTCTGAATCCCTCTTTGTCCGCATGCGCGTCTTGCGCATGGCCGGCCAATGGCAGGGCAAGGATTTCGGCAACACCCTGGGCTGGCGCGAGGTGGCCCATGGCTGAGCCGCTGCGCACGGTGGTGATCGGCGCCGGGGTGGGCGGCCTGGTGGCCGCGCTGCGCCTGGCCCACCGCGGCCACCGGGTGACCGTGCTCGATGCCGCCGAGCAACCCGGCGGCAAGATCCACACCCAGACCGTCAATGGCGCCGCGATCGACAGCGGCCCGACCGTGTTCACCATGCGCTGGGTGTTTGACGAGCTCTTGCGCACCGTGGGCACCCGGCTCGAAGACCAGCTGCGCCTGTCGCCGCTGTCGGTGCTGGCGCGCCACTTCTGGTACGACGGCAGCCAGCTCGATCTGTTTGCCGATGCCGAGCGCAGCGAGGCGGCGGTGGCCGAATGGGCCGGCCGCGACGAGGCCACCCGCTTTCGAGATTTCTGCGCCCGGGCCCGCAGCGTGCACGACACGCTCGAGGGGCCCTTCATGCGTGCCCAGCGCCCGGGCATGGTCGAACTGTCTGCGCGGCTGGGCCCCAAGGGGCTGGCCGTGCTCTCGTCCATCGGTCCGATGCGCACCCTCTGGCAGCAGATGGTGCGCCAGTTCCGCGACCCGCGCCTGCAACAGCTGTTTGCCCGCTATGCCACCTACTGCGGCTCCTCGCCCTGGCAGGCGCCGGCCACCCTGATGCTGGTGGCCCAGGTCGAGATGGACGGGGTTTGGAGCGTCGAGGGCGGCATGACCGCGCTCTCGGGCATGCTCGCCCGCCTGGCCAGCGCGCATGGCGCGCAGCTGCGCATGGGCTGCCTGGCCACGCGCATCGATGTGCGCCAGGAGCGGGTCTGCGGGGTGCAACTGTCCACCGGCGAATACCTGCCGGCCGACCAGGTGCTCTTCAATGGCGAGGCGGCGGCGCTGCGCGAGGGCCTGCTGGGCGCTGCGCCCCGCGCCGCCGTGCCCGCCCAGGCCCCGCCGCGCTCGCTCTCGGCGATGACCTGGGCCATGCATGCGCAGCTGAGTGGCGTGGCGCTGGATCGCCACAACGTTTTCTTCTGTCCCGAATACCAGCAGGAATTCGACGACATCTTTGTGCACCGGCGGCTGCCGCGCCTGCCCACCGTGTACGTCTGCGCCCAGGATCGGCCTGGCGAGGTGCCCGAGGGTGCGCCCGAGCGGGTGCTGGCGCTCGTCAATGCCCCGGCCAGCGGCGATGCGCAGGACTGGCGCGATGAGGACCTGGACACATGCCAAGCCACCACTTTCAGTTACCTCCATTGCCTGGGCTTGCGGCTGCCCTTTGCCAGCCGGGGCATGCGCCGCAACTCGCCGCAGGATTTCCACCACCGCTTTCCGGCTTCGGGCGGGGCGCTGTATGGCCAGGCCACGCACGGCTGGACCAGCATCTTCTCGCGGCCGGGCTCGCAGACCCCGGTGCGGGGCCTGTACCTGGCGGGGGGCAGTGTGCACCCGGGGCCGGGCGTGCCCATGGCGGCCCTGTCGGGCCAGCTGGCGGCCGAGGCGATGCTGGCGAGCCCCGTTTCGATCAGCCGGTCCCGCCCGGTGGCTACCTCTGGTGGTACGTAGACGCCATGAGTGAAGACCAGCGCCACGGCCTCACGCTGATCGCCTTTGTCGGCAGCGTGTTTTCACCCTATTACGCCTGGGCCCGCCGGCGTGGCCAGGCCAATCCTGAGGACCATTGCGCCCTCAATGTGGCCCTCTACAGCCCAGGGGCCGGGCGCTGGTGCATGACCGAGCGCGGACAGGGGCACTGCAGCCGCAGTGCGCGCGAGTTCACCATCGGGCCGAGCCGCCTGCATTGGGACGGCCAGTGCCTGCAGATCGACATCGACGAGCGCGGCGCACCGCTGCCGCGCCGCGTGCGTGGCCGTGTGCGCCTGTGGCCCGGACAGCTGCAGCGCTACAGCACCGCCATCGAGCCCAGCGGTCGCCACCGCTGGGGGCCGATTGCGCCGCATGCCCGCATCGAGGTCGACCTGCCCGAGCCCGGCCTGCGCTGGCAGGGCCATGCCTACCTCGACAGCAACGAGGGCGACGAGCCGGTGGAGCAGGGCTTTGACCGCTGGGACTGGTCCCGCGCGCAGCTGCCCGACGGCAGTACGGTGGTGCATTACGACCTGCAGTGGCCGGGCCGTGTGCCAACGCCCGAACAACAGTTCTCGCTGCGCTTTGACCGCCAGGGTGCGGTCGAGCCGCTGCCCACGCCGCCGCCGCAAAGCCTGCCACGCACCGGATGGCGGCTCGATCGGCGCATGCGCAGCGCGCAGCCGGTGCGCGTGGCGCGCCAGCTCGAAGACACCCCTTTTTACCAACGCGCCCTGCTGGAGCTGCCTGTGGGCGGCCGCACGGTGCAGGCCTTTCATGAAACGCTGTCGGTGCCCCGCCTGGTGCAGCCGGTGGTGCAGGCCATGTTGCCCTTTCGCATGCCACGGCGAGGCTGAACCCATGCCCACCGCGCGCACGCCAACGAATTCGGGGCCAGCCGGCCCTGAATGCCCTCGTGCGGGTTGTGCACGTCCTCTTGCAAGGAGAACGCCATGTCTGACAAAGACAAGGTCTGGCCAACGGGTTTGACCCAGGCCGAATCGGAGGAGATTCACCGCAATCTCATCCAGGGCACGCAGATTTTCGGGATGATCGCCGCGGTCGCCCACCTGCTGGCCTTTATCTACTCACCCTGGCTCAAGTGAAGGAGGCACCATCATGATCTACGGAAAAATGTGGTGTGTGGTCAAGCCCTCTGTGGGCATCCCTCTGTTCATCGCGGCTGTGGCTGTGGCGTCGTTCAGTGTCCATCTGGCGCTGACGATCAACACCACCTGGGTGAAAAACTTCCTCAATGGCAATGCCAAAGTGGCGGTGACCGCTCCGGCGGACGCGGCGGCGCCCAAAAAATAGGGTGAGCGCTCGTGAACGGACCGGGCGTGCGAGCGCCCGGTCCCTTCTGCCCCGACCATGAACCGTTTGTCCCGACCCTGGCTGTCTGCGTGGTCCCGCATGGGCACACGCCTGCTGCCCTTTGCCGACGCCGCCAGCGATGACCTGCCGCTGCCGCGACTGCTTCGGCTGTCCCTTTTTCAATTTTCTGTCGGCATGGCCATGGTCATGCTGATCGGCACCCTCAACCGCGTGATGATCGTCGAGCTGGGCCTGCCCGCTTTTGTGGTCTCGGTGATGGTGGCGCTGCCGCTGCTGTTCGCCCCGGCCCGGGCCCTGATCGGTTTTCGCTCGGACCACCACCGCAGCGAGCTGGGCTGGCGCCGCGTCCCTTACATCTGGATGGGTTCGCTGCTGCAGTTCGGCGGTTTTTCCATCATGCCCTTTGCACTGCTGGTGCTGGCCGGTGCCGGCCAGTCGCTGCAGGCGCCCGGCTGGGTCGGGCAGCTGGGCGCGGGCCTGGCCTTCTTGCTGGTGGGCGCGGGCATGCACACGGTGCAGACCGCCGGCCTGGCGCTGGCCACCGACCTCTCGCCACCCCACAAACACCCGCAGGTGGTGGGCCTGATGTACGTGATGCAGCTGGTGGGCATGGTGTGCAGCGCCTTGCTGTTTGGCCAGCTGCTGGCCGACTACAGCCCCGGTCGCCTGATCCAGGTGGTGCAGGCGGCTGCCCTGCTGACCCTGGTGCTCAATGTGGTGGCCATGTGGAAGCAGGAACCGCGCAGCCGAGAGCGCAAGCCCGGCACGCCGGTGCCCGAAACCTTTGCCGGCGCCTGGCGCGTGTTCAGTGCGGCGCCGCAGGTGCACCGCCGGCTGCTGGCCGTGGCCCTGGGCACCATGGCTTTTGCCATGGAAGACGTGCTGCTCGAGCCCTATGGCGGCGAGGTGCTGGGCCTGTCGGTGGCCGACACCACCGTGCTGACCGCCACCTTGGCCGTCGGCGGCTTGATCGGTTTTGGCTGGGCCTCGCGGGTGCTCGGCCGTGGTGCCGACCCCTTGCGCATGGCCGCCTGGGGCGCGGCGGTGGGCCTGCCGGCCTTTGCCGCCGTCATCCTGGCCGGTCTGTGGCCTTCGCCCATGCTCTTTAGCCTGGGGGTGTTCCTGATTGGCCTGGGCGGCGGCCTGTTCGGCCATGGCACCCTGACGGCCACCATGCAATCGGCGCCGCCCGAGCGCACGGGCCTGGCCCTGGGCGCCTGGGGTGCCGTCCAGGCCACCGCCGGCGGCCTGGCCCTGGCCCTGGGCGGCGTGCTGCGCGACGCCTTTGACTGGGTCACCCAAAGCCACGGCGGCTACACCGCCGTTTATGCCCTTGAAGGCCTGATGCTGGCCATCACCCTGCTCGCACTGTGGCCGTTGCTCAGGCGTCCGCCAGCGTCCCAGGCCGCGAACATGCACAATGGATGAGCAGCGGCAGCCCGGCCCCACCGAATTCCACTCAGGAGAAAACCATGGAAACCCAAACCGTCGTCATCATCATGTTTGTGGTGTTCTGCCTGTTCGTGCTGGCGAACTGGCTCAACCGCCCACGCAAATGACGCTGCTGCCCGCGCCCCTGGCGCGGGCCTGCCTGAACCCCGTGGTGCGGCCTCCCGTCATGGCCGCGCCACCTCTTTCCCTCATGACGCAGAGTGCCCCCCATGCTCAATTCCCTGATCCACGGCGAAGACCTGTTTGAAATCCTCATCGAAGGCGCCAACCCCTATGCCGATGGCCCGCTGAGCGAGGGCGAAGTGACCCGGCTGCAAGAGGCCGGTCTGGACCCGTCAGCCCTCGATGCCCTGGCGATCGGGCGGGTGGTCAAGGGTGGGCGCGCGGTGTGGGCCTTGTCGGGCAGCACCCTGGTGGTGCTGGGCCAGCGTTACCGCACCTCGGTCGATCGCATCGCCCGCGCCGACATTGAGCATGCCGAGCGTGAAGCCGGCCGCTACGGCGACACCGTCCGTCTGCGCACCCGCCAGGGCCCCTGGTCGATGTACGCCGTCGATGCCGCGCGTGCCGGGCAACTGGTGCAGCAGCTGTCCGCACAGTCCGCCCTGGCGTCCCACTGAGGGTTCATTAACGGCCCGGTGACGGCCCAATAACGGCCCAGTAACGGCCACAGGCTTCAGGTTTGGACCGTGCGCCGCCGCAGCCGCTCGTGCTCGCGGCGTTCAAAGAGTTCGAGCATCCACTCCACCCGTTGCGGCATGGCGCGGTTGGGAAACCAGTCCGGCGTCTGCTGCTGCGTGCTGGGCTTGCGGCAGCCCTGCACCAGGGCTTCGATGGCGGCCAGGGGCGCTTGGTGCCGCTGGGGCACATACATGAAATGCGATTGCGTCCAGGCCCCGGCCAGCAGCACCAGCTTGCGCCCGGTGCTCACCACCGTGCGCCGGTCCACCGAATTGAGGCCTTCGCGCCGCAGCTGCACACCGATTTCGGCGTAGATCATGCTGGCCGCCAGGATGGCGGCGCGGCAGTCGGGGGGCAGGGCGCCCACCCCGGTCTCGCCCAGGGCATACAGCCGGTCGGCCTCCTGCAGCAGGCGTTCGACCACGCGACCCAGTGCGGCGTCGTGGCGGGGCGAGGCCAGCCAGGCGTCCGGGTCCAGGCCTTCTTCCAGCAGCCACTGGCGTGGCAGATACAGGCGGCCGAGGGCCGCGTCGGCGCCCACGTCGCGGGCGATGTTGGTCAGCTGCATGGCCACGCCCAGCTCGCAGGCGCGCGCCAGCGTGACCGCATCGCGCGGACCCATGATCCAGCACATCATCGCCCCCACGCTGCCGGCCACGCGGGCGCCATAGGCCTGAACCTCTTCCAGCGTGTGGTAACGGCGGCCTTGCGCGTCCCAGGCAAAGCCTTCGATCAGGGCGTCGAGCAAATGGCGCGGCAGCGCAAACTGCTGCACCACCAGCGCCAGCGCATGGTCTTCCACATGGTCCTGCGGCGTGCCGGCATAGATGCGGTCCAGGCGACTGGCCAGGACCTGCAGCGGGCTGTGGTCGCCCGGGGCGGCCTCGTCGACCAGGTCATCGGCCACGCGGCAAAACGCGTACAGCGCGATGGCAGCGGCGCGCACGCGCGGCGGCAACAGGCGGCTGGCGGCAAAGAAGGTGCGCGAGCCGCCCTTCATCATGGCCACACAGGCTTGCAGGTCGGGCGAGCCGCCCAGCGCGTCAATGGACATGGGGCACCACCGATTGCAGGGCCTTGGCCGACATCAGCACGCCGGGCACACCGGCGCCCGGGTGGGTGCCGGCCCCGACCATGTAGAGGCCCGGAATGTCTTCGCTGCGGTTGTGCGGCCGGAACCAGGCGCTCTGGGTGAGCAGGGGCTCCAGGCCAAAGCCGGCGCCCTTGTAGGACCAGAGCCGGTCATGGAACATCTGCGGTGTGTTGATGCGCGAGGTCACGATGTGCTGGCGCAGGTCGGGCAGCACGCTGTTTTCCAGCGCCTGGGCGATGCGCTCGCGGTAGGTTTCGCCGAAGCTGGCCCAGTCGGTGCCGCTGTCCAAGTGGGGCACCGGTGAGAGCGCATAGAAGGTGTCGCAGCCCGGCGGTGCCACGCCCGGGTCGGTGGCGCTGGGGCGGTGCAGGTACAGGCTGAAATCGTCGGACAGGTGCTGGCGCTTGAAGATGTCGTGCAGCAGGCCTTGGTAGCGCGGCCCCAGCACCATCATGTGGTGCGGCACGTCCTCGTAGCGCCGCGAGGTGCCGAAGTACCAGACGAACAGGCCCATGGAGTACTTGCCCCGCGCGATTTTGCCGTCGGTCCACACCCGCCGGTGTTCAGGCGGCACCAGGTGTTTGTAGGTCCAGGCGGTGTCGCCGTTGCTGACCACGATGTCGGCGTCGATGCGCTCGCCATTCTCCAGGCTCACGCCGACGGCCCGCCCGCCTTCGATGCGGATGCGGGTGACCGGCGCCTCGCAGCGCACCGCCACGCCGCGCGCGGCGAGCAGGCGCACCATGGCGGTGACGATGGCGCCGGTGCCACCGAGCGCCGAGTGCACGCCCCAGGTGCGTTCGAGCGCATTGATCAGCGCGTAGGCGGCCGTCACGTCAAAGGGGTTGCCGCCGATCAGCAGCGGATGAAAGCTCATCACCGTGCGCAGCTTTTCGTTGCGAAAGTGCTTGGCCACCAGGGTGTGCAGGCTGCGCCAGGCGCCCATGCGCAGAAAGTCGGGGATGGCGCGCAGCAGGTCGCTGACCCGGTCGAAGGCGGTCGAGCCCATGCCCTCAAAGCCCAGCCGCCGGCATTTTTCGGCTTCCTGCAAAAAGCGTTCGTAGCCAGGCAGGTCTTCGGGGGCGAAGCGCGCCACCTCGCGGCGCATGTGCTCGGGGTCGCCGTTGTAGTCGAACCAGCTGCCATCGTCAAAGCGCACGCGGTAGAACGGGTCCATCGGCACCAGGGTCACGTCGTCGGCAAAGCGCTTGCCGCAGAGCTGCCAGAGTTCCTCGAGCAAAAAGGGCGCGGTGATGATGGTCGGGCCGGCGTCGAAGGTGAAGCCGTCCTGCTCGAAGGCACAGGCGCGCCCGCCGGGGGCGGCGTTCTTTTCCAGCACCTGGACCCGGTAGCCCATCACGCTCAGGCGGATGGCGGCCGCCAGGCCGCCAAAGCCGCTGCCGATCACCACCGCCACCGGTCGGCGGTCCTCCCCGGCCGGCGCGGCCGGCAGCTCAAAGCGCTCGGCGCGAAAGGCGTTCATGGTTCAGTCCTCAGCGGCGCGGCCGCCTGCGGTGTGCCCAGGGCCCAGCCCCAGAGTTTTTCGAGCGGCCAGGGCAGCACCATCATCAGGTGCTCGACGATGGCCAGGCCCAGCAGCGTGGCCAGCAAGACCCAGCCGGTGGTGACCGCCACCACGCCCTGCTGGGCCTGCCAGATCAGCCACAGCCACAGCACGGTGGCGCTGCTGACCGAGAGCACGAACCAGGCCGTCATGCGGCGGTGGCGGAAGTAGCTGGCCAGGTATTGCAGGTGCTGCGGCAGGTACTGTGCCCCGTTTTGCAGCACACCGAAGAACAGGTTGAGCTTGGCCGACATGCGCATGCACCACAGCAGCGCAAAGGTGCACAGCGCCACATGGCTGGGCTGGCCGGTCTGCATCCACCACAGCAGGGCCAGGTTGGCCAGCAGCGCCAGCTCGTGCCAGAGCACGGCGGCGGTCGATTCACACAGGCGCTGCCAGCCACGCGCGCCGGCCGTCAGGGCCTGGCGGCGCGGGCCGGTGAGCAGGCCGGTCAGGAAGGCCAGCTCGTGCCAGCCCCACATCACGATGACGCTGGCAAAGCCGAGGTAGGCGCTGGCCACGCTCACGTTCTGCATGCTCTCCCACACCCCCCACAGGCTCAGCAGCAGCAGGCCGCTCCAGCCCAGCAGGCTCCAGCGGAAGCTGCGTGCACTCTGGCGGTCGAGCCACAGGATCACCCCCGTGCCGAACCACCAGCAGACGCCGGTGAAGACGATGGCGAGCAGGACATCGCGCATGGCGCCGGTTTACCAGCTCGGGGCGAGCCGGACGTCCTTGGAGAGCTCCTGCTCGATCACCGGCATGAAGTACAGCCGCGCGAAGGTGCCGGCCGCCCGCAGGGCGTGCCAGCCTTGCTGGAGCTTGCCCACCAGGCCGCCCCGCGCGCGCGCGCGCTCCATGTCCGTGTCGATGTCGAACAGGCGGCGCAGGCCGGCACGAAACGCCGGGTGGTCGGTGTCCAGCGCGATCGGGAAGACCTGCTTGGTGATCTCGGTGGTGATGCGGAAGACCTGGAAGTCGTAGTTGGTCGAGTCCAGCCCCATGGACTCGTGCAGCATCGGGCGCTTGTGGTCGCGCACATACATGGTGGCGTAGACCGCCAGCAAAAAGAAGCGGATCCACAGCCGGTTGCCGCCCTGCAGCAGGTGCGGGTGGGCGCGCATGATCAGGGCAAACGATTCGCCATGGCGGTACTCGTCGTTGCACCAGCGCTCGAACCAGCGAAAGATCGGGTGGAAGCGCTTTTCGGGGTGCTTTTCGAGCTGGCGGAAGATGGTGATGTAGCGGGCATACCCGATCTTTTCGGACAGGTAGGTCGCGTAGTAAATGTATTTGGGCTTGAAGAAGGTGTATTTCTTGGTGCGCTTGAGGTTGCCCAGATCGATGCCCAGGTTGAAGTCGCGCAGGGACTGGTTGATGAAGCCCGCATGCCGCGATTCGTCGCGCGCCAGGTAGGTCATCAACTGCTTGATGTCGGGGTTGCTGACGTTTTTGCGGATCTCGTTGTAGAGGATGCAGCCCGAGAATTCCGAGGTCAGGGAGCTGACCAGGAAGTCCAGGAACTCCTGACGCATTTCGGGCGAGAGCGTGGCCATGCCAGAGGCGACCTCGTCGGCAAAACGCTCGTCGCGCTGGAAGTGGTCGTGGTTGTTGTCGCCTTCGTACTCGGCCATCATCACATCCCACTCGGCGCGCACCGGCGAGAGGTCGAGCCGGTCGAGTGCTGCAAAGTCGGTGGTGTAGAAGCGCGGTGACAGCATGTCGCTGTGCACCGCCTTGGCGTTGGCGTCGTGCGCGTCTTCGATGCTGCTGACCAGGACGGGGCTCATGGGGTTTTCCTTTCAGAAGGTTCAATCGGGGTGTGGCGGGCCAGCGTGGCCGGCCGCAGAGCGGCAAAGACGGCCAGGTTGCTGCTGCCAAAGGCCTCGAGGCCGATGCGCTCGCCGGTGGCCGGATCGCGCAGGGTCAGACGGCCATCGCGCTGACCCACCAGCTGCAGCGGCAGCTCGGCGCCCAGGCCGCGGCGGTTGCGTTCACGGGCCAGGGCCCGCAGGGTGCCGCGCACAAAGCCCTGTTCGCCGACAAAACGCGCCACCGTCTCGCCGCTCTGGGCGTCCCGCACCAGCACAGCGCCGTCGGCCGCGTCGACAAAATGCAGCTCGCGCTGCCAGACGGCGGGCGCGTCTTCAAAGCGCAGGGCCACGCCCTGCCAGCGCGCCCAGCCCACGGCCAGCAGCACCAGCAGGAGCAGGCTGCCCAGCAGCCTGACCGGTGTGGGCAGGCCTGTGGCCATGGACGCGCGCGCGGTGTTCATGCGGGCAGGCCTTGCTGCGGCTGGCTGGCCGGGCGGGCGCTGGGCGCATGGCGCACCGGCTGACGCACCGGCAGCGGGAGCGGCGCGGCATCGGGCGCCGCGCTTGGGGGCAAGACATCGGCCGTCACCAGGGCTTCACCCGCGTGGGCCTGTTGCCACTGCTGCATCAGCAGGGCGCTCACGGCCTCGCCATCGGCCAGGCAGCGCAGGGTCGGTTGCGGGTGGCTCAGGTGCCAGGCGCGCTGGTGCGGCCACAGGTGGAACCAGCCGATGCGGTCCTGCGGGTAGAGCTGCAAGGCGATGTCGAGCGAGCGCTTGCCGTAGCGGCGCAGCGAAGCGGCGGCGATGCGCTTGTAGGGCAGGTTGAAGCTCAGGGTCAGCACGATGCCCACCCGCATCACCACCCGTTTGCTGGTGAAGGTGTAGAGCGTGGTGCGGCCAGCAAACCAGGCCACACCAGCGAGCATGCCCAGGGCCAGCGCGGCGGTCAGAAAGCTCACCGACAGCGGGCGCCAGAGGTCGCCGCCGGCCGCGCCCTCGCCCAGCAGATAGGCGGCCTGGATCGCCAGCATCAGGCCAAAGTAGATGCCGATCTTGCGCACATGAAAGGCATGCAGCGCCAGCTGGCGCCAGTCGGGCGCCCCCTGCCAGAGCACCACCTCGTTGCCGGGCAGCGGCGCGGGCAGACCGGGGGCGGCCTCCCACTCGTGCTCGTGGGTGGGCTGGACGTTGACCGCTTTCACAGGATGGGCTCCTGGCGCTCGGGCGTGGCATACAGGGTGCCGGCGCCGTAGTAGGCGGTGATCTTTTCCTCTTCGAGCAGCGTGATCTGCTCGGCGTGGCGCGTCTGCGGCACATTGGCGAACTGCGCGGCCAGCAGGGCATGCACGCGGATGCCGTCGCGCTTGATGCGGGCAAAGGTGGTGGGCAGCAGCACATGACGTCCCGAACCGGCCAGTTCGACCTCGATGTAGCGGAACATCATTTCCATGCGGTCGACCCAGAGGTCGGTCACGGTGCCGGCCACTTGCCCGTCGGCGCCCAGCACCGGCAGACCGCGCGGGTCCACGTCTTTCTTGGCCACGCCGTGGTCGGGTGCCACGCGCAGGGGCACGATCTTGGGCGCGCCGTGCGGATCGGCGTCCGGGTGGTCGGCACGCATGGCCCAGGCGCCCGGTCCGACACCGGCGAGCAGCGGGTCACCGACCGGCTCGATGGGCGCACCGTTGAAGCGGTGGGCCGGGGCGGCGCTGTACTCGCCGTCCGGACGGTTCAGGTCCGGCGAGAGGTAGGTGTGGCCGTCCATGGTCCGGTAGGTCTTGGGTTCGGGCACGGGGGGCCAGCCCTCGACCTGGGGTCCGTTTTCGCGGCCCGGGTCCATCGGGTAGCCCTCGCGGTGGTTCTCGCGCACGAGGTAGTAAATGAGGCCGGCGAAAAAGGCCCAGAACAGATACAACACGATCTGGGCCACGTCGACGTACTGGGTGATGGCGCCTGTTTCCATGGTCACTCTCCTGAAAAAATCGGGGCTTCAGCCGGGCATTTCGGCCAGGCCAAAGCGGGTGGGGGTTGCGGGGGCTGTGGCGGGCTCGTGGCGTGCGCGCCGCAACAGCGGGCCCAACGCGATCAGCACGACAAACAGCAGGTAGATTTCGAGGTGGTAGACCACGCTGTAGCCGGTCACCGGTGAATTGAGGACGTCGCCCAGCGCGCCCGATTGGGCCAGGCTGGCGACGAAGTCCCGCACGGCGCCGCCCAGCGCCATGGCCGCGCCGGTGGCGGTGGCCTGCACGGCGCCCCAGGTGCCCAGCACCAGGCCCGACATCTGGCGGTTGTCAAAAGACATGGCGGTCACCAGCATGCCCACGGCAAACAGGCCCGAGCCAAAGCCGATCAGCAGCACGCCGGCGCGGAACAAGGTGGCCGACTGCAGCGGGGCGGCAAAGATGACAAAGGCGAACGCCGGCAGGCCCAGCACCACGCCCAGCGCCGCGACGCGGCAGGCGTGCCAGCCGCGTGTGAGCCAGCGGGCGGACAGGGCAAAGGCCAGCAGCGAGCCAGCCGCCCCCAAGGCCGTGAGGGCGCTGGTGCTGCCCACGCCCAGGCCGAGGATTTCTGCGCCATAGGGCTCGAGCACGATGTCCTGCATGGCAAAGGCCAGCGAGCCCAGGCCCACGGTCCAGAGGAAGCGGCGGATCTGCGGCAGCGCCATCAGTTCGCGCCAGCTGGCCGAAAAGCCGCCGGCCTCGCGCCGGCCGCGTTTGCTGCTGCGCGCTTCCTGTTTCCAGAGCGAGACCAGGTTGAGCACGATCACCAGGGCGGCCGAGCCCTGGATGACCTGGATCAGGCGCACCGCACTGAAGTCGGCCAGCAAGAGACCATAAAGCGTGCTGCTGCTGATCAGGCCGACCAGCAGCATGCTGTAGAGCAAGGCCACCACGCGCGGCCGCTTGTCGGCCGGGGCCAGGTCGTTGGCCAGGGCCATGCCGGCGGTCTGGGTGACCTGCAGGCCCGCGCCCACCAGCACAAAGGCCAGGCCCGCCCCGAGGCGGCCCAGCCACAGCGTGGAGGGCACCGCCTCGGACAGCAGCAGCAAGGCAAAGGGCATCACCGCGAGCCCGCCAAACAGCAGCAGGCTGCCGGTCCAGAGGTAGGGGATGCGGCGCAGGCCCAGCGCCGAGGGGTGGGTGTCGCTGCCGTAGCCGATCAGGGTGCGCAGCGGCGCGAACACCATCGGGATGGCCACGGCCAGGGCGACCCACCAGGCGGGCACCTGCAGCTCGATGATCATGACCCGGTTGAGGGTGCCCACCAGCAAGGCGGTGACCATGCCGATGACGGCCTGGAACAGCGCCAGCCGCAGCAGGCGCGGCAGGGGCAGTTCGGGCGAGGCCGCGTCGGCAAAGGGCATGAAGCGCGTGCCAAAGGCCGTCAGCCAGCGGGGGGGCGCCAGGAAGCGTTTCACCGGTGCCACTCCCAGGCCTGCGAGGTGTAGAAACCGCTCGCGATGCGCTGCGTGCGGCCGGCTTGCCAGCCGGCCAGTGCCGGCTCGGCCTGCAAGGCCGCTTGCAGGGCCTCGCCGCGCACCGGCGACAGCGCGGGCGAGCGGTCGCTGCGCGGGAACAGCCGTCCCACGCTGTGCATGGCGGCCAGCATCGGCGTGCGCGGGGCGTAGGTGAAGAGCAGCGATGCGCGGGTGCGTTCGGCCAGGGTGGCCAGCGCCTGCGCGATGTGGGGCGTGTCGTAATGGATGAGGGAATCCATGCACACCACATGGTCGAAATGGCCGAGCTCGGCAGCGAGCATGTCGCCGGCGGCAAAGCGGATGGCGCCCGGCAGCTGCGGGTGTTCGGCCGCGATCCGATCGGCCGCCAGCTGCACCAGCGTGGGCGAGAGGTCGATGGCCACCACCTCGGCGCCGCGCCGCGCCGCCTGCAGGGCCAGCGCGCCGGTGCCGCAGCCGGCGTCCAGCAGGCGCAGGCCGCGCATGTCCTCGGGCAGCCACGACAGCAGGGTGCTCCGCATCTGGTCGCGACCGGCGCGCACGGTGGCGCGGATGCGACCGACCGGCTCGTTGGAGGTCAGGCGCGCCCAGGCCTCGGCGGCGGTGCGGTCGAAGTAATGCGCGATCTGGCTGCGGCGCTGTTCGTAGGCGGTGCTGTTCATGGCTCAGTCAAACCCCAGCAGGTCGAAAATGTCGCGGTCTTTCATGGGCACCGAGGGCAGCGGGTCGCTGCCCGCCCACAGCCCGGCAGCCAGGCGCAGGTACTCGTCCTGCACCGCCTTGACGGCCGGCGAATCCGGCAGCTCGAACAGGGTGCTTTTTTGCAGGCGGCTCTTGCGGATCTCGTCGAGCAGCGGGAAGTGCGCCAGGGTGCGCAGGCCGGTCACGCTGTTGTATTTGTCGATCTGGTCGGTGGCGTCGCTGCGGTTGGCGATCACGCCGCCCAGGCGCACGTTGTAGTTTTTGGCCTTGGCGCCAATCGCCTGCACGATGCGGTTCATCGCAAAG